>Ga0105245_10000604_pt1 | contig 32552 bp, 27 predicted proteins | sample KBSM54metaG_FD_81523 | JGI IMG/M metagenome (GOLD analysis project Ga0105245, IMG submission 81523) | Miscanthus rhizosphere microbial communities from Kellogg Biological Station, Michigan, USA - KBS M5-4 metaG | ecosystem: Host-associated > Plants > Roots > Rhizosphere > Soil | place...
CGCGCGTTGGCCGGTAGCGTTCGAACCAAAGTCGGGTCGAGGCACACGCAGGTGTTCGGGAGACAGTTCTCGTTCGCGCCGCAACAACGCGCGTTGGCCGCGCAGGAGCACGCGCCACCGCTCGCTCCGGCGCTGCCGCCACTCACACCCGCGCTGCCGCCGCCGGTTTGCCCAGCGCTCGCGCCGCCGCTACCGGCGATGTTGCTGCGCGTCCCACCTGCGCCGTGCCCCGCGCCGGCCAAGCCGCCACTACCGCCGGCGCCGGAGGCGCTGCCCCCGGCGGCGAACGACGCTGAATCGCTGGAAATCAGCGCTGTTCGCGCGCCGCAGCCAGTGATCAGCGCGAACCAAAACAGTTGCCGCAGCGATCGCACGGACCAAACCAAACGGGTACCTCTCGATCGACTACTAGCGGACAACCGGCGGCTTGAAAATGGCGTTGGGCCGCAACCGCCGGCGGTCATCGCCGTAGTCATCTCGTGAGTGAGTCCAGTTGCACGAGCCCCGGTGCCGCGGGTTTGCCCGCGCTTGCGTTCTTCAATGCAAAGTTGGTGACGAGCAAGCTCGTGCCACGATACGCAACGCTGGCCGGAAAATCGAAGGGCGGGCCACTGGCGATGGTTTCGACGAGTCCGTCCGCCTTCACGCGCACGAGCTTGTTTTGGCGATTGACGGCAACCACGAACGAGCCGTCGCTGGCACGCACGAGTCCGTCCGCGCCGCCCAGCGCGTCGCAATCAGGCCCAGCCACGATTTGAGGCGTGCCCGGCTTGCCTGCCGCATCGCGCGGAATTTTCACGAGCGTCGCTTTGTCCATATTCACGACGTACACGGCGTCCGACTCGACCACGATGCCGTTGGCCCCAATCGGAAAGCCGGGGCCGGCGGAGTTGCAGCCTTCTTTTTGTCCCGTGAGTGCGTCGCCCGTGGCCCAGCGTTCGGCATTTCCTTTGCTGTCGATATGAAACACGCTGCCCGTGCCCGAGTCGGTTGCCCACAACGCGCCGGCGCGATCGAACGCGAGCGCGTTGGGGAAGGGTAACGCGGCGTCTTTGGCGAAGAGCACCGCCGCGCCACCCGCTTTGGGAATGCGATAGATGCCGGCCTGCACCTCGGGCACGAACGAAGCGAGGCCCGCATACACTTCCCCCGCCGGTGATTCCGCCAAACCCGTCATGAAACCTTTGCCGAGAACGGGCAAGGGGAGTTGCCCGTAGGCGCTGGCGACGCCGCTCGTGACATCGACGCGTACGACGCGGCTCGTCGGTGCAAAGCCGACGTACGCGGCATCGCGCGTCACGACCAGGCCCTCGGGCAACTCCCCCGCCGCGGGGTCGAAATGGGCGACCAGGCGCGGCGCGAGCGGAGTGCTGGTTTGGGCTGCCGATGTGGCCAGGTGCGGATCGCTCGAGAGTGTCGGCTTCGGGGTGCAGGAGGCGGTGAGCAGCAGAGCAAAGAGCGCGGTGGCGGTGAGAGAACGCATGATTTTCGAGTCCTTGATGAGCGAGAACGTCGAACTGACGTCCATCGTTCATTCACCCTGCGCTCTCGGCTCACGTCTCGGTAGAGCGTGCGCGGTTGCAAGACTCGTGAATTTGATTCATGAATCGCTATGCGCGAACGCGAGGTGGTCTCTGGGATGGCGGTGTTCGTGGCCGTGGTGGAAGGCGGCTCGTTGGCGGCGGCCGCGCGGCAGACGGGGCTCACGCCGTCCGCCGTGAGCAAGCACGTGGCACGGCTCGAGAGCGGGTTCGGCGCGCCCTTGCTTCGACGCACCACGCGACGGATGACCGTGACCGACGCCGGGCAAACCTTCTTCGACCGCGCTCGCTCGATCCTCGAAGACTTGCGCGCGGTCGAGCAAGAGATGGCCAGCAAGAACTCCGAACCGCGCGGCTTGCTTCGGGTGAGCACTTCCTTGCTGCTCGGCCAAACCCGAGTCGTGCCCATTCTGCTCTCGTTTTTACAGAAGACGCCGGCTGTTTCCTTGGATCTGGATCTGACCGATCGCGTGGTCGATATGGTGGGCGAACGGATCGACGTCGCCGTGCGCATCACTTCCGAGCCGCCGCCCTCGTTCGTGGCGCGACGGGTGGGGTCGGTTCGGCGCGTGCTGTGTGCGAGCCCGGCCTATTTGCGCGCGCGACGCGCTCCGAAGACACCGAGCGATTTGAGCGATCACGTGTGCTTGCTGCTCTCCGGCCCGAGCGCTTCCGAAGATTGGCATTTCGGTTCGGCTAGCGCGGGCACTCCTCGTCAGAGCATCCGCGTCGCGGGGCGGCTGCGCGTCACCAACACGTTGTCCCTTTACGAGGCCGCCAAGGCCGGCTTGGGCATCGCCGATTTGCCGCGTTATTTGGTGGAAGAGGATCTGCGCGCGCGTCGCCTCTTGAGCGTCCTCGAACCGTTCGAAACGGCGGAACGCGGCGTTTTCGTGATCTACGCCGCGGGCCCCCTGCTCCCCGCGCGCGTGCGCCACGTGGTAAGTCACCTCATTCGCGAGCTGGGGCGGGCGCTTGGCTAGTCGCGGGCAAGGTCTGCGACCAGCCGTGCTAGGAACACTGCACCCGATTCATGAGCGGCAATTCAGGCGCAGGCGATCCCCTTCACGGCATCACGCTGGAGGCGCTCCTCAACTCGCTGCTCGAGAGCTACGGCTGGGCCGAGCTCGGTCGGCTGATCGACATTCGTTGTTTTCAATCCGACCCGAGCATCAAGTCGAGTTTGAAATTTTTGCGACGCACGCCCTGGGCCAGAAAGAAGGTCGAAGACCTGTACTTGTATGGCCCAGAGCGCTAGTCGCGAGGGGCGACGAGAATCAGCGGCAGGCGACGCGGAAGGCGTCGAGATCCAGATCTTTGATCAGCGTGTCGAAGTTCATGGCATTGGCTTTGGGGCACACCGAGCTTGCGAGACTCGCAGCGCCGTACTCCACCTGGAATACGGCTTTGTTCGCGGTGATGAAAGGCGTCAAGGTCGAGCACTCGTTGTACTTGAAGCACTCTTCGTTCAGCGCCCAATCGAAGGCGCCGACGAGCGCTCCCACTTGGTCGACATCGTTCTTGAGGCCGACCGACAAATGGCGCGCATGCGCGCTGGTCGCGAGAAACGTGTTGTAGTTGATTTGATCGGCGCCCGTGAGTGGGAACCCGCTGCCATTGTTGTAGCCGTCGACGTTATCGGGCTCGAGGCCATCGCAGTGTTTGCTGACGGCCAAGTCCATGCGCGCGAGCATGATCGTGCGCACCGCGCTGCTCCGCACATCGAGCCAATTTTCACCGGCCCAGCCTTGGACGGCGCTGCCGTAGCTGCTCGCGGGAAATTGGCCCGCATCCGGGCGCCAATCTTCTCGCGTGCCCGCGCTGAAGTAGCAGATCACTTTGCGACCGGCCGCGTGTAGCGAATCGATGGTGGCCTGCGGTGCGTCGTACAGATCGATGTCGTACATCGCGACGTTGAGCGACGTATCCGTGGTGCCCGTCAGCTGCCATTGCCAACTCGTGCCCGGATGTGGCTGCCAAACCCCGGTCGAGCCACCAGTCCCACCAGTCCCACCAGTCCCACCAGTCCCGCCCGTGCTCGAGCCACCCGTGCTCGAGCCACCCGTGCTCGAGCCACCCGTGCTCGTGCTACCGCCACTGCCTCCGCTCGCTCCGCCCGTTCCACCGGAACCAGCGCGGCCGCCGCTGCCCGCACTGTTCGAACCCGCGCTGCCCGCCGAGCCCGAAACTCCGCCACTGCCGCCACTTCCTCCACCTCCGTCGGTGCCCGCCAGCACCACCCATTGATCGACGTCCGAGACGTCCACTTTGGTCTGACTGCGATATCGGATTTGAAGCGCGCCGTTCGTGAAGAAGCGCGCCGCGTTGCCGGGCAACGCGATGCTCGAATTCGACCAAGTCCAATCCCGAGCAAAGCCATTGTCGCCGACGTAAACCCAGGCATTCGTGGTCGGATCCCAGGCTTCGAACGTCCAGCGCATGTCGGCTTTGGTCGGTCCACGATAGTTGACCTGCACGGCGAGCGAAGAAACACTCGCGGCGGTCGTGCTTGCCGGTAGTTGAAACGTGCAAGTGGCGCTCGCGCCGGGTGAGAACTCGACGTAATCGTTCCAGACGTCTTGCGTGCCCGAAAGCTGGCGTGTCGCGAGGTTGGCGGCCGTCTGCCCGCCACCGATCGAGCCCGCGTCGAGCTTCAAGCGACTACAGGTCAGAGTTTGCGCTGCGCTGGCTGCTTCCGAGGTGACATCGGCCGGTTCCGACCCATTCTGCCCGCTGCAGCTCGCAAGTAAGAGCGCGAGCACCGAAGAACTCGTGATGGCATACCGACCGCTCGAAAACATTTTGGCTCCTTCCAAACGCAGCACCAAGCCGCGTGCCGTCAGTGGAACGGAGTCCTGAAATGTGGTCAGCCTTTCGCCGCCGCCCGCGCTTCTACAGTGAATCGATAGGATTCCGCTGCTGCGGCTAGGACGGGCCTCGTCTCATTGCGTGAGATGAAGCCCGGCCGCGCTGTTCAGGGAGTGGTGGTGATGGCGGCTTTGACGGTGTCGGCCAGCAATCGCAAACCCATCTCCGACGGGTGCACGTCACAGGCCGGCGTATCACCCGCGACCGGATTGGGAATGAGCAAGCCAGCGGCGCAGGGATCGCCCGCTGCTTGTGCGGCCGTGTCGAACGCCGTGAACGCATCGGCAACCGTGCCACCAGCGGCGGTGACGATTGGCGCCATCTTGGAGTTCCAGGAGCGAACGGCGAGCGTGGCGGTGTCGCCCGAGGCGTAGGTCGAATACAAATTCACGTACACGAGCTGACCCTTGAAGCCCTGATCCTTGAAGCTCTTAAAGATCGCGGTGAGGTTCGCCGCGCCGTCGGTCAACGTCTTTGGCAGGTGCCCAATCGCGCAGGTCAGAGCGGCGTTCGCGTCATCCGGCGTGAGCGCGGTGCAGGCCGAAAGCGTGAGTAGCAAATCGTTGCCGCCGAGGCTCACCGTGATGACGCGCACGTCGTTCATGGTCAGATAGGTTTGCGCTTTGTCGGCCTGAGTCGTGGTGTACGGCACGTGGAGAATGTTGGTGTTGTCCGTCTGGATCGCGCGGCAGCCGTTGTCCATCACGTCGAGTGACGAGAAGCTGCCGGTCGTCGCACCGGGACAGCCGAGGTTCAGGTAGTGGCCGCCGAAATCCTCTTTGCCCACGAGATCCGGATAGCCGACGAACACTTTGGGATCCGGGCGAGCCGCCACCGTGTGCTCCACGAAACCGTTGTCGCCGTAGGCGATCGAATCACCCACTGCCAGGTACTCGATGCTCGCGGCAGGGGCATCCTTACTGTCCGAACTGCAACCGGTCAGAGGCAGAATGGATACGGCAGCAATCCCCGAAAGCAGAGCATGAATTCGCATGCGGGATACAAGAGTCGCAGTTCGTTCGCTCAGCAATGCTTTTTTGAGGGGCGGAGCGCGATGTGCCGCATTTCCCGGCCGTTCAGAAAGGCGGCCCGCGAGTCTGCAGTTTCACTGGATCGCTGTCGAGGGCAGCGAACAGCTGCTTCACGACTTGCTCGGTACTCTGGGCGAGTGGCTCAACCCCCGAGCTGCACTGCCTTTTTCGTCCAGGTGTCGGTCGTCGCGGCGGACACGAGAAAGTCAGCCAGATCCGCGCGAGAAATGGCGCGCGGGATCGGATCGAGCGTGGCTTGCGCGACGTACTTTTTCAGCGCGGGACCATCGGTGAGGCGACCGGGGCGCGCGATCACCCAATCCAGACCGCTGTCCATCACCATTCGTTCTTGGCGCTCGTGATCTTGATACGGCACCTTGAGGATCCACGAGACCAACAGAGTTTCGACGACGAAGCCGACGAGCTTGCGCGTCTCGCCCGTGCCGAGTGCGCTCAGCACCACCAAGCGTTTGACGCCCTCGCTCTTCATCGCGTCGATGACGTAGCGGGTGCCCTGCGAAAAATAATTTGGGTTCTGCTTGAACGCCTTCAGATTCGTTGCCGATGCCGTCACGATCACCGAGTCGTGGCCGCGCACGGCGTCCGCTACCGAAGTGGCGTCGTGAAAGTCGCCGCGTCGCCGCGTCAGTTTCTCGTGTTCGAACTCGAGCTTCTCGGGGCTGCGCGCGAACGCGGTCACTTCATGCCCGCGAGCACACGCCTCACGCACTGCCAGGGCCCCGCTGCCTTTCGACGCTCCAACGACCAGAATTCGCATGGCGGCAGCATAGCGGTTCTCTCGCCCCGCTCCACGGATCCGGGTTTGCGGGCTATCCTCTAGTCGTGCGGCCGATTCTGCCCGTCTCTGAACCAGAGATCCCGCTCGAGGGCGGCCGGCTCACGAAGGGCGTGGTGCGGGTAGGGGACACGGTTCGGCGCCCCGCGCGCGAGTCGTCGCCGTTCGTGGCTCGGCTCCTGGCACACTTCGAAGTGCTGGGGGTGCCCTGGGCACCTCGTTACCTGGGGCGAGATGCGCACGGCCGTGACACGCTCTCGTACCTGCCCGGCTCGGTTCCGACGCGCTGGCGCGATTTCTCCGACGAACAAGTGCGCGGCGCGGGTGCACTACTCAGAGCTTTTCACGACGCGACGCGCGGTTCGATCTTGGCGGGTGAATTTCCGGTCGTGTGTCACCACGATTTGGGGCCGAACAACACCGTGTTCGACGGCGAGACGCCGACGGCGCTGATTGATTTCGATCTGGCCGCGCCCGGACAGCCACTCGAAGATCTCGGGTACAGCGCTTGGGCGTGGTGCATCTCGTCCAAGCCAGAGCGCCAACTGCTCGCCGCGCAAGCTCGCCAAGTGCGCGTGCTGGTCGATGGTTACGGCGGACTCGGCGGCGCACATCCCGAAGACATGGTCGACGCCATTCTGGAGCAGCAGCGAGAAAATGCGCTGTTTTGGACGGAAATATCGCGCAGCTCGAGCGATGTTTTGAGTTCGGCCGAGAAGATCCAGGAGCTCATCGCCTGGTCCGAGCGTGAGCGCGCCTACACGTCACGGAATAGGCAAGCTTTCGAAGCCGCGCTCGCCTGAGTGGCTCACCGTGTTCAACGAGCAACCGCCGCTGTAGCTGGCTTGCTCGAGAGCGATCCGACGAACGCCAGTGCGGCGAGTGCCATCACGCTCAGGCCATACTCGCGAGTGGTTGCCAGCACGCCGCCGCCGTACACCACGCGCATGCCACCCAGAACCGCGGGCAAGCCCATGGCCAGGTACGCAATGACATAGAGCACGGACAACACCGAGGCTCGCTCGTGCGCCTGCGCGAGCGGCAACACGGTGCGGATTGCTCCCTGGAAGCCACCCCCAAAGCCGGCCCCGGCCACAGCAGTGCCGAGAAAAAACAGCGGCACCGAGCCGAGTGCGGTGGCGAGCAAGGTCAGCCCGACGCCGGTGAACAACGCGACAGTCCCGAGTATCATCACCTTTTCGGCAGCTTGCCGGCGGGTGAAGAGGACCGTGAGCGCGCCGCTGCCTGCCAGCACGAACACGATCACTCCGCCCAGTGCGAGCGAGGTCGAACCCGCCAATTTCCGCAGTAAAGTAGGGCCGAGTGAGCCATAGAAGCCGGCCAACGCCCAAGCGCCGACGAGCGCGGGGGTGGCGAACAACAGGGGCTTTCGCACGTGTGCTGGCACGGCCAGCCGTGGGCGCAGTGCGGCGAGCGCACCGGGACGCCGCGTCACGGTTTCGTGCATGAGCGCGACGCCCGCTGCCTGTGCGACGAAGATGACGCCCAGCAGCGCATAGATGAGCTGCGTCGGCGCCGGTAAGTATTGCACGACCATGCCGGAGAGCAGGCCACCGGTTGCCGTGCCCAGCATCGGTCCGACGGCGTTGGCGATGGTTCCCTTCGCGCGATCGAGATCGAGCATGCCAGCGCCGACGGCTCCGGCAGCGGCGCCCGTGGCCATGCCCTGCACCGCTCGCGCGAGCAGCAGCGCCGGCACACCGTGCGCGGTCGCGAACAGCGCCATGGTCACTGCCTGGGTGAGCGTTGCCGCGAGCAGCACCGGCTTGCGCCCGACGTAGTCCGAGAGCGAGCCGGCGACGAGCAAGGTGCCCAGCACCGTGAGCGCGTAAATGCCGAACACGACGGTGATGGTGATCGGCGAAAAGCCCCACGCCGCTTGGTAGACGACGTACAGGGGCGTCGGAGCGATCGAGCCCGCCAAGAAGAACAGGATGATCGAGGCCTGCAGGTAGAACGCCGTTGGCTTGGAGAGGTGCATGATCGAGTTCCTTAACGATTAGTCTTTAGGATCCAAGCGGTTAGCTGCGAATGTAGACAGGTCTGTCTGGTTCGGGTTGATCTATAACAGACAGGTCTGTATAGTCAAGGCATGTCCCGTACGAAAGTCGAGGGCTCGGCCCGTGAGCGGTTGCTCGCCGCAGCCAATGAGCTCTTTTACGAAGAAGGCGTGCACACGGTGGGGATCGACCGCGTGATCGAACGCGCGGGTGTCGCCAAGGCATCGCTCTACAGCACCTTCGGCAGCAAAGAAGAACTCGTCGTGGCCTACCTCGCGCTGCGCGCCGAAGCGCGCCAGAAGCGGATCTCCGAACGCATCGCGCGCTACGAGGAGCCGGGCGCGCGCATCATTGCGGTGTTCGAGCTGCTCAGCGAGATCGTGAAGGAACCCACCTTTCGCGGCTGCGCGTTCGCCAACGCCTGCGCCGAAGGGCCGCGCGTCGAATCCAAAGTCATCGAAACCTCACTCAACTCGCGAGCCTGGACGCGCCAGCTGTTCGTGGAGCTCGCTCGTGATTTGGGCGCCGTGCATCCGCAGCAACTCGGTCGTCAATTCGGTTTGTTGTATGACGGCGTCGTGGTCGGTGCCGCGGTGGATCGCGATCCGGGCGCAGCGCTCGACGCACTTTCGCTCGTCCGCCGGCTGGTGACTGAACACACGCCGGTGAATGTGGCGAAAACGCGCAGGCCGGCGCCCGCGAAAAAATCACTTCGCGGCGCGAATCCGATGAAGTGAGCTAAGCTGGGAGCTCGATGAAAAACGCTCTATATTTCGGCTCACGGCTAGTGATTTCGGCTTCGCTCTTCGCACTCGCGAGCGGCTGCAACAACGATCCTGCCAAAGGGAAAACTCAAGCAACGGTGGGCAGTGCGACTGCGGCTGTCAACGCGCCTGCTGCGGGAGCAGTCAACTACCAGTTCAGCAACGACGGCTCGAAGCTGCAATTCGTGGGGGCTAAAGTCAGTGCCAAGCACGAGGGTTCCTTTCAAGCCTTCCGCGGGACGATCGCGTTGCTCGACAACGATCCAACGAAGAGCACCGTCAACGCCGAGATCGATATCGCCTCGCTGTCGGTCGAGCCCGCGAAACTCGCCGGGCACTTGAAGTCGCCTGATTTTTTCGACGCGGCCAAGTTCCCCAAGGCGAAATTCACCTCCACCGCGATCAAGTCAGGCGGCGACAACGGGGCGACGCACACCGTGACCGGCAATCTCGAGCTCCACGGCGTGACGAAAGCCATCACCTTTCCGGCCAAGATCAAATTGGACGCCGATCAAGTTTCCGTCGACGCTGAGTTTGCGATCAACCGCAAAGATTTCTCGATCGTTTATCCCGGCATGCCGGACGATCTGATCAAGGACGACGTGCTGCTCAAGCTCTCGCTGCACGCCAAGAAATAAGCGCGGCAAGCGCCGAGCGTGGCTTCATCATAGGTAGCTGAACCACCACGCTCGGCTCTGCGATTTCTTGCGCGCAAACCAGCGGCACAGGGGATAGAGCAGTAAGATCGCGAACGCCCAAGCCAAGTAGCCCACCCACAGCCGACACTCTGGGCTTCCGGCATGGCCGGGGGGCGGCTGGAAAGCGCTGGAACCGAAGCGCATCGCAGCGAGCGGCGCGGCGCTGAAGCGCAGCAGGTACAAATGAGCCACGTAGAAGAAAAGTGGCACCCTGCCGAAGAGCTCGAGCGTTGGGGTCGAGCGTAACGTCGTTTCGAAGACTCGGAGCACGAGCAGCGCAGGCCCGAGCGTCATCAACAAGTAACAGAGCGAGGGCGGGTACTTCTCACAGTTCAGAAACGACAGGAACGTGAACACGGGGCCGCGCGGCTGCACACTCCAGGGCGCGGGGTTGCCGTACAGATTCGAGGCACGCAGCGCGACGAACGTCGCGAGTGCGCCGAGCCCGAACCCGAGCAGCCAACGGCGCCGCTCGGCTTCCGGCAAATCGAAGAGCTGACCCAAAGCAAAGCCGATCGCGATCACACCCACCCAAGGCAAGACGGGATAAGCGATGAATAGGCTGCGCGCGGCGAAGTGCAGCGAAGCCGGTCGATGCAAGAAATCCCAAACGATGTCGAGGGGACCAGAAAAATGGCGCGCGTCCAGGGGATCGAGCGCGTTGTGCCCCAGCACGATCAGCGCGCCGATAGCGAGCACCGCGGACACCGGCAAGCGGATGAGCGCAGAAAGCGCGAGCATGGCAAAGCCCAGCGCCCAAATCACTTGCACGAAACTGAAGTGATAAAAAGGGTCCGGCACCCACGCAAAGCGCACGATGGTGAGCTCCAAGAAGACGAGCCACAGGCCGCGTGTCCACAAGAAGCGGCGCGTCGCTGCCAGGCCGTGCTTTCGTGAGTGGCGATAGGCGGCGGTGCCGGCCAACAAAACGAACACCGGCGCGCAAAAATGCGTGACCCATCGGGTGAAGAACAACACCACACTAGTGGTGGCAAGGTTTGTCGGACTGCCGCCGAAGCCGACGAAGAAGTCGCGAGCGTGATCGAGCACCATCAGCACCATCACGGTGCCCCGCAAAGCATCGATCGAGCGCGCGCGTTCAGCCATGTTGCTCGCACACAAGCGCGGAATCCGAAGTAAGTAAAGATGAGCCATCGTGGGTGTCCGCGCGCCCTTGCACCCGAAAAAAACGGCGCCGCTTCAATCAGCGCCCCGCCCCGCGGCCGTGCTTGATTGCCGCTAAAAATCGGCATTTACTCGATCGACAATGAAGTCGAAGGTCGTGCTCGGGGTCGTGCTGGGTTGCGCGCTCACTGCTTGCGGGAGCTCGAGCTCGAACACGGGTGGCGATGCTGGCTCCGGCAATTCCGCGTCGAGCGGCAACGCACAGGGCGGCACCTCGAACGGCGCTGCGGGCACGACTCAGAATGGTGGCGCCTTCGCGCAAGCCGGCACCGGTCACGGTGGCAGCAACGCGCAAGGCGGCGCGAGTGCCGCCGGTGCCGGATCTAGCCCGAGCGGTGGCACGTCGAACGGCGGCACATCGAACGGCGGTGCGACCAATGGCGGCACCTCGAGCGGCGGGACGAACAACATGGCTGGCGCGGGGGGCGTCACGAACACGCCCACGCCGTTCAAAGGCTTGGCCTTCAATCTCAACGGCGCGAGCTGCGATGATCTAAAAACGCTGGGCGTGTCTTGGTACTACGCGTGGTCGGGCACCGCGCCTTGTCAGGGTACCGAGTTCGTCCCGCAAATCTGGGGTTCGTGGAAGACGCTCAACTGGGTGCCGACCCCGGCCAAAGCCGTCTCCAAAGGCGCGAAGTTCTTACTCGGCTTCAACGAGCCCGATGGTCAAGGCCAAGCCAACCTCAGTGTCGACGACGCCATCGCGCTGTGGCCAGATTTCGATCAACCCGGCGTGCAGATCGGCAGCCCTGCGGTTGCGGGCGTCGGTTGGCTGCCGGATTTCATGACGCAGGTCGCCGCCAAGAATCTGCGCGTCGATTTCATTGCCGTGCACTGGTACGGCTGGGACCCCGGCTCCTGCAACGACACGAGCGCCCTCGAAAGCAAGATCAAATGGGCCGAGCAGTGGCAACGCCCGATTTGGATCACCGAGTGGAGTTGTCGCCTACAACCCGTCGAAGTCGATCAGAAGTTTTTCAACGACGCACTCGTGATGTTTGCCAAGCACCCCTTGGTGCGCCGCTATGCTTGGTTCCTCTCGCGTTCGACCGGAGATTTTGCGAACGCTGCGTTGCTCGACGGCAACGGCAAACCAACCACGCTGGGCAGTGAGTACGTCGCCGCGCCCGCTACGCACTGAGCGTGCAGCAGCGAGCGCGGTTTCGTTAAGAACGCGGGTCAGTGACCGACGTTGCCGCTGCCCTGCGCCGAGCCCGTGCCCGTGCCGCCGAGCCCGAACGCCGGGTCAGTCGGCGGGGGCTTCTTGGCCGTTTCCGGGGTGGCCGCCGCCGAGGGATCTTTGGCGGGGGGTTGCGAGCCGCCGCAAGCCACGGACAGTACGCTCGCAGCCACGGCGAGCACTACAATGTTGAATCGGATCATGCTGTCTTCCTTTGTGCTGCCTCACGCTGAGGCTCCGTCTCGCGCCGCGGTTGCCGCAGCCTTGAACTGTAGCGGACCTTAGCTGCGGCCCAACGCCCCGGCAAGGCCGCTCCCTACGCTCGGCTAGGCACGCAATTTCGTGCATCATGCTGGCAGCACATGACGAGTTACGCCGCATTCTTGCGGGGCGTCAGCCCCATGAATTTGAAGATGCCGGAACTGAAGCGGGCGCTCGAGGTCGGCGGGTTCGAAGCCGTAAAGACCCTGCTTTCGAGCGGAAACGTGGTTTTCAGCGGGCGCCGCGCGACCGACGTTGCGATCGAGAAGCAGGTCGCGGCCGCCATCGAAGCGCAGGTCGGCAAGAAATTCGGCGTGATCGTGCGCACGATCACCGAACTGCAGGCGCTCATCGAGCAAGATCCATTTCTTGCCTATCGGTTACCCAAGGGGGCCAAGCGCGTCGTCACCTTTCTGCGCGCGAAACCGGATGCGAAGATCAAGCTGCCGCCCGAGCGCGACGGCGCGCGCATGCTGGGCGTGCACGGCCGTGAAGTCTTGAGTGCCTACGTCCCGAACGACAAAGGTCCAGTGTTCATGACTCTCATCGAAAAGACATTCGGCAAAGACGTCACGACCCGCACTTGGGATACGGTCGGCAAAGTCGCCCGCGCCGGCGCTGGCTGACCGCACTCGGGGCTCGGCCGAATGCTCGAGGCGTGCGCGCCGCCGGGATTTCGGGTTACGGTCGCGCATGTCGCGCCTTTGGATCCGTAAGCCCATTGCCGCACTCGAAGCGGAAGCCCGCGAGTCTCACTCGGGCTTGAAGCGCACTTTGGGGCCGTGGGCGTTGGTCGCGCTGGGCGTCGGGGCGATCATCGGCGCGGGTTTGTTCGTGCGCACCGCCGCGGCGGCTGCGAGCGCCGCCGGGCCAGCGGTGACCCTGGGCTTCGTGGTGGCCGCATTCGGCTGCGCCTTCGCCGGGCTTTGCTACGCGGAACTCGCGGCCATGCTGCCGATCTCCGGCAGTGCGTACACGTACACGTACGCCACCCTGGGCGAGCTCGTGGCTTGGATCATCGGCTGGGATCTGACGCTCGAATACGCGCTCGGCGCCGCCACGGTGGCCATTGCGTGGAGCGAGTACCTCAACAAGTTGCTGGAGCTCGTCGGCACACAGGTGCCCTACGCGTGGTGTCACTCACCGTTTCAGAGCGATCCGGTGAGCCATGCGCACGGCCTGATCAACTTGCCGGCGCTCGGCATTCTGGTCGTGCTCACGCTGCTGCTCGTGCGCGGCATTCACGAGTCATCGCTGGTCAACACCGTGATCGTCGCGGTGAAGCTCAGCATCGTGGTGTTGAACATCGGCTTTGGTTGGTCCCACATGTCGCCCGCCAATCACACGCCCTACATTCCCGCGCCGAGCGTGTACGTCGATCATCAGGGCATCGCGCACTCGTTCGGTGGAGCGCTCGGCATTTTGGGCGCTGCGGGCATCGTTTTCTTCGCGTTCATCGGCTTCGATGCGGTCTCGACTGCGGCCCAAGAGGCCAAAAATCCCAAGCGCGACATGCCGATTGGCATCCTCGGCTCACTCGTGGTGTGCACCGTGCTGTACGTGCTTTTCGCGCACGTGCTCACCGGGCTCGAGCCGGTCGAGTTCTTTCGCACCGCGGGTAGCGAGGCCTCGGTGGTGCAGGCCATCCAGCACGCCATGCCGGGCTATGCGTGGCTCTCGAATCTGGTGATCGTGGCCATCTTGGGTGGTTTCTCGTCGGTGATCTTGGTCCTGCTGATGGGCCAATCCCGCGTCTTTTACGCGATGAGCCACGATGGCCTCGTGCCGCGCGCGTTCTCCGAACTGCATCCGCGCTACCGGAGCCCTTACAAATCCAATCTGCTCTTCTTGGTGTTCGTCGGCGCGTTTGCCGCCTTCGTGCCCGGCGATGTGGCGGGCGACATGACCAGTATCGGGACGCTGTTCGCGTTCATCCTGGTCTCGCTCGGCGTGTGGATCTTGCGCGTGCGTGAGCCGGCCTTGGCGCGCCCGTTTCGAGTGCCCGCGGTGCCGCTGGTTTCCTCGCTGGGGGCGCTGGTTTGCGGAGCCATGATCCTGGGGCTCGGTTGGCTCAACTGGCTCCGTTTGGGCGTTTGGCTGCTGATCGGGCTCGCGATCTACTTCGGCTATGGCCGCCGACATTCCGTCGTGGGCCGCGACGCGCCGCGGGCTTGAGGGGGCCTGGGGTCGGGTCCGAGGCCCTGGTTCTGCGCCGGGGTTGGATGTTGGGGTTCCAACATCGATCTTCATCGGCGAATGGCCGGTCTCGCACCGGGGTTGGATGTTGGGTTCCAACATCGGTCCTCATCGGTGACGCGGCGCACGTGCCGGCCTGGAAAATCGGTTCCCGGATGGAAAAGTGTGGTTGCGTCTGCGCGCGGCGGGCACAGCCCATGTCTAATTCGGATAAGCTAATTGGGCAGTTGTTATTGCTCAAACCCGTTTTGGTTTTAACCAGCTAAACCAGAACACATGACCTTCGAGTCGCTCGGGCGCTCTCGTTCTCTCGGTTTGCTGTTCATGGCGCTTGGGGTGGCGGTGGCCTGCTCCGCCAGTAAGGGCAACGGCTCGACGACGGGTCGGCCGGGAGGCGGGGGAGCCGGTGGCGCAGGGAACAACACCAGCACCGGCGGCATCAACCAGAACACCGCCGGTACCCTCAGTCTGAACTTGGGCGGCTCGACCGCGACCGGCGGGATGAGTGCTGGCGGTGCGCCCGCCGTCGTACACACGCCGTGCACCACGAACACGGATTGCAAAGATGCCGGTTCGATTTGCGTGAAGCCCGCGCCCAACTCGGGCATCACCGGCCCCGGCGAGTGTGCTCCGACCACCGGCGCCTGCGGGATGGACGACGCGTGCGCCCAAGACTCCTACTGTTGTGGCACTGGCTGCCGCTTGGATGATGGCGCCAAGGTGTGCATCCCGTTCGACTTCGGGATGTCGCCCGAGTGCAAACTGCCCGGTGGCGTCGGCGTGTTCGCCCCCTCCGTACAATGCGAGTGGTTCCCAGACGCGAAGGACCCGAACGCCGCCTCGAAGTACGTGCTGTCGACACCCATGGTCGCCGATTTGCCGAACGACTCGGGAGCGTCTGCCGAAGTCGTGTTCTCGACGTGGGACGCGAAGACGACCAACGCCGGCATCCTCGCCGATTCGGACGGCGGTTCGTCGTCTGCGGTGGGCATGATCCGCATCGTCAGCGGGCAAGACTGTTCATTGAAGGAAACGATTGCTGACTCGATCGGCAAAGTGCGCGCGAGCACGCCGGTGGCGCTCGCTGATCTCGATAACGACGGGAAAATCGACATCGTTTCGCGCCTCGACCAGGGTGGCGCCATCGCCTTCAAGTGGGACGGCGGCAAGTACGTGAAGATGTGGGAGACGCCTTCCACGTTGCCGCACGCGCAAGCCTGGGACGGCCCGTCGATTCACGATCTGAATGACGATGGCTTGCCCGAGGTGTTGCTCGCGGATCAAGTTTACAATGGCCAAACTGGCGCGCTGATCTTCGGCGGCGGTGGCGCCACGATCACCTTCAACGGCTACATCGCGGTGGCCGGTGTCCTCAACGGCGACAACAAAGTCAAACTCGTTGCAGGCAGCGCGAGTGACACTTCGACCTTCAGTTGGACCAACAACCAATGGGTCGATGACGCCTCTACGCACCAAGGACAACGCCTCGGCTTCAACAACGGCAACTACGCGATTGCCGATTTCGGAACGCCTACGGGTGGCGGCTTCGACCTGACCAAGTTCGACGGCATCGCAGACATTGTCGGAGTCGAAGGCCAATTCGGCGGGGTGAAGATCTTCTCCAACACGCCCACGGCGGCAGTGGCCCTGGATGTGTCGGGGACGTCGTTCTTGCGCGGTGGCCCGCCGACGGTCGGTGATTTCGACGGCGATGGCCAACCCGAAGTGGCCGTCGCTGGCAGCAAGGAGATCGCCGTGTTCGATCCGGGCTGCACAGGGCCGGGTAACGGCTGCCTCGAGAAATACGTCCGCTGGCGCCAGCCCTCGCAGGACTCTTCATCCGCGCAAACCGGCGTCTCGCTGTTCGACTTCGATGGCGATGGCAAGGTGGAAGTCGTCTACGCCGATGAGTGCTTCCTACGCGTGTACTCCGGGCCGACCGGCGAAGTGCTGTTCTCCGCTTATCGCACCTCGGGCACCTGGTACGAAAATCCGGTGGTTGCCGACGTCGACAAGGACGACGCGACCGAGATCGTCGTCAACAACGCGATGGCCACCGGTTGCTCGGACGCGCGCACGTTCGTCAAACCGTCGGGCACGCCGTACATCGACCCGCTCGATCCGGGCGTGCGCTGCACGGAGAACGCCGACTGCGTTCCCGGCGGCAAGTGCACCAATGGCTTCTGCCGTTGTTCGGGCGCTTCGGATTGCGATACCGGCCTCACCTGCACCGCGCCGCCCGCGCAGAGCGCCAACGTCCCGCACCCCGGCTCTGCCGCCGACGGCAACGTGTGCCGCGCGACGAATCCGAATTCGCCCGACACCAAGGGCGGCATTCGCATCCTGCGCGATCGCCTGGACCGCACGGCATCCTCTCGAGCGCTCTGGAATCAACAGGCCTACACGATCACGAACGTGAACGACAACGGCTCGATTCCGAAGACCTCTGCCTGGCTCCAAAATTGGAAACAGCCCGGCATGAACAACTACCGCATGCAAAAGCAAGGCACTGCGGGCGCGCAGGATGCACCGGACATTACCGGTAAGCTCGATGCACAAACTGCCTGCATCGTGGACGGCACGACCATCACGCTCACTGGCAAAGTCTGCAACCGCGGCAAGAAGGCCGTCGGCGCGAACATGCCCGTCACCTTCTACGACTCGAACAACAAGGTGCTGTGCGTCTCGCACACGCTGAACCCGGTCAAGGGCCAGAACGATTGCCAACCGGTATCGTGCGACATCACTCAAATGGTGACCGGAAAAATCACCATGAAAGTGAACGACGACCAAGGCGGCGGCCAAACCGCCAAAGAGTGCAACCCCAACAACAACACCGACTCCGTCACGATCGACGGTTGCACGGGCCCGAAGTGAGCTGAGCGAGCCTTCTCGATGAGACGGGGAGCCGACCTTGGCTCTCCGTCCGTCCGCACCGCGCTCCGGAGCTGCACTCCACTACTGACCTAGGACATCGACTCGAGACTCGATATCTGTCCTACCGGACACCATTTCGCAGCTGTTTTTGGCTGCAAATCGTAGTGCGCGCGGTTGCGCGAGTCCGAGTGACGGATTAAGAGTCGGAGTGTGCTGTCCAGATTCGGGGCACGAAAAAGGGAGTGAACCGTCATGCGTTGGCTTGGGCTTGCGAGTGTCGTTGGATTTGTCGTGCTGGGTTGTAGTGGGGCGCCTTCGAGCGGCGAGGAGGAGTCGATCGGGTCGGTCTCGTCTGCTGCAGTCAAGTGTGCTCAGTCGCGTTTCTATTCGTCGGTGCCCGTGGAGTGGACGCACCTCGGTCTGTGCCTCCGCGATCCGGTGACCTTCAAATACAATTGCCGGAGCATCACGCAGACCATCGTGGTCGAGGTGAGCTGTGGCAACGCCTGTGAGGGCAGCGCCGAACTGGTCTGCACTTTCGCGGATCCGGAAGGCGGCACCCACTTCACTCCCGTGCCAGCCTCAAAGCCAGACTTCGTCAGCTGGGAGGCCTGCAACTCAGCCAACGTCTGTGAAGACGACCCGTCGCACCTGCCGCGCCCAGGCACGGGCCTCCCTGGCACGAACCTGCCGTGAGCTCCTAATCCGTCAGCCTTCGTCAGCTGCTAGCGCTACTCGAAGAGCCCCTTCCGCACCGGCTCCACCCAGGTGCCGTCTTGCACGTTCATGGCGTGAAAGCGGCCGCCGTCGTCCCACAGGGCCCAGCCGATGTGGCGTTTTTCGGCTTCGGTTTTGATGAGGTGGAGCCAGTTTTGACGTGATTGGGGGTCCGCGTTGTCGGCCACGCCGAACTCGCCCATGTACACGCGGCGCTTCGAGGCTTTCACGTAAGCTTCGACGAGTTTGAAGTAGTCGAAGACGGCGCTCGGGCCGTTGCTGTTCTGCGCGATGGGGGCGCTGTTGTAGCTGTACAGCCAGCCGCTGGCCCAAGTGCCGTTGGCGGCGGCCACGGGCGTGACGGGCGCGGCAGGGGGACCGGGAAACACGATGCCGCGTGTTTGGAATTCGGGCGGCATCCAGTCCATGCCTTGGTGCGTGAACAATACCGGTTGGTAATTGTGGAACGAGGGCACCAGGTTCGGATCTTCGGGCAACTCGAGATTCTTCAGCTGAGCGGCATCGGCCCAGAAGTAACTATCGACGAATACGGTGCGTGTCGGATTGGTCTTTCGCACCAAGGCGAGCGTGCGCTGGGTGATCGGGTTCAGCTTATCGGACTTGAGGTCGTCACAGGGTTCGTTGATGAGTTCGAACGCGACGCTGCTCGGTTGGCCCTGATAGCGCTCGGCGATTTGTTTCCAGAGCCCGAGCAGGCGTTCTGCGTTTTCATCGGGCTTTTTCATCAATTCTTCGTAGTGGTGAAGATCGATGATGATCGATAGGCCCTGTTCTTTGGCTTGGGCGAGGGCAAAGTCCACGCGTTTGAACAGCGCTTCGTCGATGGTGAATGGCGCCGAGCTTTGCGCGTGCGCGCTGAACCGAACGGGCAAGCGCACGTGATCCAGGCCGGCGGCCTTGGCCATCGCGAAGTGGCGAGGCGAGAGCGTTACCCCCCAAGCGCCCTCGCTCGGTGCGTCGAGGGCGTTGCCGAGATTGATGCCGCGCATGAAGCCAGGCACGGGTTCACTTGCGGTTTCGACGACCGACGACGGTACCTCGGAGACTTGGTGAATCGGGGCCAGCGCGGCACTCGAACGCGACGCACCGGGCGCGGAAGCCGCGCTGGAATTCGGCGCTTGGCGCCCCAAGCAAGCCGCGAGCAATGAGGCCGAGCACACGATGAACGTCTTTCGCATCGCGCGCAGCATAGCGATCTCCGTGGTGGTTTGGCCAACGCTTTGAGCGGAGCTCGGCGCACTCGAATCGTAAAGTCGCTTACTTAATCAACGTGGAAAGCGCTGCAGATGAGCGCTGAGCGCGTCAGCGGACGTGGTCGCGTACACCCACGCATCATCGATGGTGAGCAGCGTGCCGTCGCCCAAGGCTTGCGGCGTCGAGTCGACGTCGTCGAGCGCCAAGCTCTGCACGTGATAGCCATCGAGCCCCAGGTACGCGCTCGAACCATCCGGCGCGAACACGATCCGCCCGTATTTGCTGCCTTTCGCCGATGACTCGCGGATTCGACGCGGAACGAAGGTCGAAAACGGCATCGTGTACAGCGCGAAGCCCGCTTCCGTGCTGTCTGCTCCCTGCCAGAGTGTGTACCAGTACAGCGCGTCGGTGCCGCGCGTGAGGCCGCTTGTGGTTTGCGTTCCGGCCTGTTCCGCCGTACTGGGCGTCGGCAAGGCAATCACTTTCGTGACCTGCATGTCACTCAACCGTACCTGCTTGATGGCGCCCGACGCCTGACTCGTGATGTAGGCCGTCGCGCCGCTCGCATCGAGGACGATTTCGTTCATGCCGAAGTCGCCGGGGCACGCGACCGAGTAGGCTTGCTTCAGGACCGAATTCGGCGTCGACAGCGGGAGATCATAGATCGTGTTGCAGGCGTTGATTCCATACATATGCCCGCCGCCAAAGGCGTAGTCGGTCAACGATTGAAAGGGGGCTTGGGTGTTTGCGTTTTCGTAAACGTCCTCCGGCTTCGCGTCGGTGGCATTCTTGGGGACTCGAATCACAGCGAGAGGCTGCTGGTTCGCTCCATTCTCGATGCCATAAACGAAGTCGCCGCTCGGCACGAAACTCCCGAAGCGAGTGCTGCTCAACAATCGTGACGACGTTCCATCGCGATGCGATGCATGCAAGCCGTCGTCGCCATTGTAGTAGAGTGTCTCGCCGTCGACGATGGCCTCGGTGGCGAACACTGGGGCGAGGACCTGAGGGGCGCAAGGCTGACCTGGTGTCTCGCAGCGATGTGCTTCATCGGGCGCGCACGTGTGACCATCACCCGTGTAGCCATGCTGGCAGACGCATGAAATCTGCCCCTGCGTGTCGGTCGAGCACAGCGCTCCGCTCGCGCATCCGCCGTTGTTGGTGGCGCAGGATGGCGCCGCGGTAACCGGGGGGATCGTGACTGGGGGGACCGTAACCGGGGGCGTGGGCCGTACCGGAGGGGTCACCGCGTCAGGCGGCGTGCCGCCTTCTTTCGAGACTGAGCCGCCGCACGCCACCACCGCGCCGACCGAGAACGCAAGAAGCGCGAGCCACGCGCCTGCACACTGAACCATGATGAATGCTCACGGTGCAAAGTGAGTGCCAGTGAGCCGCCGGCTCTCGAATTCGCGAAATAACGGCAAAACCGCGCTATTCGCAACGCGAGTGAAGCAGGTGAAACACCTGCCGGTGTCACTGTCCGCGGAGTGAAACCCGAGGCGGCGCCCATCGCGCCCAAATGGGCGCCCGCGCACTCAATTGATGGGCACGCGGCAGGTCGGAATCAACGGCCACATATCGACGGCGCCGGTGGCGTCAGGTTGCAGATCCGAGAATACGTTGGACCCCGGCGTGATCGCGCAGAAATCAGAGCCGAGTGGAAAACGTTCCCCCGAACAATAGTGCCCGGGCACCAGAACGGGTGCCGGTGAAACTTGGAACAGCGCGCTAGCGGCCTCGTTGCCGCCGAACTCGGCGAGCGCATGCAGCGAGTAGTAACTCTCGGCTTGGTAGGCCGCGTCGAACGGTGTGGTGATGTCTTTGTATTGTGCCCAGGGCCCAGGCGGAGCGGTCGCGACGGCGGTGGGTAGCAGGTAGGCGATGGCCTTGGCGATCGATCCGCCTTTGGGGTTTTGGTAGGCCCACAAATCGACGCCGACGTGTTTGGCGACGCCGGCCAAACGACACAACGCCGCGGCATTGTAGTTGCTGTAGTGCCAAGAAGTGGGGCGCGCGAGTTCGAGCGGCATGCGCCCATCGCCTTCGATTTGCGGATCGATGCGCTGAGTGCGGGCTGCATTGACCAGTGATTTGGCGCCCGCGCTATCGCCCGTGAACAAGTAGATGGAAGACAAGAGCGCGTCGAACCAAGTGCCGTGGTTGTTGGCGGCAGCGTTTTCGGCCTTGCCGACACTGCTGGTCTTCAAGAACTCGACGAACTTGCCGAGCCACGCTTTCATCCCGGCCTGATCGCTGTTCTTCCAACCGTTGTCTCGCGTGTCGAGCGCGAGGATGGAGAGTCCGTCCAGCGCATCGGTGAGGTAGCCGCCGGACGCTTCGATGATGCCAGTCGCCGTGCCTGCGCCACACGGGCCGTTCGACTGCGCGTAGGCCATGCTCGGATTCATCGCGGTGCTCGGATCGAGGAACCAGGTGCGCGCCACGAGCTCGGCTTGATCGGCGTACTTGGTATTACCGGTGAAATACCAAGCGAGCGAGAGTTCGAAGATGGCCTCGGAGCTCGCGTGCAGACCATGACGGTCGGTGACTTTGGCGACATCGGGGTTGTGCACGCCGTCGTGCGCGACGTACGGGCATTTGCCGAATGTGCCCGTGTCAGTCGGCGGCTTTGCGTCAGGCGGCCAAAAATACGGGCTCCAGCTCACGTACTCGTGGGGATCGTTTTTGACCACGTAGGCCGACGATTTGGTGGTCACACTCCAAGTTCCGGAGCCGAGCGCGATCTCCGCTGCGGCGATCAAATTCGTCAGCGCGGTGTGTTGTGCGGGCGAGCCTCCGCTCGTGATCAGCGTTTGCTGTACTTGCTTGAGCATCGCGCCGTCGAGCAGGACGGTCGCTGGTGTGCCTTGCGGCGGCACGGGCCCGAGGACGGTACCGCCGGAGCCGCCAGCGTTGTCCACGCCGCCACTCGCCGTGCCGCCCGCATTGACCGAGCCGCTTCCACCGGTCGCCAGGCCTCCGGTCCCAGCAGGCCCCCCGCCTGCCCCGGCACTCATGCCGGCCGCGCTTCCGAGGCCACCCGTGTTCGCCGCGCTGCCGCCGACCGAGCTCCCTCCGGTGGCGGACTCGTCCGCGCTGCTACAGGCACTGCCCAAGTTGCCCAACGTGATCAACGAACAGACGATGAGCGAACGCTTCGATAATGGCATCGGGATCGAGCGTGCAATGCAACCTTCGCACCGCTCGCCGATCGCGGGAATTGTCGAGGAAAACCAGCGATACGGCGATCAGGCTTTGCATGCTCGAGTCGAACAAATCTTGCGTCGTCGCACCTCTGCCCACAAAAGAAACGAGCCCCGCGTCGCGTTCGGCGAAGCGGGGCTCATTGGCTCGCGCCCAGATGGGGGGCGCGCGGCTAGTTGTTGAGCACGCCCGCGTTCACCCAATTGATGACGTCATTCTTTGCCGCATCATTGGCGACCGCGTTGTCGGCCGGCATTGGCCCATTCACGTTCACCCAGCGGAGCGGTGAACTCGAGGTGCTGCCGAGGACCGACGCTGGCGGGTTGGCTTGGTTGATCAGGTGCGCGTTGATCAGCCCCTGATAGAACGTATCCTTCGTGGCGCCCGGAGAAAAGAACGTCGAGGGCGGACCCGAGTTGTGGCAATTGTTACAGTGCCCGGGCGTGGTCGCCGGGTTGGGCGCGAAGTACGTGTTGTAAAGATCCGTGAACGTGCGCGCGACCGTGAGCTGGAACATCAACGACGAAACCGGCGGCGCGCTGCCCGTGCCGGTGAGCACGATCATATACGTGCCCGGTTGCGCATTCGCATCGGCGGTCAGCGTCAGCGTGCCGCTATTCTGCGCGGCCGGGATCGTCAGCGCCGAGGCCGTGATGCCCGCGGGCAAGCCGGTCAGCGTGACCGTGACTGGATCGGTGTAAGTGGAGGCTCTCACCAGCGATACGGTCGAAGAAACGCTGCCACTTGGCCCAATCAGCAAGGCGCTGGGTTGCATGGACACATTGAAAATCGCGTCCACCACCTGAAAGTTGGAGACGACGTTGGAAGGCACCCACTGGTTGGTTTGGGTGTCGAGCAGCGTTGCCGAGGCGGTCATTTGGTGCGCGCCGTTTTTCATCGGCAACATCCCATCCACCGAATCGAGAATGAGGGCTTGGTTCAGCTGCAATTGATTGGTGATGTCTTGACCGTCGAGTGTCACCGTCAGGTAATTCTGCAGCGTGTTGATGGCGCCCCAGCTGATGTGAGTCGCCACGGGTGAGGTGACGATGCTCTGATCTCGCGGTGATTCGATGGCGAGATTTGGTTCGTTACACGCAGTAGTCGACAATGCCCCTGCTGCAACTGCAGCGATACCCAATGCTTTTTCCCAGAGTTTCATCGGTCCTCCCAGATTGATCGATGGCGGTGGGCCCTGCGAGACGCAGAGCTGCCCATTCGCCCTCGAGATGAATGCTCATTAGTACTACTACTCAGCGATCCTTCGCAATCGCTTCCGATGGGTACTTTATCGGTTTGTGTTGGTCGTTTTGGTCGTGTTGGTTGCGTTGGGTGTGTTGGTCGTGTTGGTGCGGGGCCGCCATAAACGCCGTAAACGCACGAAAGGCGAGGCCCGAGAAACGCGTACACCGCGTTTCTCGCCTCGCCTCGCTCAAGACTTTCGTCTTTGCAATCCGCGCGTTCGCGCGGGCGCGCCAGACCGTTACTGAATCGAGAGGGTCGGATCGACAGCCGCGCTGTTGCCTCCGAACACACACGCGCCCGATGCCAAGCGGAATACGCCACCAGTGGTGGCGATGGCGCCGCCGCGGCTGGTCGCACTGCCCGGCGTGCCGTCCGGATTGATGGCGGTCGCTTTCGCGCTGTTGGACGCAAAGGTGCAGCCCCCTTTGCCGGCGTTGATCACTAGCGTGCCCGAGCTGTAAATCGCGCCGCCACCCGACGAAGACGAAGCCGCACCGGGGAATGGGTGGATGCCCGAAGTCGCCTGCGCGTTGGCCACGTCGCCCGTGAAAGTGAAGGGCGGATGCAAGAGCAAGCTGCCGCTCGAAGCGATGGCGCCGCCCGTGGAACCCGAGTTCGTGTAGCCGGCAGTGCTGGCCACCGCGGTCGCGCTATTGGTGTCGAACAAGCTCGCGACGAGGCTGAGGCGGCCGCTATTCTCGACTGCGCCGCCGCCGCAGAACGCAAATGCGGTCATCGCGCCGGTGCTGATGCAGTAAGTGGTGTTGTTCTTGATTGTGACGAGGCGCAATTCGAGGCCGCCGTTGTTCAAGGCCACCGCGCCGCCGTCGAAGGAGTGGAAGTTTTGAATCGCGACGTTGCCGAGGCTGAGCGTGACGCCCGGGCTCACGCCGAACAAGCGGGTGATGTTGTTGCCCGTGATCGAGTGCTGGAGGCCGCCGCGCTTGGATTCGAGGGCGACTCGGAAATCGCTCGAACCGGTGGGCGGGTCGAGCGTGATTTGCCCTTGGTCGATGGTCGCATCGACGGCGAGCTCCAGGCTCACGTTGCCGCCCGCGGCTTTGGCCGCAGCAAACGCCGCGCGCAAGTTGCAGTGACCACCCGCGCCGCCATCGGCGACGCAGCTCCCGGTCGTCGAATCAGCCGAAACATCCACGAGAAAGCGCTTGCCGGCGCTCACTACGTAAGTGCTCGGCGCGGTGTCGACGACGAAGGCGCCAGTCGAATACGTCATCCAGTAACGCACGCTGTCCCCGACTTTGAGCGAAATCGGCTGCCGGTAAACCCAATCGGTGAAGCTCATGCGCACGTTTTGCTGGGGGCCGCTGTTGACGCTGTAGTGCACGTCGACCCACGCCAAATCTGCGGGGGCAATCAGCTGCAGCTCCGAGCCCGTCGAAAAGGACGCCACCTGAGTGCGGAGCGCGAGCAGGGGACTGCCGGCGGGCGCATCGTACGTGTAGGCCGGGGTGTCTTGCGCGGCGCCGTTCACGAAGAAGGTGAAGGAATAGGCGACGTGGTCGCCCGACTGCACCGGCAGCGGTCCGACGCGAAACGTCGATCCATCGGCGGTCATGCGCACGTTGAGCTGCGTGCCGGCAAGCGTCGCGTGCAGATCGACCCAGGTGGTTCCCGCGGGAGCGTTGAACACGATTGACTGCGTGGTGTCTTCGAAGCTCTGCGAATAGCCGGCGAGTCCCTGTGGATTCGAGCCAACGCTTTCGACCGCTTCACCGCTGCCGCTATTTGCATCCACTGCGCAGCCCCCGAGTGCTGCGACCAGCATCCCAAAACCCACGAATGATTGATAATGACGCATGTTGCCTCCGCGAATGCGCTGCTTCTCGCACGCGCGATTGAATGTCTGCGGGGCCTTATAAGACGAAGCGGCGTCCAAGCTCCATGGAATTTTGCAATGAGAGTGTTTTGTTGCATGGCTGGAACAAAACCTGGCTCTTGGTAATTTTTCTATTAGCTACGCGGGTTTACTGAGGCAAAACGGACAGTTTCTCGATGCAAAGTGGCGGCTTTGGTTTCCGGAACCAGCACGGGTTTGCCAGATCCCGAAACCCCAACTCGAATACCCAAGTTGCGCCGTGCACGCGAGTTCGCGTGCGCCAGATCCCGAGTCTATACCGAGACTTCGGCGGCGGATTGACGGTGAGTCATGGTCGCGCTTGGGAGCGCCGAAACCACGAGCTTGGCACGAGGCGCGCGAGCAGCACGAGGACGAAGGGAATGAGCGCGGTGCGCGTCTCGTGAAAATCCGTGCTGCCGTGGTCGACTTCGGTCCACGCGAGGTGCCACAGCGCGAGCGCGACAGCGGGATACACCAGACGATGCAGCCACTTCCAACGCCGCGCGCCGATACGGCGCACCATGCCGTCCGTCGAGCTCAGCGCGAGCGGGATCAGGAGCAGTAGCGCGAGCCAGCCGGGGATGCGCGATTTGGCCTGCAACGCATCGAACATCAAGTAGTCGAAATGAAACTTCTGTCCGACGACGAAGTAGGCCGCGAAGTGCAGCACGACGTAGAAGAAGGCAAACAAGCCGAGTAAGCGGCGCACCGCGCGGACCCAAGCCCAGCCCGTCAACCGTTGGACCGGCGTGCAGGCGAGCACGATGAACAAGAAGATGAACGCCCACGCGCCGCTGGCTTCGATCGCCACGCGGAACACGCGGTTGTCGTAAGCCGTGATGAAGTGCCGATTCATCTGGCTGAGCACGCGTATCAAATCGAGCGCCGGGCAGGTGCACAGCACGCCGAGAGCCAATTTCAGCCAAAGCCAGCGCCGTTGCACGCCACGCACCGTACTCCGCGCGCTCGGCTGACGCTAGCTGCTCGCGGGCGGGTGAGCATTGCTCCACGTGCCGTGACCCGCGAGGCTTCGAGCACCTCGCGGGTCACGGCACTTCGTCACGATCCGTGATCGCTCAGCAGGGACCGACCTTGAGCCAACCGAGACCTCCATCGCGATCGGTGGGGGCGATCCATGCCCAGTTCTTGTCTTTGCTTTGGTACAGGCTGCCCTGGTAAACCACCAGTGTGCCCACCGTGTAGCTAGCCCAGTTGGCTTGGTTCCAAGTGGCGATCCCGTTGCACGAGGAGCTCGCTACGCATTTGCCGGCGTTGCACGCTTGCCCGCTGCCGCAAGTGCCGCAGGTGCCGCCGCAGCCATTGTCGCCGCATTGCTTGTTGCTGCATTGCGGGACGCAGGCGCAACTGTCCGTCTGTTCGTTGCAGGAGGTGCCGGCCGCGCAGGGATTCGTGCCAGCGACGCAGCCCGTGCTCGGGTTGCAGGTCTCGCTGCCATCGCAAAACAAGCCATCGCTGCACAGGGCATTGTTGGCGGCGTGCTGGCAGCTCTTCGCGCTTTCGTTGCAGCTGTCGGTCGTGCACGAAATGCCGTCGGCGCACTGCACTGGTGTCCCGGCGACGCAGCCAGTGACTGCATTGCAAGTTTCGGTGCCGTTGCAGAACAAGCCATCGCTGCAGGCGGCGTCATTCGTCGCGTGCTTGCAGGCGTGACTGGTCTCGTCGCAGCTGTCGACGGTGCAGTTGACTGCATCGGCGCAGTTTGGCGCGGTGCCCTTCACGCAGGCGCCCGCGACGCAGCTCTCGCTACCGTCGCAGAATAAGCCGTTGTCGCAGTCCGCATTCTTGGTGCACGTCTTTGGCGCGCTGAGGCCCCAGATTTCGACGTCGTCGATGTTCCAGCCGCAGTATTGGACGACGCTGTCCGTCGTGCCCATGGTCCAGCGCACGTAGACCTGCGATTTCCCGTCCGCGTAGGCGGAGAGGTCGAACTCCTGTGGCGACCAGCTGGTGTCTGAGGTGCCGCTCGTGCTGTTTTGCCAAACGGTCGTCCAGTTCGTGCCATCGCTACTCACGCGGACGTAGGCGTGGTCGTAATAGGAGGGCTCCACGCACAGCCAGCGCTTGAAGTGCAGCGAGACTTTGGACAGCTGCGAGCAATCGATGGCCGTGGTCGTGAGGTGTGTTTCGGGTAAATTAGCCGGGAAATCGCCGGCCAAGTTGTAGCCGTACACGTTCGAGCCGGTGAAGCCACTGGTGGGGTCGGCGAAGCCGGGAGTGCCTTGCCCGGTCGGCACGCCATATTGCCACTGACCTTGCGCCACCCACCCGGGATCGTGATCCATGTTCCACGAATATTGGAGCTTGGGGGTGCCCACTTGGAGGGGCACGCTTTGCGTCGTGTCACCCACGTGGTTCGTCACGTTCACGAACTGCAGCGTGCCCGTGTAAGAACCGATGCCGAGCGCATTGGCGGCAGCGCTCAGCGCGACGTTGACCGTCGCATCTGCGCCAACCGCGAGCGGGCCCGACGGCGCCTGCACACTGAGCCAGGGTGCGTCGGCCGTGACCGCGAGCGTGATCGCGCTCGGGCCGTAGTTGTGCACGGTGTAGGCGCTGTTGTTTGGGGTGAAGGGGCCACCCGCATCACCCTTGGGCGCAAAGGTGCCCGCGGTGATCACCATCCCGGTCTTCAAATCCGGACACGCCAGGCCATGCGCTGCGAAGCCGGCGCAGATTTGCGCGCGGTGTGGCGTGCCATTGTCGATGTTGCCGTCGTCGTCATCCAGAGTGAGGAAATCGACCGGAATTTGCGGGTCAATCGCGGTGCCCTTGTGCAGCAAGATCGAGTTGAGCGTCAGATTGCTGAGGATATCGAGATAGTCCGTCGGGTTGGTTTGCTTGAGCTGATTGCGAATGCTCCACACCGATCCGGACAGCAGCTCACCGCAGGAGTGCGACTCACTCCCGCAAGAGGAACAAGTGCTGGCGGAATAGGTGCAGGTGTTGTTCCCCGTGCGCAGCGAGGTATCGCACTGGCCCGCGTAGAAGCCGAAGCCGAGCCCAGGGTCATCGACCATGAGCATGGCGATGGTGTCGGCCATGCCTTCGCCGTACGCGCCCTGGCCGCTGCCGCCGGAGGAAATGATGTGGTGGCCGTACTCGTGATGGTCGACGGAGGCGAAGGCCGTGTTGCCGTACTCCGAGCTGCCAGTGCAGAAATTCAGCGAGGCACCATCGTACCAGGCGTTGCCCGGGCAATAGCCATCGGTGCGATTGACGAGCACCGGGAACGCGGTTTGCGTGGCGATCACCGGATAAGCCGGGTGGTGCGCGAGCAGCCAATCGTGCACGGCGTTGCTGTCGTTGTAGCCGTTCACCTGCGCACGCAAAAATTCGTCCGCGCCCGTGGGATCTTGCAGAAAATCTTGGGTGGCGGGCGGCGTGACCGAGCTTGTGAGCGACGCGCTGCGGGTGGCCACTTGGTCGGCAACCGTGAAGTACTTGCCGGTGATTTTCGAGGTGATGCCGAGCTGACCGGTGGCCGTGGTGGCCAGGCTATAGGCGCCGTTCGCGTCCGCGAAGGCGTCGCTGCCGTCTTCCCCTTTCACTTCGGCGTAGGCGAGTGGCAGGTTGACCGCGGGCGTACACTCGGGTGAGCGATCACCTGCCGTACCGAAGCCGTGCACGTTGCCGGTCACGTCGAACACGATCAGATCTTCGGCGTGCAAGATGGTGCCCGTTACCGCGTCAGCGACGAAGCGCCAGCGCTGCGGTGCGTCCCGACCGGTGCCCGGATATTCCGCGACGTACGAAACGGCCAGCACCGGTGGCGCGGGTTGGTTCTCATCCCCTGCCCAAATCACTGCTTCGGCTTGCGTGAAATGGCTGAAATTGGCGCGCGCACGAGCACTCGCGGAGGCCGTGAAATCAGGTCGCGCGATGGCTGCGTTCGCTTCCCGCGTGGCTTCCGCCGAGGTCAGCGTGCGGCCGCGCAGCGCGGGAGCGAATTGGCCGAGCGCCTTCGTGCGTGAGCCGACGAGCACGACGGGAAAGTCCGTTTCGTTGCGGACGAGCACGGTGACTTCCGAGCCGTAGACCGGGATGTCACCTTGGTGTTGTTGATAAGTGATGAGAGAGAATTTGTAGGTGCCGGTCTTGCGCTCGAAGTGCACGGGCTGCGGTGCGCGCGTCGTGCGCAGATCGACGCTGCTACTGCCGAGGAGCGCCGCGTGCTGCGACATGAAGGCGCTTGCGGCTGCGAGTGGCGTCTGGCCCGTGGCCAAGCGTTGCCCAGAAATGTGCGAAATCCCCGCCAGATTTTGCACCACTCGAGCGCTCGGGTGAGCTTGTTTGAAGGTTTCGAGCGAAGCCTGTTTGCTCGCTGGTTGCCCCTGACCCCCGGAACTGCACGCTGCCACGCTGAGCGCGGACAGAGCGCAAATGACTGCCGACCGTTTGAATTTAGACATGTGCCTCCCAAAAAACGAACAGCGATACCCGCCTGCTGTCCGCGCGAACTCTATGAATGACCGATCTCGAACGGTCAAGTGTCTCCCCGGAACGACAGTGCGACGGACGAGTGTGCTTCGCTATTCACAGGCAGACGTCAATCGACGCCGAAGGCAGTGACGAGCGGAGGCGAGCCGCGTGACCATCAACAAAAGATCAGTCGTTCTCCACGAGAGATGAGCGCTCGTTCACGAACGGCCAGATTTTAGGCCTTAACAGCCGCCGGGCACGTCACTGCACGGCGCGCATTCGAAGCCGCTCGGGCAGTTGTCGGCGAATAGCGCGAGCTCGGTGATGACGGTGCTGCTCAACATGCACTTGCTGATGCAGTCACCGTTGGTGCGACCGCTGGCGCTCTTGCCGTCAGGCGCACCGAAGCATGCTTGCGGGCCGGCGCCTCCGGGCAAGAGATGATTGTCGATGCAGCGTGTTTGGTCCGATGCGCAATCGCTTTGATTGAAGTCGTTCGGATCTTTGCCCGCGGCGGTGATGCTCGAGTTGGGCACGCAACTCGAGTTGTTGGAGCAGCAGGGGGGCAGGTTGGTCTGGCCCGCAGAGCCACCTTGGCCGGAAGAGCCACTCGCGCCCGCAACGCCACCCTGACCGCCGCTCGTCACCCCCGCGCTCCCGCCGCTCGAGTTGCCGCCGTTCGCTGCTCCGCCGCTTTCGCTGCCGCCGTTCGAGTTGCCGCCGTTCGAGTTGCCGCCATTCGCAGCTCCGCCGCTCGAGTTGCCGCCGCTCGAGCTGCCGCCGTGACCCGCCATTCCGCTCAGGCCAGCCGCGCCGGACATGCCGCCGTGGTGGCTGCCACCCTGGCTGGTCGCGCCGCCTTCGCTGGCTCCGCCGCTCCCAGCGAGGCTGCTGTCACCAGCGTGACTCATGGCTGACGAACCACCCGTGTTGCTGCCCCCGCCGCTCAGCCCCGCGCCGCCACCGTGACCCGCAACGTTGACGGTGCCGTCGATCGTATTGCTGGCACTGCCGCAGGCCACGCACCAAACCATCCCCGAAAAAGCGATCGCGAGTAGCCGCATCGCTCAACCTTAGCGCAAAATGGCCCATTCTCGGCGTGAATCAGCGCACTCCGGCGATTCGCGCTAGACTTGTCGAGTGGTTCTCGGCCGCACGTCGTTGGTCCTCGCGGTAGCGCTCGGTTGGTGTTTAGTACCGGGTTGTTCGGTGTTCCCCGATCACGCGGTGTTACCCGAGGGCATCGAACTCGGTGGGGCTGCGGGCGCGGCAAACGCCGGCGGCGCGAACGACGCTGGCTCCGATGCGGGCCTTGGCGGCGATCCGGCTTCGGGCGGCGATACGGGTTTGGCGGGCGACGCCGGTCGCGCTGGCGATGCGGGTTCCGGTGGCGCGGGCGGCGTGATCGAAAACGGCGGGGCGGGCGGCATCAACGCAGCGGGCGAAGCGGGCGCTGCCGGGGCGAGCTGCGTCGTCAAACACAAGCTGGTCTCCGCCGCGTCGGATGCGTGGATCGACGCCGGTCACCCCTCGACGAATCACGGCTCGGATACGACGCTGAGTGTGCTCGGAGGAGCGAGCGAGTTGCGTGCCTTGCTCGGCTTTACCCTGCCGGCGCCGAGTGCGGGTCAGATCCTACAGCGTGCCACTCTGATTTTGACTCTGGACCCGGTCGCCACCGAGAGCCGCACGTTGGAAGCACATGCCGTCACGACGGCGTTCAACGAATCGCGGGTCACGTGGACCAACTACAGCAACGGTGCCGGGCACAAATGGAGCACGCCGGGGGCGGATTTCGCTGCTGATTTCAGCAGCGCGGACACGAACCCGAAGCGCGCGCTCGTGCGCTTGGACGTGACCAACGCGCTCGAGGCGGCAGTCACGGCGGCGCAGACGACGCTGGGCGTACTGGTGCGCGAAGGAACGGCGCCTAGCTCGGTGGCTAGCGCGCTGACGTTCGTTTCACGCGAAGGCGCAACGGCTTCGGTGCCGGTGCTCGACCTCGAGTACTGCAGCCCATGAGTTCGCCCGATTCTTCTGGCTCGAAAGCTCGCGCGCAGACCCTCCGGCGACGGCGTTTCGGGCAGCGCTTGGGCCGCTATTGCCTCGGTGCGCTCGTCGGCTCGGGGGGCGCGGCTTCGGTGTACATGGCGCGCCTCGATGGGCCGCGCGGCTTCGAACGCGTGCTCGCGCTCAAGCTCGTCCACGAGCACTTGCTCGCCGATCGCGATTTCGTGGCCATGTTTTTGGACGAAGCCACACTCGCCGCGCAGCTCCAGCATCCGAACATCGTTCACAGCTACGAGCTATGCCAAGACGACGACGCGTTGTATCTGGCGATGGAGTACCTGCAGGGTCAGCCGCTGTCTCGGCTGTATCAACGCTCGTTCGCGGCCAAACAACCGCTCCCTTACGCGCTCGTGGCGTGGCTGGGCGCGCGCGCGGCCGATGC
>Ga0105245_10000605_pt1 | contig 32491 bp, 29 predicted proteins | sample KBSM54metaG_FD_81523 | JGI IMG/M metagenome (GOLD analysis project Ga0105245, IMG submission 81523) | Miscanthus rhizosphere microbial communities from Kellogg Biological Station, Michigan, USA - KBS M5-4 metaG | ecosystem: Host-associated > Plants > Roots > Rhizosphere > Soil | place...
CTTGAACACCGCCGGATCGCCGGTGCCCGTGCAGCGATACAGCGTGCTCGAGCTACCGGTGATCTTGTCGCCACCGCAGTACAGGCCGCCGACGAAGCAGCTCGATCCGCCGTTCGTCGTGCCGTGCGCGCTCTGAGCGAACTTGCTGCGCACGACCGCGCGCGCCGCCGCGGTCCAGTGATGGAACACGTAGATCGCGTTGCCGATGAGGCCGTTGCGGTTGTCGAGCCACGAATAGACCTGCGAGCGCAGCGACGACTTCATCTTGAGGTTCGCGTAGACCGCGTGGATGTGATTGACGCCGGACCAGTGGTCGAAGCCGTTGTGGCGGTACCACGCTGCGAAGCCGACCTTCGCGAGCCGCTCCAGGAGATTCGCGATCTGCGTCGACGACATGCCGCTGACGCTGATGTCCGTCGCCGCGCAGTACGGATGGCCGTTGACCGTGCCGTCCTGGAGGTGCGTGCCGGCCGACGCCGCCGCGCTACCGATCGTCTGCATGATTCGCCACGACGGAATGCCAGCCGCACGCAGCGCATCGGATGCGCGCGGTGCGAGGCCCCACTTGAGCAACGCCTGCGCGGCCTCGATCGTCGGCTGGTCGGTATCCTCGAGCGGCTCGTCGAGCGTCGCGGTCGCGTCCGCGGTGTCGAACGTCGAAGCATCATCTTCAGGGACCTCGGCGGCGAGCGCCTGCTCGAGGTCGACGTGGTCGGTGATACCCGGCAAGTCTGCGAGGTCGGCGGCCGTCGCCTCCTCGTCGTTCGAATCGGACGTACACGCCGTGTGAGCGCACAGGGTGAGCGCGAGCAGGAGATGGATTCGCATGATTCGCATGCCTGGCCCTCTATCAAGGGACGGGCCACGCGCAGGTTCGCGAGATCACGGGGCCGTCACGGCACCCCTGTAACACCGGGCGCTACAGTGCAACCGCGACGAGGCCCCTAGCGGAGCGAGCCGCCGAGCGCCTTGATCGCGTCGTCGGCGTCGGTCTTCAGGCACGCGTTCGTGTTGCTGTCGCCGATGCCGAGCACGCCGCCGCGCATGCGATAGCGCGCGCGCTTGAGCGGTTCGATCGCGCGCGGATCGCCGAGCTCGACGAGCTTCGCGATCGCGGCCTTGCGATCGGTGCACGTCTTGCCCTCCTGGAGATCGAGCAGTGCGGCCTTGAACGCGGTGTCGCGATCGACCGTCGCTTCGCCGATCGGGGGAAGCAGTGGCGTCGGGAGCGGATGCGGTGCCTGGTCGTCATCGCGATCTGGGCGATCCGGGCGCTCGGCGCGCTCGCGATCGGGTCCGCGGTGCTTGTCCTTCTTGTCGCGCTTGTCCTCGTCGCGCTTGTCGGCCTTGTCGTCGCCCTTCGGCGGCACGATCGCGCTCTTGCTCGAGAGCTTCAGCACGATCGCGATCACGATTGCCGCGAACACGACGATGCCGACGAGGATCAGCCACTTCCTCGGCAGTGGCTCGTCATCGCCGATCTGCGTCGTCGACTTCGCCGGGAACGGCATCGGCGTGAACGCCGCGGTCGGTGCGGTCACGGCGCGCGCCGTCGGCGATGCAGCGGTGCGCGCGAACGGTGCGGGCGTCGCGTGCGCGGGCGCGGTCATCACGCCGGGCGCCGGCGTCGGGATCCGGACCGGGCCCGAGGCGCGCGGCATCACCGCGTAGCCCGCACCGCGGAGCACGGCGTCGAGCGCGTCCATGTATTCGTTCGCGGTCTGGATCCGCTCGGCCGAAACCTTCTCGAGGCCGTGGCGCACCGTGCGCTCGAGGCCCGCGGGCAGCTTGAGATCCGGCGCGACCTCCGCGAACGTCGGCGGTTCGCGCGAGACGTGCGCGGTCATGATCGACAGCGGATCGGTGTCCTCGAAGGGCGGCCTGCCGGCGAGCATCTCGTAGAACACGACGCTCGCCGAATAGAGATCCGTCGCCGGTTTGATCTCGCCGCCGACCGCTTGCTCGGGCGACAGATACGCCGGCGTTCCGACCGTGAGGCCCGCGCGCGTCGTCGCCGGATCGTCGGAGCTGCCCTGGTAGAGCTTCGCGATCCCGAAGTCGAGCAGCTTGACGACGACCTCGCCGTCCTTGTTCGCGAGGAACACGTTGTCGGGCTTGATGTCGCGATGGACGACGCCGCGCTCGTGCGCGTGGCGCAACCCCGACAACACGCCGCGCATGATCTCGATCGCCTCGGGCCACGGGATTCGCTTCTCGCGCTCGAGTCGCTTGCCGAGCTCTTCGCCCTCGAGCACCTCCATGACGAGGTACGGGCAACCATCCTCGAGCACGCCCGAGTCGCTGACGCCGACGATGTTCGGATGATCGAGGCGACCCGACGCGAGCGCTTCGCGCTGGAACCGCGCCGCGGCTTCCTTGTTCCTACCGAGGTCGGCGTGGAGCACCTTGATCGCGACCGCGCGACCGATGCCGGTGTGCTCGCCCTTGTAGACCCGACCCATGCCGCCCTTGCCGAGCACGGAATCGACTCGATAGCGGCCGTCGAGCATCGCCCCGATAGGAACGACGCCCGAATCGTCAGGTGTGGGTCCCATCGAGCGCCCCGATCTTACCGCGCATGAGTAAGGCTACAAAGGCGCCGGTGTGCGCTAACGCTTGCGTGGTCGACCGGGCATCGGAGGCAATCCGGTGTGTTGCGTGAGCGCGACTCCCGGTTGCAGGGGCTTCCCGGATCTTTGGCTGGATCTCGGGCCCCGGTTCGCGGGTTGCCAGGACGGCACGAGGCACTGCTTGCCACCGCCGATCAGATCGCCGCGGCCCATGCGGTGGAGCGCCTCGCGCAGCATCGGCCAGTTGTGAGGATCGTGATAGCGCAGGAACGCCTTGTGGAGGCGGCGGCGCTCGAGGCCCTTCACGACGTGGACCTTGTCGCGCGCGACGAGCGAGCGGAGCGGCGAATAGCCGGTGTGATACATCGCGGTCGCGCTCGCCATCGGCGACGGCAAGAACGCTTGGACCTGATCGGGGCGGAAGCCGTTGCGCTTCAACCACAGCGCGAGGTTCAGCATGTCCTCGTCGGTCGTGCCCGGATGCGCCGCGATGAAGTACGGGATCAAGTACTGCTCTTTGCCGGCCTCGACCGAGTAGCGATCGAACAGCTCCTTGAACCGATCGTACGCGCCGATGCCGGGCTTCATCATGTGCTCGAGCGGCCCCTGTTCGGTGTGCTCGGGCGCGATCTTCAAATAGCCGCCGGTGTGGTGCTGCGCGAGCTCCTTGATCCACTCGGGCGAGCGAACCGCGAGGTCGTAGCGCACGCCCGACGCGATGAAGATCCGCTTCACGCCTTTGATCGCGCGCGCCTTCCGGTAGAGCGCGACGAGCGAGCTGTGATCGGTGCCGAGGTTGTCGCAGATGCCGGGATACACGCACGACGGCTTGCGACACGCGGCTTCGATCTCGCGCGACTTGCAGCTCATCCGGTACATGTTCGCCGTCGGGCCGCCGAGATCGGAGATGTTGCCGGTGAAGCCGGGCGTCGAGTCGCGGATCCGCTCGATCTCGTGGAGGATCGACTTCTCGCTGCGGCTCTGGATGATCCTGCCCTCGTGCTCGGTGATCGAGCAGAAGCTGCAGCCGCCGAAGCAGCCGCGCAGGATCGTGACCGAGAACTTGATCATCTCGTACGCGGGCAGCTTCGTCGCCTGGTGGCGCGGATGCGGCAGGCGCGAGAACGGCAGCTCGTACAGCTGATCCATCTCGGCGGTCGTCAGCGGGATCGGCGGCGGGTTGATCCACACGTCCGCGTTGCCGTGGCGCTGGACGAGGGCGCGCGCGTTGCCGGGGTTCTGCTCGAGGTGGAGCACGCGCGACGCATGCGCGTAGAGGATCGGATCTGCCGAGACCGTCTCGAAGCTCGGCATCCGGATCACTTGCTGATCGCGCGAGACCTTCTTCGGCTTGAGCTGGATCAAGTTCGTCGGGGCCGCTTCGCCCGTCGCGCACGCGGCGCCTTCGGCCTGCGCGCGCTCTTCCATCGCGTACGGATCCGGCTTCGGATCGACGCGGCCCGGCTTGTCGAGCGTCGTCGAGTCGATCGTCTGGAAGCCTTCGCGGCTGCCGAGAAATGCCGTGCCGCGCAGATCCTGGATCTCTTTCGCGGGCGTGCCGGCGGCGAGGCGATGCGCGATCTCGACGATCGCGCGCTCGGCGTTGCCGTAGACGAGCAAGTCGGCGCGGGTGTCGGCGAGGACCGAGCGGCGGACCTTGTCGCTCCAGTAGTCGTAGTGCGCGATCCGGCGCAGGCTCGCCTCGATGCCGCCGATCACGAGCGGAACATCGGCGAATGCTTCGCGGCACTTCTGCGCGTAGACGATGACCGAACGATCGGGGCGGAGGCCCGCGGCACCGTCGGGCGAGTAGGCGTCGTCGCTCCGCACCTTCTTGTCGGAGGTGTAGCGATTGACCATCGAGTCCATGTTCCCGGCGGTCACGCCCCACATCACGTTCGGGCGACCGAGCGCGGTGAACGCGGCCGGGTTGCGCCAGTCGGGTTGATCGAGGATGCCGACGCGAAACCCGTGCGACTCGAGCAGGCGGCCGATCAACGCCATGCCGAAGCTCGGGTGATCGATGTACGCGTCGCCGGTGACGAGGATGATGTCGCAGCTATCCCAGCCGAGCTCGTCCATCTCGGCGCGCGTCGTCGGCAGGTACGGAGCGACGCCGAAGCGGTGCGCCCAATACGGCCTATACGAGAACAGGGGACGCGAAACTGCCGTCACGGGAGCGATCGGTTACCACACTGCGGCGCGCGACCCCAGGAATCAATTTCCTGAACCTATTCGCCACCATCTTCGGGGTCGCCGCCCTTCTTCGGGCCCCGGCTGCCGCCACCCTCGGGCACGGCTTCCTTGTTCAGAGAATCCTGCTGGGCCTGGGTCAGGCTCTTCTCGCACTTGTCGCCGTCATCCGGCGTCGCCAGCTTCGCGAAGCAGCTGCGCGACTCCGCCGACCAGCCGTCCTTCGTGCAGTGATCCGCGAGCGTGTCGCGGATCTTCTTCACCATATCGGGCGGTGCATCGGCGTGCGCCTTGGTCAGGACGTCGATCGTGTGATCGGCGGCCTCGGCGCAGCTCGGACCTCCACCACCGCCGGGGGCCGTCGCGGCGGCGGAGCCACCACCGGTCGGCATCGTCGACTCGGAGGCCGACTTGGAGCTACCGCCGCACGCGGCGGCAAACAGGGCGAAGGCGAGCGCTAGGCGATGCATCGCGTGTCAGCATGACACGGCTACTGGGCGAGCAACACCAGGTCGCGCACGCCACCTGCGATGAACTCGACCGCGACGGCGGCGAGCAGGAGGCCCATCACGCGCTCGAACGCGCGGAGCAGCGTCTTCGGCAGGAATCGCTCGGCGTTCGCGGCGCTGCGCATCAGCAGCCAAGTCGCGAGGCAGGTAATCGTGACGGCGAGGAACACCGCCGACATCCGCACCGGGTGCCACGTCGCGCGCGACATCAGCACCATCACGGTCGCGATCGCGCCGGGGCCGGCGAGCATCGGGATCGCGATCGGAAAGATCGCGATGTCGTCGCCCTGGGTGCGGCTCTCGTCGCGCTCCTCTTTCGTCGAGCGCGTCGGTGACGGCTGGGCGCGCATCATGTCGATCGACATCAACAGCAGCATGATCCCGCCGGCGACCTTGAATGCGCCGAGCGAGATCCCGAATGCCTTGAACACGAGGCCGCCGGTGATCGCGAACAAGATCAGGATCACCCACGTCGCGAACGAAGCGCGCAATGCAACGCTCTTGCGCTGCTCGCTCGTCAGCGCGCCCGTGATCGACAGGAACACGGGCACGTTCGCGAGTGGATCGATGACGAAGAAGATCGCGCTCAACGCCACGACGGCGAATTTGGCGTCTTCATCACTCACGCGCGACGTGTATCACGGCAACGGCTCGCGCGCCGCTCGCCAGTCGGCTGGGATTCCGGCGAGCCCGACGGCACCGACGATGATTCCGCCGGCCATCGCACATGTCGTGTCGATGTCGCCACCGACGCTCGCGCAGCTCCACAGCGCGTTCGCGTAGTTGTCGAGATTCACGGCCGCGCACCAGATCGCGAACGGGATCGTATCGGCGGCGAGCACGCGGCTGCCGTTGCCGAGCTCGGCGGCGACCGTGATCGGTTCGGCGCGCAACATCGCGATCGCACGGCGCACGCCATCGCAGGTCGGGCCTTTTGGCGTGTGCGCGACGACCGCCTCGAGCAGCGCGCGTGGATCGCGTTCACCCGCGAACGTGCGCGCGGCGGCGACCGCGACCGCGACCGCACCTGCGATGCCATCGGGATGAGCGTGCGTCGGCAACGCCGAGCGCGAGGCATGTTCGACGACCGCCGCGAGGTCGTCGCAGAAGTACGCGCCGACCGGCGCCGAGCGCATGCCGCCGCCGTTGCCGCACGAGCCCTGCCCGTCGAACACGCTCTTCGCCGCTGCCTCCCACGGCACGCCGTGGCCGATCTCGGAGAGCACGTGATGCGCGCCGCGCCCGTAGCCGCGCGCCGGCTCCGCGCTGTAGCGCCGCGCGTAGCGATCCGCGAGGTCGGTGACATCGATGCCGCCGTGGCCCGCGAGCGTCTCGACGATCGACACGGCCATCGCGGTGTCGTCGGTCCACATCCACTTGCGCATGCCCGAAGGCAGCGCGACCGTGCGCTCGCCGAGCGCGAGCTCGCGCGTCGCCGGTCCCGCATGCAGCAGCTGCTCGCCGAAAGCGTCGGCGACCGACAATCCCTCGAGGGCGAGCTTCGCGCGTTCCAGACTCATAGTGTCATGATGACACTACTTGAGATACGGCGCAAGGAACCGGTCGGATTCGGCGAGCAGGCGTGGAATCGAATCGAGCAGCTGATGGCCGTCGTCGAGCTCGATCAGCGTCGCCGTGTCGGGGTGGCGCTTCACGAGCTCGCGCGAGTACTCGATCGGCACCGTCTCGTCGCGGGTGCCGTGCATGATCAGCGAGCGCGTCAACACGTTCGGCAGATCGGTGCCGAGCGCGAGCGCGTCCTCCATGAACTCGAACGAGATCTTCGAGGGCCCGTTCTTCGAGTAGTCGAACACCTCGCGCCAGCCGGTGCGCTTCCACTCGTCCCACTCGGGGCCGAGCTGCTGCTGCCAGCGATGGACGAGCCGGAACGCCGGTGCGAGCAACACGAGCGCCTTCACGCGATCGTCGCGCTCGGCGACACGCGCGGCCGTGAGTCCGCCGAGGCTCGAGCCGATCAAGATCGCGTCGCCGCGCAGCGACTCGCGGACGTGATCGATCATCGCGGTCAGCCGGAGGTGCTCGAACGACGGTTTGCGGAGATCCATGCGATCGACCGTGATGCCGCGCGCCGCGTAATGATCGGCGTACGCGACCGCCTTGGTCGAGGTCGGTCCCGAAGCGAAGCCAGGGAGGTAGAGGACCTGCATATGTCTTCCACCCTACACCCGCGCGAACATCGCGACATCCGCGTCGCGCCGATCGCGGAAGTTCATCACGATCATTTCGCGATGGGTCCAAAATCGAGCTGCGCGCGGTGGCTCGTGCGATGCAATCGGTGAGCGCGTGCGCTCGATCGTCATCGCCGTGCTCGGAGTTTCAACGCTCGCAGCAGCCGACGAGCGCGATGCAGCCGTGCGCGCCGGGGTCGCGTTGATCGGCGCCGATGGCGATCAGGGCTTGCATGGCTTTGCCCCATATGTCGACGGCGAGCTGGGTCTTCGCACGCGCTACGCATCGTTGACGGGCGCCGGGTCGATCTTCAGCCTGCGCAGTCACTTTAGCTGGAGCGACCAAGACATCTGGGTCGACTCCGACGCGCGCTACGTCGCGTTCGATCTCGGGTTCCGCGTGACCCTCCACGGTGAGTCGCGCGAGGGACCGTTCTGGGGCATCGGGCTCGGGTTCGAAACCGTCTACGAAACCGGGCGGGCCGCGACGTACACGTGCGCGAACGACCTCTGCGACCCGCGCACCGGCCCCGGCTATCAGCCGTTCCGCAGGTGGAAGTCGGTACCGCTCGGCAAGGTGCACGCCGGCTTCGACGTCGATACCGGATCTGGCCTCCTCGATGTGATCGCGATCGCCGGCTACGGCGGCGATCCGGATCACGGGACGAGCGGGCTTTGGACGCTCCGGCTCGCCGCCGGGTTGCGGTTCTGAGTCACTCGATTGGCGTGCGCGGTCACTGGGCCGCCGGCGCTCCCGTGCGAAATCGAGCGGCATGTCGCCACTCCTTCGCATCGTCGTCTCGGGCATGGGTCTCGGCCGCATCGCGCTCGGGCTCGCGCCGTTCATCGCCGCCGGTCCCTCGTCGAGGCTGCTCGGGTTTCCCGCCTCGCACGACACCGCGACCGCACGGTTGATGGGCCGGTTCTTCGGCGTCCGCGACATCGGCCTCGGCGTCCTCGCGTTCTGGGGCCTGCGCCATCCCGAGGCGCTGCCGTTCGTGATGTTGTTCAACGCGTTCATGGACCTCGGCGACCTGGTGTCGATCGCGATTCCGCTGGTCAAGCGCCAGGGCATCGACCGCGCCGCCGCGCTGTCGGCCATGTTCGCGTTTACCGGCGGTGCAGCGTGGCTGATCGTGTGGCTGATCGCCCGGTGATCTATCCTCGCAGCGTGACCGGCTCGGTCAGCACGTTGCTCGTTCGCCCGCTCGTCGCCGCGCTCGGTTCGGCGAACCTGCCGGCGTTCTGGCGCGCGACCGATCTGACCGCCGAGCTCGTGCTCGATGGCGATGCGCGGATCTCGCCGGCCCAGTTCTGCGTCGCGTGGGCCGAGCTGATTCGCCTCACCGGCGATCCGAGGATCGCGCTCGCGATCGCGGACGCGACGCCGGCCGGCGCGTTCGGCATCGTCGAGTACGTGTGTCGCTCGGCGCCGACGCTCGGCGATGCGCTCCAGCAGTGGGTGCGCTACCTCAACTTGCTCGACGACGCCGTCGAGGTCGGGCTCGTGCGCGAGGGCGAGCGCGCGTACCTCCGCGTCCTGCGCGAGAGCGAGGCACCGGCACCGGCGTCGCACGAGCTGTGCTTCGCGCTCGTCGCGAAACAGGCGAAGCAGCACGCGGTCACGCCGTTCCGGATCACCGCCGTCGAGCTCGTCCACGCCGGCGACCCGGCCGCGTATCGCGCGTGGTTCGACGCGCCGGTCACGTTCGGCGCCGAGCACACGCAGCTGGTACTCCCCGCGACCGCGCTCGCGTCGCCGCTCGCCTCGTCCGATCCGGCGCTGCTCCAGATCCTCACCCGCGCCGCCGAAGAGCTCCGCGCACGTGCACCCGCACCCGCGACGTTCGTCGCCCAGGTCGCACGCGTGCTCGCAGACTCGTTGCGCAGCGACGAGGCTTCGATCGGCCAGGTCGCGAAGCGGCTCGGGATGACCGAGCGCAGCCTGCAGCGCCGGCTCAAGGACGAGCACACCTCGTTCAACGCCGTGCGCGAAGATGTTCGCAAGCAGCTCGCGCGGCGCTACCTCGACGACAAGCTCGCGATCGCCGAGATCTCGTTCCTGCTCGGGTTCTCCGAGCCGAGCGCGTTCTTTCGCGCATTCAAGCGGTGGACCGGGATGACGCCGCTCGAAGCACGCGGGCGCTAGCGGTCAGTCGAGTGGCGGGCGCGGTCACTGTCGCCGCGCGCGCGACGCGCGACAACACGCGCATGCAGACCTACGACGACCATCCGCTGTGGCGCGATTACCAGACGTTCTTCCCCGAGGGCCTGCGCTGCACGCCGGCCTCGCTGCCGCGCGAGGAGTACTGGGCGTGGCGCGGCCTCGACGTCCACCTCGATCGCCTCGTCGTGCCGAGCGCGCCGCTCAAGGTGATCGTGTTGCACGGCGCGGGTGCCTACGGCCGCGTGATGGCGCCCGCGTCGGTGATCGCGCAGCGCTACGGCTACGAGACGATCACGCCCGACCTGCCCGGCTACGGCCTCACCCGCGTGCCTCGTCGCGCGATGACGTACGACCTGTGGGTCGATTGCGTCGTCGATCTGATCGCCGCGGAGCGCGCGCGCGATTCGCGACCGATCGTGCTGTTCGGCGTCAGCCTCGGCGGCTTGCTCGCCTATCAAGCGGCGGCGCGCACGCAAGTCGAAGGCCTCGTCGCGACCACGCTCGCCGATCCGCGCGAAGGCGCCGTCCGCCGCGGGTTCGCGCGCAACGCGCTGCTCGGCAGCGTCGGGCTGTGGTTGCTCGCCAAGCTCGCGCCGCTCACCGATGGCTTGCCGCTGCCGATGGCGCTGATGTCGCGGATGCACGGCATCTCGAACAAGCCCGCGCTGTCGGCGCTCGTTCGCTCCGACCGGCTCGGCGGTGGCAGCTGGGTGCCCGCGCGGTTCTTGCGGACGTTGATGACGACGGTGCCCGCGACCGAGCCCGAGGATTTCACCGCGTGCCCCGTGCTGCTCGCGCATCCCGGCGCCGATCGGATGACCGACATCGCGCTGTCGCGCCGGTTCTTCGATCGGCTCGCCGCGCCGAAGCGGATGATCGTGCTCGAAGGCGCGAGCCACATGCCGACCGAGCACCCCGGCATCGATCAACTCGAAGCCGCGGTGCTCGAGTTCCTGCGCTCGGTCGCGATCAGTTCATCGTGAACACGAGCTTCGAGCCGCTGGCGAGCTGAGATTGGGTGAGGCCGGCGTGGACGTCGGTCCCGTCGAGCGTCACGGTGCGAACGGTCGTGCCGTTACCGACGCGCTCGATCGAGAGCTCGTGACCGCCGAGGATCACGCGCGCGTGGACGAACCGCGGTGCGCCGATCACCCAGCGATCGCTACCGGCGACCGGATAGAGGCCGAGCGTCGCGAGCACGTACCACGAGCCCATCGCGCCGCCGTCGTCGTTGCCGGGCACGCCGTCGGGCTGATCGGTGTAGATCGTGTCCTCGACCCAGCGCACCCATTGATCGGTGAGCTCGGGATGGCCGAGCTGACCGAATAGGAACGCCGCGTTGAGATCGGGCTCGTTGCCGGCCCAGTACCATTTGCGCGGGAAGTTCGCGGCGGAAGGATCGCTGGTCTCGAAGTCGGTCTTCGCCTGCGCGAAGAAATCGCCGAGCTTCGCGGTCGCCGCGTCGTTGCCGCCGAGGATCGTCCCGATGCCGTCGGGATCGTGGATGCCGGCCATCCACAGCGATTGCCACGCGTCGGCCTCGGCGTAGTCGTCGGCCCACGCGAACTCGTCGAACGGGACCTTCGTGACCGAGCCATCGGTGCCGCGGCCGCGGAGAAACCCGGTCGCCGGATCGTAGAGCTTCTGCCAGCCGTGGCTGCGCGCGAGCAGCGCGTCGTGATCGGCCGTGTTGCCGAGCGCGCCGGCGAGCTGCGCGAGCGCGAAGTCGTCGTGCGCGTATTCGGTCGTCTCGGAGACCGAGCGACCGACGGTGTCGGGCACGTAGCCGTACTGCATGTACGCCTCGACATCGTTGCGACCGCCGCGGCCACCGGGCGGTGCGGTCGGATCCATCGCGGCCGCACGCAGCGTCGGCCACGCATCGGCGGCGCCGGCGTCGGGCACGCCGCGCAGCTGGGCATCCGCGATCACGATCTCCGCGCTCGCGCCGAGCATCGTGCCGGTTTCGCCGATCGCGAGCGGCCACTTCGGATACGCGCCGAGCCCGCTGTCGAAGCCGAACAACGAGCGCGCGGCGTCGCGTGCGCTATCCGGTGCGAGCCACGCGTAGAGTGGTGCGACGTCGCGATACGTGTCCCACAGCGAGAGATCCGACATCTGATCGTAGCCCTGCGCGACGAGCGGCGTCTGATGCGCGAGGACGTACGTGCCGTCGACATCGCCGATCACGCTCGGCATCAGGAACGCGTGATAGAGGCTCGTGTAGAACGTGCGGAGCTGCGCCTCGGTCTCGGCGGTCAGCTTCACGACGCCGAGCTTGTCCTCCCATGCGGAGGTCGTCGCGTCGTGGACCGCGTCGAAGTCGACGGTAGGAACTTCGGCGTTCAGGTTCGCGTGCGCGCCGTCGAGCGAGACCAGCGACAGGCCGATCGCGATCGTGGACGCGCCCGCGGGCAGCGCGAGCGCCGCGCCGGTCGTCCAGGTCTGCGACGACGTCCACGCGCCGTGGATCACGAAGTACAGCGTGTAGCCGCCGAACCCCGCCGACATCCCGCCGAGGTGATGCAGCGAGCCGGTGATCTCGCCGGCGGCGTCGTTCACTGCAATCTCGCGCGCGTCGACCATGCCACCCGACAGCGTCTTCGCGAGATCGATCACGAGCGTGCCGGCGCTCGGCAGTGTGAAGCGCTCGACCGCGACGCGCTGGGTCGCCGTGAGCTCGACCTCGATCCCGCTGTCGAGCGTGACCGCGTAGTAGCCGGCCGCAGCGTGCTCGTCGGCCTTCGCGAAGTGCGCCTCGTAATTCACGACGCTGGTCTTCGCCGGATCGAACGCGAGCGTCGGCATCACCGACAGCACGCCGTAGTCGGTCGCGCCGGTGCCGTGGAGATGGGTCGACGAGAAGCCCTGGATCCGATCGTCCTCGGCGAAGTAGCCCGAGTAGTGCTGGAAGCTGACGGTGCCGAAGTCGACGCCGTTCGTATCGGGGCCGGGCTTCGCGAGCCCGTGCGGTGCTGCTGCGCCGACGAAGCAGCTGCCGTACGCGTAGCCGAGACCGCCGGTGCCGATCCGCGGATCGACCCACGTCGCGGCTTGCGTGACCTCGGGCAATTGCGGTGGCGCGGTGTCGCTGCAGCCAACAAAGAGCGCGAGCGCGAGCCACAGACGCGTGTTCACGCGCGCAATGTAACGCCGATTCAGCCGGGTGGAGCGACGATCGGAGCTTCGCTATTCGCCGCCGGTGGTGTCACATCGGGGACGTTCGCCGCGGGCTTCGCCTCGTCGGGTTTCGGCTCTTCCGGAGGCGCTGGTGCGGCCGGTTCAGCCGGCTGTTGTGCAGGAACGTGCGCGACCTCGTGCGCCGTATCGGAGCCCGTGGCTCGACCGGTCTTGCGCGCGGCGGCCATCGGCTTCGCGCGCTCGGTCGGATGAATCACGGGGACATGCGCCTCGCCGAGAGCGACGAGCGTGTCTTCTTCCGTCGCCTCTGCGATGCCCGTCCCCTTCACGAGGTGCGCGCGGAGATGCGTCGGCCGATCGAGCGTGATCCAGTAGCGCGCGGTCTTGTAGCCCGGCGCGGTGACCTCGACGATCTCGAGCACGTCGGTCGTGTGGAGCTGCAGCGACGCGGGCGCGGCGAGGTTGCGCCGGCGAAACATGACGTGCGCGTTCGCGACATCGGCGTCGATCTGGACGAGCACGTTTTCGATCGTCTTCGCAGCGGGCTGTGGCGCGGCCGCGGCGACCTTCGGCTCCGGCGCCTTCGCGACGTCGGCCTTGGTGTGCCCCGACAGTCCGACGGCGAGGCCGATCACGCCGATCACGAGCCCGACGCCAGCTGCTGCATACGAAGCGTAGAGCTTGCGCGCCGGCACCGGTGGCAAGCTCACGGCCGCGATCGCAGCAGCGGGCGAGGCCGCGCGCGGGTACGTCTTCGCGCGGCGCGAGGCGCTGATGTTGCTCGCGTCGTCGTCGACCACGAGTGGAATCGGCTGGCTGCGCCGCGCGGGAAGCGGCGTGCCGTCGCTGCGCGTGATGAACGCCTCGAGCGCCGCCTCGACATCGCTCATCGTCTGGTAGCGATCCGCGGGCCGCTTCGCGAGCAGCTTCGTCAGGATCATCTCCTCGAGCGCCGGCGGCACCTCGGGGCGAAGCAGCGGCGGCGGCAGATCGCTGACGATCTGCTGGAGGACCTGGCGCGGATCTTCGTCGGGCGCGAACGGTCGGCGCGCCGTCAGCATCTCGTAGAGGATCACGCCGAGCGCGTAGACGTCGGCGCGACAATCGACATGCTCGGGATCCGTGATCTGCTCGGGCGCCATGAACTCCGGCGTGCCGAGCACCATGCCCTTGTGCTTGTCGTCGACGGACAGGAACCGCGAGATCCCGAAGTCGAGCACCTTGACGTGATCGAACGCGTCGTCCTTGTCGGTCAGGAACACGTTGTCGGACTTGAGATCGCGGTGAACGACGCCGGCGTTGTGCGCCGCGTGCAGGCCCGATGCGATCTGCGTCGCGATCCGGACCGCGCGCCGCACCGGCAGCCCGCCGAGCCGATAGATCTCGTCGGTGAGCAGCGCACCCTCGAGGAACTCGAACGCGATGTACGGAATGTGGCTGTGCATGAAGCCCATGTCCGTCGACTCGACGATGTTCGGATGACCGAGCGTGCCTGCCGCGCGCGCCTCGTTCATGAACCGCTCGATCACGTCCGCGTCGGTCGCGAGCTCGGGATGCAGGATCTTGATCGCGACCTTGCGCTTGATCAGCGTGTGCTCGGCCAGAAACACCGAGCCCATCCCGCCCTCGCCCAGCGTGCTGATGATCCGGTAGCGGCCCTCGACCATGTCCCCGGTCTTCACCACCGCCTCGCGTGAAGGTCCGCCCATGTGCATGTCTATCGTCGCTAGCCACGTGGATCTGCACAAGCAAACAAGTCGGAATCTCGCTGTGGTTTTCCGACGACGATGTATGCTTCGAGCCGACCGATGTCTTCGGGGAAATCTCCGTCAAATTCACCGTTCGGCGCACTCGAAAAACTCCGAGATCAGCTGCCCGCGGGAACACCGGCGGCGAAGCCGATCGCTCCGGAGCCGAAAGGCCCTGCGCGCGCTGTCGTGCGGCTCGAGCGCAAGCAGCGGCGAGGCAAAGAGGTCACCGTGGTCGAAAAGCTCGGGCTGAAACAAACCGAGCTCGAGCAGTGGTGCAAACAGCTCAAGCAGGCGATGGGCTGCGGTGGCTCGATCGAAGGCGATGCGATCGTCCTCCAAGGAGATCTGCGTGCGCGCTTACCGGATGCGCTGACAAAGCTCGGCGTTCGCAGCGTCACCGTCTCTGGCTAACGCAATTGCCATGGGGTCGGACAAACCGGCCGTACCGGAAGATCCAGTTGCGGTTTTCAGTACTTCGACGCGTTGCGTTGTGCGCTGGCTGCTCCTAACCAGCTTGATCCACGAGTGACTCCGCGAGCTGCCGCTGACTCGAGTGGGCAGGTTCGGCTTGGCAGGACCCTTGCTGAAAGGGACCTCAGCCATGCGGAACTTTCTCTTCGTCACGTCGCTGTTCGTTGCAGGTTGCACCAGCGCTGCGGATCCGATTCCCGATCCGCCGACGCTCACGATCACCTCGCCGGCGCGCAGCTTGATCCAGAACGGCACCGCGAAGGTGACCGTGACGGGCAGCGTGGCGCCGAACGCCGCGGGCGTGCCGGTGACGAAGGTCAGCGTCAACAACATCGTCGCGAACGTGAAGGCCGATGGCACGTTCGCGATCGACATCGACGTCAAGCCGGGCGCGATGCTGCTCCACACCGAAGCGCTCGACGCGAACGGTGGCAAGGCGCAGGACACGCGCTCGGTCGAAGCCGGCGAGCTCCGCAAGCCGGGCCAGAACATCCAGAGCGCCGTCACGACTGCGCTGTCGAAGGAAGCGTTCCAGAAGCTCAGTGCCGCCGCGGGCCCGCTGATCAAGGGTCTCGACGTCAAGCCGATGATCGCGCCGATGCAGCCGATGGTCCACTCGGGCGACGAGAACGGCCCCGACTGTCTCTACGGTCAGCTGTTCGTCGACGACGTCAAGATGCAGAACGTGATCATCAACCTCGCGCCGGTCTCGGGCGGCCTGTCGTTCTCGGCCGAGATCGATGGCCTCGATGTTCCGGGGCACATGAAGTACGCGGTCGCGTGCCTCGGCGGCACCGACAACACGGATATCAAGGCGACGAAGGTCGTGATCAGCGGCACGCTCCAGGTCACGCCCGACGGCATGAATGGGTTCGCGACGAACCTCGCGAACCCGAACGTCCAGCTCACCGGCCTCGACATCACGTCGGGCGGCGTCCCGGGCGCGATCCTCAGCATCATCCCGCTCGACAGCGCGATCGAGTACATCATGCCGAAGGTCGCCGGCCTCGTGATGAAGCCGATGATGAACCAAGCGCTCGGCGCGCTCGCCGGTCCGAAGACGGTCAACGTCCTCGGCAAGATGCTGACGGTGCAGGTCTCGCCGGCGAACATCGAGTTCACGGATGCGAGCGCGCTGGTCTCGCTCGACATGCAGATGATGATCGGCGGCGCCGAGCACTCGAACGGCTACATCTTCACGGACAACGGCCAGCCGAACATGGATCCGGGCACCGGCATGCAGCTCGGCATCGCCGATGACCTCGCGAACGAGATGCTGTCGCAGTTCGTCGCGATCGGCATGCTGAACCTGTCGCTGCCCGAGTCGGGCGGCTCGTTCGACGGCGCGAACATGGCGATGACGTCGCCGCCGATGATCAGCGCCGACCCGGCCGACGGCAAGATGCGCCTCGTGCTCCCCGACATGGTCGCGACGTTCACCCAGGGCGGCACGCCCATCGCGAAGGCCGCGATCAACGCGACCGTCGACCTCCAGATCCAGCCGGCGAGCAACGGCCTCGGCGTCGCGATCCAGCTCGGCACGCCGAGCATCTACGTCGACGTGCTCCCCGATATCGCGAACGAGAGCCACTACACGAACGACGACCTCGCGAGCGCGGTCAAGATCGGCCTCGACAACCAGATCGCTTCGGTCAGCGCGCTGCTCGGCGCCGTGCCGCTGCCCGCGATGGCCGGCCTCCAGATGAAGGACCTCTCGGTCACCGGCACCGACGGTTACGTGATGGTGAAGGGCGCGTTGCAGTAAGCTGGTCGGGTGGGTGGAAAAGCGGGCGCGAAGAAAGTCGTCAAGAAACCCGTGAAGCGCGGTGCTGCGAAAGCGGCGCCGCGTTCTGCGTTGAAGGTCCCCGGGACTGCCAAGCTCGAGAAGCTCGGCGAGGTCACCGCACCGTCGGGAAAGCTCGCGATCTTCGACGTCGGGTTGTTTCCGTACCTACCGCGCGCGACGCTCGAGCCCGCGCTCGTCATCGCCGCGGTGCCAGTGAAGAAGGCGCTACCCGTCTTCGGTCGCCGCGTCGGTGTCGGACGGTTCGCCAAGTGCTGGGACCACGTCGCGGTGCGGCTGTCGGCGGAGCCCGTCGCCCACACCAAGAAGCTCGGCGAAGCCGGCGTCGACTTCGCGCGCTTGATGCTCATCGATCACACCGCGCTCGATGCGTGGGTCCACGAGGACAGCCTCGACGGCAAGGCCGACCTGATGTTCTGGGGCCGCGACGCCGCGCTCGCGGCGCGCCGGATCACCGCGCCCGCGACCGTCGAGGGCTACGGCTGGACGAACCTCACCGTCGCCGCTGCGACCGCGAAGTGGGACCAGCTCGAGCGCGTGAAGGCCGAGAATCACTGGTTGCTCGCGAGCGACCTCCGCCCGCACTCGCATCACTTTCACGTGCTCGCCGCCGCACGCGCGAGCAACCAGGGCGCTGGCGCGATCAGCGTCGGCGGCGCGGAGGCATTGTTGTTCTTCACGAGCTGGGGCGACGGCGTGTTCCCGATCTTTCTCGATAGCGACGCCGACGATCGTCCCGTCCAGATCCGGATCCAGCTCGCGACCGACGATTCGAACGCCGCGATGCGCGCGGTCAATCTATAGTCGCGAGCGAATGCTGCGAACCGTCCCGTTGCTCGTCGCGCTTGCCGCCATCCCTGCGTTCGCGATGCCGCGCCCCCACTCGGATGATGAATGGCTCGACGTCGCGACGCACGTCGTGTCCGCGAAGGTCGACGGCATCGCGTTCACGATCCAGCTCCCGGTCGATCTCGGAGAGAACAACCCGCGCGACGCTACGAGTCGCGAATGGCGAGACGACGGCGACTATTACGGGCAGCCGCACGTCACCGTCACCACGTACGACTACGACTTTCCAAAGACGCTGAAAGAAGCCGAGTCGACGTTCGCGACGTCGGACCTGACCGTGATCAAGAGCGAGTTGACGAAGGATCGCTACACGAGCGTGACGAAGACGAAGACGTTCGTCACCGTCAACGTCCTCGTCCGCGCCGGCAAGAAGGTGTTGCACTGCGAGGCCGGCAAGTCGCATGTGCCTGCGATGACGAACCAGGACAAGCTCGCACCTTGGTACGAGAAGCTTTGCGCGAGCATGAAGCCGCGCTGATCCTTCAGGGCTTGCAGTAGCCCTTCATGTTGCAGAACTTCATCCCGTTCGCTCCCGTGGGGCACGACGGGTCCGTCGCCATCAACATCGTGCACTTCTGCGAGCAAACCGGGCCGGTCTGGTTGAACGAATTCGTGCAGACGCCGCTCGTACATTCGGTGCTTCCGGTATCGGTGACCGTCGTGCACGGCGCGCCGAAACCATGGTTGTTCGAGCCCGAGCCCGATCCTGATCCCGAGCCGGATCCCGAGCCCGACCCACTCCCCTGAGCGTCCATCTTGGCGGTCGTGTCATCTCCGCCACACGCGGCGAAGTAGACGGAAGCGAGGACGAGAGCGACGGCGATAGGCTTCATGGAAACCATCGTAACCGCGTTTGTTACAGCCTCGCGAATAGCTGTTCGTTACATCGTTGTCATAACTCGGGTGGGGAACCTGGTGACTTCGCCCCTACTCCGCGAGGATCTCTCCGTTTCGTTTGCGGATGTGGAACTCGACGCGCCGGTTCTGTCTCCACGCGGCCTCGTTGTGCTCGTGAACGAGAGGCACGGTTTCGCCATAGCCTTGCGACATCAGGCGGTCGACCGCGATACCCCGACCGGCGAGGTACGTGACCACGGCGGCGGCGCGGCGATCCGAGAGGTCGAGGTTGTACGCATCGTCGCCGCGCTCGTCGGTGTGGCCCTGAACCTCGACGAGCTCGATCTCGGGATTGTCCTTCAGCGCCTGCGCGACGTTGTCGAGCGTCGGATACGAGCGCTTCTGGATGATCGCCTTGTCGAACTCGAACTCGATCGACTTCAGGGTCACCAGCGTCGTCTTCGTCACGATCGTGCGATCGGGACAATCGGTGCCGTCGACCGGTCCTGCTTTCGTGCAGCCCTCGTCCTTGTCGGCGACGAACGCGGCGTCGCCGGGCGAGTCCGGGCAGCCGTCTTCATCCTGGAAGCCGTTGTAGGTCTCCGAATCGTCGGGGCACTTGTCGAGGTCGTCGCGAATCCCGTCGTTGTCGCGATCGGGAAAGTCGTTCTTCGCGACCTGCGGCTGGGGCGGTGTCCAGTCCTGCTCCGGCACGTATGTCGTCGCGTGCATGCCGGCCTTCGGCTCGAACACGATACCGATCAGCGCGCGGAAATCGGGGTTGCCGGTCTCGTCGACGAGCCCGCGACCCGCGCCGAGCGACATGTACGAGTTCTTCGCGAGGTAGAGCTTCACGCCGGCGAGGGCCTCGAGCTGGTGAAACTTGGAGTCGCTCGGTTGCAGCGCGCCGAACACTTCGCCGACGAGCTCGAACTTCTCGGGCACGACGCCGAACGCGATCGCGCCGCCCATGGGCAGCTGGGTCGTGCGCGCCATCATGTCCATCCCCGCCGAGAGGCGCACGCCGCCGTTCACCGCGAACCGCACCCGGCCGACGCTGGTATCCGCGACCGCGAGGAACTGCGGTGTCACGCCGTGATCGCCGGGGCCGGTCGGCACGTACAGGCTCGCGATCGCCGCGAGGTGCGGCGCCGCGTGGAGCTTCAGGTGAAGACCCGCATCGCCGACGCTTTGCGTGTCGGTCTCGCCCGACGAGATCACGAACGGCATCGACGCACCGACTTCGAGCGGCACCGGGCCGAGCTCGAGTCCCATCGCCGCGACGAGCGTCGCCGTCACGACGTTGTCGACGGTGCCGCTCAAGTGGCGCCCCCACTCGAGCGAGCCGAGACCGAACGACAGCTCCTCGTGGCCGAGCACCGAGCTGCCGTTCAACGACAGATAGCCGCGCGAATCGACCGCCGGACGAAACTCGTCGAGCTGTGCCGCGGGCTGCGCAAGCGCGGCGGCTTCACCTGATACGACCAACAACAGACATGGCAGGGCAACGACCAGGCGTGGCATGGCGGTCCTTTCGCGGCGCGCTGAACGGCAGCGCGCTCGACGACGAAAACGTTCTGCCTGCACTGTGGAACGCGCGCGCTCGTCGGTTACATCGCGTGTAAGATCGTGTCGTGCGTGGGGTTCTGGTCATCGCGATGCTCGCCGGGTGTGGCCGGTTGAGCTTCGACGACCACCGCGACGGCGGGAATAAAGACGCGAGCTCGCAGCTCGACGCCGGCGCTGCGCCGTGCAACGCGATCACGAAGCTCGCCGATGACTTCGCGACCGACCGGCGCGCCACGCTATGGCAGCGCTCGTATACCGACGACACGTCGAGTATCGCGATCGCGAATCACCAGGTGACGCTGAACATCTCGGTCAACGCCGCGAACAGTTACGTCGGCCTGGTCAGCAGCATGTACTACGACCTGCGCGGCCACCGCGTGTTCGCCGGGCTCGTCCATCCGGGAAATCCGAAGACCACGGGTGGCCTCGGCGTCGGCATCGACAAGGCGACGCTCGCCCACGTCGTCGTCGAGAACGGCGTGCTGATCGCGGTCCGCGAGATCAATGCCGACTACCAGCAAGTCGCGACGGAGCCGTACGACCCGATCGCAGATCGCTACCTCGCACTCGAGGAGCGCGCCGGTCGGCTGTACTGGGAGACCTCGCCCGACGCGGTGACGTTCACGTCGTTCTACGACGAGCCCGCGCCGTTCGATCTCTCGCTCGTCGAGACGTACGTGTACGCCGGCCTGTCGATCGCGAACGCGGATCCTGGCACCGCCGTGTTCGACAGCTTCAACGGTGGCGTCGCGATCGCCTCGCCGGCGTGCAAGGCGGCCACGCTCGTCGACACGTTCGATGCCACGAATGCGCTCTGGCACAACTCGTTCGCGGATGCGTGCTGCAGCGACACCGAGACCAACGGCGAGGTCGTGCTCGGCACGAACGGCAAGTCGGGGTTCGCCGGCCTGCGCAGCTCGGCGGGCTACGACCTGCGCGACAGCCAGATCTTCACGGCGACGAAAGGCCCGCAGCAGATGACCACGATGTACGGCCTGCTCGGCGCGGAGATCGACGTCAACAACTACATCGCGTTCGAGCTCGATAGCGCCGGCTACACGTGCGAGACGTTCGCCGCCGGCGTGTTGCACCAAGACATGGCGGTGCGGATGGCCGGCGACGCGTACGCGCGGCTGCGAGAGGCCGGTGGCACGATCTTCTACGAAGCGTCGGCCGACGCGACGACCTGGCGGACACTCGCATCGCGACCGACGCCGTTCGATGTCTCCGACGTCTACGTCGGCGTCGAGATCGGCAACGCCACCGACAGCAACTCGGCGAACGCCGTCGCGTACGACGGCTTCAACGCCCCTTAGCGCGCTTCCTCGGCTGCGCCTTCGGTGTGTCCGCGGGCGGCCGCGGAATCTTCACGCCGCCGAGCCAGCCGCGCAGCTCGGGCTCGAGCGCGCGCCGGTTCGCGATGCAGTGATCGAGCGCCTCGGTCTTCTCCGCGATCACCTGCGGCGCACCCGCGCGCTCGCCGAACCGCGTCGTGATCTCGCGAACGATCTCGTCGCGCCGCGCCGGATCACATGCCTCGGTGAACAGCTCGACGACGCCGTTCAGCGTACCCGCGACCTCGTCTTGCGGCATCCGCTTCAGCAGCTCCGCGGAGTGCGCGCGAAAGAACGCCTCGGCGAGCGCGCGCGTCGCCTCGTTCTGCGTCTCCGTCAGGATCGGGATGGTCTCGCGCAGGTCGAGTTTCGGATCGAGCAGCACCTCGAGCGCCGCGGGATAACCCTTCGGATCGCGCTGGCTCGCGAGCGCTTCGATCATGTCGTAGCGGAGGTCGCGCTTCGGTTCGGCCTTCAGCTCCGCGATCGTCTTCGCCACCAGCTCTGGATTGCCGTCGAGCGCGATCTGCAGCGTCGTCTCGCGCATCGCCTCGGGAATGTCGCGCCAGTGCGCTGCCGCTGCGGTCGCTTGCTTGACGAGCTCGGAATCGCGCCCGAGCTGCGCTGCCGCGACGACGACGTTCGCGCGCGATGCCTCGGTATCGAAGTCATCGCCGTCTTTCGGCACCAGCCCGAGCTTCTGCGCGCCCGGTGCGAACGTCATCCGGTACCAGGCCTCGAGCTTGCCGCGCTGATCGGCGGCGACGTAGCGCTCCAACGACGCCGGCAGAGACAGCGCGTCGTCGAGCGTGAACCGATCGGTGCTGGTCAGCAGCTTCGGCACGAACGACAGCGCGAGCACGATCGGGAGCTTTTCGGGCGCCGGATCGTGAAAGCCCGGCCGCGCCGCCCGCGATTCGATCCCGACATCCACGAAGACGCCGCGGCGCTCTGCGGGCGTCAACTGCGACCACGCCTCGTCGCGCAGCGCGGTCGCCTGTGGCGCGGTGTAGTGCACGCGGTAGTAGCCGCGTGCATCGACGTTCGGCATCACCCAGCGCGGGCAGCTCTTCGTCGGCAGCGCGAGCGTGCCGGTCGGTGCATCGAGCAGCGTGCACGCTTCGCGACGCTTGCCCGCGTCGTCGAATGCGACGCACACCGGTACGATCCACGGCTTCGTCTCGGCCGGCGGCGGGCCACCGGCGGGCACGTAGCGGCGCTGGGAGAGCTCGACCGCTGGCGCACCGGCACACTTCACCGTCGCGGCGATCTCCGGCTCGCCGGGCTGATCGAGGAACGTCGCGAACGCGGGCGCGAGATCCTTGCCGGCGACCTTGCTGATCGCGGCGATGAAGTCGGCCGAGGTCGCGTTGCCGAACGCCTTCGCGCGGAGATAGTCGCGCACGCCGCGCGCGAACAGCTCGCTGCCGACGTAGCGCTCGAACATGTGGAGGATCGAGGCGCCCTTGTCGTAGGTGATGTTGTCGAACGCGTTGAAGATGTCCCCGCTCACGACGATCGGCTGGCGGATCTGGCGCGCCTTCGTCAGCGAGTCGGCGCGGAGCGCCTTGTCGCGCATCGCCAGCACGTTGAGCTCCTGGTGCCAGGCCGGCTCGAACGCGGCGGTGATCCGGTCCTCCATCCAGTTCGCGAAGCCTTCGTTCAGCCAGATGTCATCCCACCACGCGGCCGTCACGTAGTCGCCGAACCACTGGTGCGCGAGCTCGTGCGACGCGACCGAGATCCACAGCTCGCGGCGCTGCCACGACGGCTTCGCATCCATCAGCACGAGCGGCTGCGTGTACGTGACGAGGCCCGGGTTCTCCATCGCGCCGAACCCGGCGGTGACCGGGATCGTGAGGATGTCGGCCTTCGGGTACGGATACGGGATCTGGAACCACGCCTCGAGCAGGTCGATGATCTTCGCGGTCGTCTTCGCGGCGTATGCGGCCTCGCCGCCGTGGCCCTTGAACGTGACGATCCGGACCGGCACGCCGCTCTTCGTCGCGCCCGCGGGCACGATCTCGAACGGCCCGACGCCGAACGCGATCAAGTACGACGGCAGCGGCTTGGTCTGTGCGAACTCGACGTGGTGGATCGCGCCGGCCTCCGACTCCTTCGCGATCGGCGTGTTCGCGACCGCGATCAGGCCCTTCGGCACGTCGAGCGTGAGCTGCCACGGGACCTTCGAGTCGGGCTCGTCGAGGCAGGGGAACACGCGGCGCGCGTAGACCGCTTCGAACTGGGTGAACACGTACGGGGCGCCGCCGACCGACTCGACGAACGCGCCGGTCGTGTTGATGTTGTCGATCTCGCCGGTGTAGTCGAGCGCGAGCTGCCACGCGCCCGGCGGCAACGCGGCTTCGGCTTGCAGCTCGAGCAGGTCTTCGCCACGCGGCGTGACGTGCAGCTCGATCGGCGCGTTCGTCGCGCCGGTCGCGGTCGCCATCTTCACGGTCAGATGGCGGCCGTGCAACCAGATCACCGACGTCGCATTGGTGATCTCGCCGGCGATCGTGATCGATCCTTCGAACGTCGGCTTCGCGGGATCGATCGTCAGGCGCGCCGCGTAGCTCGCCGGCGCGAACAAGCGCGGCAAGCGCAGCTTCGGAACTTCATCGCCTGGCGCGGGCGGCACCGGTGCGGGCGGCGGCTGGACGACGACGACCGGCGGCGGCGCGGGTTGCGGCCTCGGTGCGACCGGCGGTTCCGGCGCGGGACACGCTGCGATCAAGACGACGACGAGTGCGAGTGACCTCATGCGCCGACGACGATACCGCGCGGCTACATCGCGCGCGCCTGCGACACGCGTATCAAGTCTCGAGCTGCGCGCCGCAACAGTGCTTCCACTTACGCATCGATCCGCAGATGCACAGATCGTTGCGCCCCGGCGCCTTCGGCTTCAGCCGCGCCATCTCGCGCGCGGCGGGATATTTCGTCGGCCGCAGCGCCCTGCCCTTGGCCTCGGCCTCGCCAAACTTTGCGGCAATTTCTTCGAGCCGCTCCATCGTGAACCACGCGAGCGCTTCTTCCTGCAGGTTGTTCGCGAGCGCGTGATAGCGGCGCTGGTGATGCTGGCTGTCGAAGTGCGGGACCTGGCGATAGCCGGGCGGCACGTCGACGAGCGCGTTGCCGCCGGGAAACCCGTACGTGCCGACGTCGCGCGCGGGCAACAGCTCCCACTCGATCTCGAACAGGCGATACGCGACCGCGCCGAGGCCGACCCACGCGCGCGCTTCGTGCTGGTTGTACGGATGCAAGTACGCCGCTTCGTCCTCGGGCTTCACGCTCTCGGGGACGCCGTACGGCAGGCCGACCGGCGTGCCGTAGTTCGGCTGCGTCGGATCGCCGTTGACCGCGTGGATCAGCTCGTGGACGCAGAACCCGAGCAGCCGGGTGTGGATGCAGCCGCTCTCGCGAACCGCGACCCACTTCACTTCGCCGAGCTGCTTCTGAAGCTGCCACAGCGTTGGTGCCGCGAGATCCCAGATCACGGTCTGGCCCCAACCGCGCATCGCATCGTCGAACCGATACAGCGCCTCGATCCCTTTCGCGCGCTCCTCGAGCGAGAGCCGCTCGTGGCAGTGGCACGCGCACGGGTACGGGGTCTTCACCGCATCGACGACGCTGGCAGGCACCTGACGATTATAGGTTGTATCCGATCATCGTGCGGAACCAGACTTTTCCGTACGGATCGCCGGCGACCAGGCGATGGTCGGTGTCCGTCACGCGCCCGTAGGCCGCGACGGTCCACCACACCTTGCCGAAGCTCATCATCACCGACGGGCCGATGTAGTACTCGGGTCCGAGCGCGAACCGCCGCGTCGCCGGCGCCGGGTTCGTCGGATATTCGCCGCGCAGCCAGCTATCGAGACCGACGCTGAACCGCGGATCGATCTCGTACGTCGCGCCGAGCGTCGGGTTGATCACGATGTCGCGCTGATGATTTCCCTGCGCGTCGCTCGCGAAGTACAGCTCGTACTCGGCCCACAGGTTCGCCGCGACGCGCAGCCGGTCGAACCGATGCTGGAGCAGCAGCTTGCCCTCGAATTCGAATTCGTGATCGTTCTCGGCGAGCTCGCCGTAGACGCCGACATCGATCGGCCACTCGCCGGGGTCCGCGAAGATGTAGCGGACGCGCTGCTTGATCCCGTTCGAGTCGAACAGCTTCGCCTGATTCTGGATCAGGTCGGTGTTCATCATCGGCTGGAACGTGAAGTACAGCGCGAGCTCGAGGCGATCGGCGACTCCGATCTCGAGCTCGGTCTGGAACACGCTGCCGAGGTACGAGCTCAGCTTGCCGGTGTTCGGATCGTTGCCGCGCAGCGGCACGAGATCGACGGTCTGCTCGAGCTCGGCCTGCCCCGGCGCGAGCGTGTCGGTCGTGTAGGTGAACGGTAGCGCGCGCGGATTCGCGGACGCGGTGCTCGATGCGAGAAGCGCGGCCAAGACCAACTTCTTCATCACGACTTCCTAGAAGCTCGCCAGCTGGAGCTTCGGCGAACAGACGTAGTCGTTCGCGGCGCACTGGGAATGACACGCATTGCAGCCGTTCGGATCGCCACCGTAGGTGTCGCCGAGCGGCGGGCCGAGGCCGCGCCACAGGTACATCACGGGGTTCTCCTGGAGCTCGAAGTACTCCCAGTTCTTGTCACCGGCTGCGTTGAAATTGCCGCCGCGCTTCACGCTCGCGAAGATCTTGCCGGTGTCCGTGCGGACCTCGACGATCACCGTGCCGATCGGAAACTCGGTCGAGCCGGCCGGCGGCAACTTGTTGATGAACTGATCGCGCGGCCCGGCGACACCGGCGGGCAGCGTGTTGTTCGGATCCATCAGGTCGTCGGAGAACATCGTCCACGTGCGAAACGGCGCGAACGTCGGGTTGAACGCGATGAACGCATCGTTGGCATCACTGCCCGCGTCGTGACTGCTGCCGCAGCCCGCGATCAGTGCGACTGCGACGATCGCGCGCTTCACTGTTCGACGAACTCCGGGAAGCCGAGCTCGACGGCGACCGCGTTCATCTCGAACACGACCGAGCCCGACGTCGTCGGATCGACCGCGGTGTGGACGCCGGTCCACAACATGCCGAACGGCGTCGCGAGGTCGGTCGCGGTCGGCATGTCGGAGCTCCAGGTCTCCGGCGTCGCCGGCAGCGCATCGCCCTGGCCGCTCGCGCTGTACAGATCGTCGAGCGTCTTGAACCCGGCCTGGATGTGCGAATCCATGTCGCCCCCCTTCGCCAAGATCCACGGCTGGAACAGGTCGTAGATCTTCGTCGTGCCGGTGAGGTTATTGCGCAGATCGAACAGCGTCGCGTTCGCGTAGCGCGACTCCTCTTCGCCGGTCGCTGCGAGGTTGACCTTCTCCTTCTGCTCGTTCATCAGGCCGACGAGGCCCTGGAACGCCGGGCCGATGTCGATGTTCGCCGGCGTCCACTCGGCGTGGAGCTGCTGCGCGTTGTCGATCAGCTTCTGGCAGAGCTTGGTCTTGAACTCGTTCGCCTCGTCGGCGTTCGTCGGCCACGCGGCCGCTTTGTAACCGGGGAGCTGCGACTCGAAGGCGATCACTTCCTGGCGGATCGTCGGCGCGTACAGGATGCGCTCGATCGAGTGCATGCCGGTCGCGCCCTGATCGTCGAACAGATCCTGATCGCCCGCCGGGCCGAGCTTCGCGAGGAAGTCGTCGTAGCGCGCATCCATCGTGTAGTCCTCGTCGGGGAAGATCGGCGCGGTCGCGCCCTCGACGTGCTCGTACGCGATCCGCGCGTCGCGCCACGCGCTCTTCATGCTGATCAGCGCGGCGGCGTCGGTCGTCGCATCCCAGCCGTGCCCGGTCGACACCGCGGCCTGGAGCGCCTGCGCTGCGGTGATGAGGTTCTGGAGGTCGACCGAGATCGAATCCTGCATGCCGGCGACGACGTCCGCCTTGTAGTCGGCGTCCGAGGTGCCGCCGCACGCGATGACGAACAGAACGAGCGAGAGGTACTTCTTCATAGTGCTTCCACGTATGCGACCAGGAGATCCTGGTCGGCTTGCGAGAGTGCTCTGAACGCATCGGTAGCGGCTTGCGCTTCGCCGGCGTGCTGGAGGATCGCGTCCGTCACCGACGAAGCGCGACCGTCGTGAAGATAGAGCCCCGGCGAGAACCGCAGGCCGATCAGCGGTGCGGTCCGCCAGGTCCGCGAGGTTCCGCCGCCATCCGTCATGCCATCGGCAAGCGCGTCGCCCATGTCGTGGAGCAAGAGGTCCGTGTAGACCGGCGCGTCGATGTTCGCGAGCGACGGAATCGGATAGTCCGCGCGGGTGTGCAGCGTCGGCACGTGGCATCCGCTGCACTGGACCTGATCGAACAGCGCGGCACCCGTGTCGGTGAGGCCGACGCGCTTCGGGATCGCGATCCGGCGCAGGTAGAACGCGACCTTGTCGACGTGATCCTGATCGAGATCGACGCCGGGGCGCTGATCGTCGGTGAGTCCGTCGGGGTTCGCGACCTCGGTCGGGCGCATCGGCGTCGTCAGGCCCATGTCGCCCTGGAACGCGTCGGCCGCGAAGTCGTCGAGCGTCGCGACGCGCGCCTTCACGCCGAACCGGCCGATCACCGAATCGCCGGTCTGATACGTCGAGAACCCATCGCCGCTCGGGATCGACGTGAACGTCGTCATCGGCACGATGCCGTGGATCGCGTCGCTGCGCTGCGCCTGTTCGCCGGCGACGCGCAGGATCTCGGCGTCGTCGATCGCTTCCAGGTAGCCGCGACCGAACACCGGCGGGCCGATCCGGATCGTGACGAGCACGTCCGGAACCATCGGCGCGGTCAGTGGTGTGGTCGCGCCCGCGGTCAGGCCCTGGCGCTCGGTGTGACCGAACGGGAGCTCGGATTGATCGGGCGAAGCGGTGATGCCGTCCTGAAGGACGATCGCCATCTTCTGGACGAGGCCGGGACCGCGCGAGCCATCGGAGTGGCACGCGCCGCACGAGCTCCGGATGAAGTACGGGCCCAGGCCATCGGGCGCCCGGAACGGGAGGTCGAACAGGTCGTCGCCGGCGTGAAACTGGGCGACATCGGCGCTCGCAAGACCGTCGATCGGGACGTCCTTCGCGTTGACGATCGTCGACGGTGGATCCTGGTTTTCCTTGTCAGCGGCACAACCTGCGGCGAGCGCCGAGGTTGCCGTGAGAATGAAAACCATTTTCATATTCACTACGAATAGTCGATCCTCTCATGAAGATCAACTGCTCGATGTTCGCCGTCCTAGTGGAGGCCTACGCCCAGCGTGATTCCGGCTAGTTCGTTCACGCCGGCCGCCGGACCACTCGTCATCATCAGCTCGGTCTGCGAGGCATCGAGGAACACCCGGACGATCGGCAGATCGACCTGGATGCCGCCGCCGAAGCGCACGGCCTGGCCGAACGAGCGCGAGCCATCGCTCTTGTCGAACACCGCGCCCGCCGCCGGACCGACGTGGATGTAGGTCGAGACGTGGTGGGTGCGCAGGAAGAACCATTGAAAGTCGAGCGATGCCGTCCCGGTCAAATAGCGGGGCGACGCGAGGTACGCCGACGAGCTCGGCGACATCTCGAGGCTGTCGCTGGAGATGTCGTGCGCGTGGACGCCGAGCTCGATGTGAAAGTCGCGCGCCGCCGCGGTGCCAAACGCGACCGAGTAGGTGCGCGCGGGCGCCTGCGTCGTATCGAGGACGGTCTGCCCGTCGGTGAGCGAGCTCGTCGTGTTGCGCGCCGACACCACGGGTTGTGCCATCACGTTCGCGATCGGGCCGGCGAGCTTCGACGACATCTCGTAACCACCGGAGACGTACGGATGGCACGCGACGACAAAGGCGAGTACGACAGCCCAGCGCACGAGAGGTGACTCGGCCGCAGCTCCGCGCTCGTCGGGTAAGCGTGGGCCGTTTGTGTACGGGCGACGTCGGCGCGGATGTGTGTCTTGCGACGACGTCGCTCGTCGGGTCTGATCCAGCCATGCGCCTGCCCTATCGGATCCTCAACGTGTTCACCGTCGACGGCGATCGGCTTTCCGGAAACCCGCTGTGCGTGTTCGAGGATGGCTCGCAGCTCTCGACCGAGCAGATGCAGGCGCTCGCGCGCCAGCTGAATCTCTCCGAGACCACGTTCATCCTGCCGTCCGACAAGGCGACCGCGCGGGTCCGGATCTTCACGCCCGGGTTCGAGATGCCGTTCGCGGGTCACCCGACGCTCGGCACCGCGCACGTCGTGCGCTCGCTGAAGAGCTCCGGCGATGCGCTGGTGCTCGAAGAGATCGCGGGCCTCGTGCCGGTCACCGCCGCGGGCGATCGCTGGACGCTGCGCGCCGCGAAACCGCCGGCGAAGGCCACACCGCGGGCGAGCCGCGCACAGATCGCGGCGATGCTCGGGCTCGACGACAAAGCGCTCGCCGGTGATCCACTGTGGATCAACACCGGATCCGAGCAGCTCGTGATCCCGCTCGCGTCCGTCGACGATGTGCGGCGCGCCGCACCGAACGCGGAGCTCGTCGCGCAGCACGGCTTTCAACCCGGTGGTCGCGAAGCGATGGCGTACGTGTGGGCGCGCGAAGCGAACGATCCGCGCTCGCTCGTCGTCCGGTTCTTCTTCACGCAGCACGGCGCGATCATCGAAGATCCGGCGACCGGCTCGGCGTGCGCGAACCTCGGCGGCTACCTCATCGCGACCGGTGCCGCGCTTCCGCTCAGCGCCACCTTGCTCCAGGGCGAAGCCGTGAAGCGGCCGTCGCACCTCGGGCTGCGCGTCGACGCAGATCAGGGAATCTACGTGTCGGGCAACGTCGTCGAGCTGGGTGGCGGGAGTTTTGACGTCTAGCCGGCAACTCTGGCTGCCGGCCCGCGTAACCAAGCGTCGCCATTACGGCCGAAATGGCATGCCGGCTGCTCTTACCGTCGACGCAGATGATGCGTACGGACCCGATGCCCCACTTCGCCGGTTGGACCGCCGCGGCAGTCGCCGCCCTGGTGGCCGTGCTCGTCACCGCGATCTTCGCGAACTGAGCGCCAGCGCGAGGCCGAGGATGATCGCGGCACCGCCGGCGATCAGCGTCGGTCGCAGCGGCTCGCCGAACAAGGCGAGCGCCGCGAGTGCGGTGATCACCGGCACCGAGAGTTGGACCGCCGCCGACCGCGTCGCACCGAGCCGAGGCACCGCCGCGTACCACAGGCTGTAGCCGAGCCCCGAAGCAATCCCGCCGGAGATCACAGCGAGCACGACGCCGGTCGCGGTGAGATGGCGCGTCCCGACGAAGATCAGCACCGCAGCGATCGGCAGCGTGCGGACGAAGTTGTCGGCCGTCGTCGCGAGTGGACGCGCGATGCCGCGACCGCGCAGCGAGTACACGCCCCACGCCGCGCCGGCCGCGAGCATCAGCAGCGTGCCGGAGAGCGGTGGTGGATCGAGGCCCGGTGCGGTGATCACGACGAGCCCTGCGAGCGCGCAGCTCCAGCCGAGCCACTGGACCAGCGTCGGGCGCTCGCCGCGGATCAGCGCTCCGCCGATCATCGTGAGCTGGACCGCGCCGAACAGGATCAGCGCGCCGGTGCCGGCCGCGAGCTCGTGATACGCGAACGTGAATGCGACGGCGTAGACCGCGAGCGCCAGCGCGGAGGCCCAGCTGCCCGCGCCGCGAAACCGATCGCCGCGGCTCACGACGAGCAGCGCGAGGACGAGCGCGCCGGTCGCGAGCCGGATCGCGGTGAAGCTCGTCGCATCGATCTCGTTCGTGCGCAGCGCGGCACGGCCGAGCAGCGAGTTCGCCGCGAATCCACACATCGCCGCGGCCGCGAAGAGCGCCGTTCGCACGGCGCGAGCTTACGTTAGAAGTAGTACGACGCGCCGATCGTCAGCGCGCCACCCGACAGGGTGTCCTGCTGCGTCGTCGGCGAAGCGCCACCGACCGGCGCGCCACTCGCATCGACCGCCACCGGCTGATTCGCGTCGCCTTTGCGCTGCCCCATGCCGACCGCCTTCAGCTCGGCCTGGAGCGCGAAGTGATCCCAGCGGTGCTCGAGCCCGACGCCGAGCTCGGCGAGCGGACGCGTATCCGCATCGAGCTGCATGCTGTCCTTCACGTTCACCGAATCGATCGAGCCCTCGCCGAGGCCGCCCAGGATCCACCAGTTCCAGTCGCTCTCGATCGCGAACCGATAGCGCAGCGCGAACGCGGCCATCGTGACTTGGTTATCGCCCTGCGAGCCATCGCTCAGCTTCTCGATGCCGCCACCGACAGCGACCTCGAGCTCGAGGTGCGGCGTCGCGCGGAACCGGAGCGCGAGCTCTCCGAGGCTGAACTGCGTCTTTTGATCCGGCGCGTAGTCGGGCGACACGCTGACGCCGCCGAGCGAGAACCCGACCGCCCAACGATCCGCCATCACGTTGCGAACCGGCACCGTCGCGATCACGACGGGCTGGGGCTGGACCATGCCCGGCGCACCCGAGGCATCGCCGTCGTAATCGCCCGGCGTCTGCGCGTAGGCGGTCGAACCGGCGAGAACCAACGTCGCGACGAGCAGCTTACCCATGGCCGCCATTGTTCCACGGTCCGTGCCACGCCAAGTCGGTGAAATTCAATAACGCGTACGTCGCGAGAACCCACATCGGGAGCGACGATCGTGGGGAGTTCCTACATTATATTGAGCGGGTGCCGGGACGTACGTTCGCGATCGGCGACATCCACGGTGATCTCGCGGCGTTGCAGACGCTGTTCGCTCGCCTGCCTCAACTCGTGCCGGGCGACACGTTGGTGTTCCTCGGCGACTTCCTCGACCGCGGTCCCGACTCGGCCGGCGTGATCGCCTGGCTACGCGAGCTCGCCGAATCGACCGCCGCGAAGGTCGTGTTCCTGCGCGGCAATCACGAGGACGCGTGGCTGCAGATCGTCGAGCAGGGCTGGCCGGAGTTCATCCTGCCGCGCGGCAACGGCTGCCTCGAGACGTATCGCTCGTTCAAGGGCCTCGAGGTCCCGCACCCGGATGCGATGCCGACGACCGAGGAGATGAACGAGATGCTCGATGGCTCGTTCTTCCCCAAAGATGTCGTCGCGTGGATGCAGCGGCTGCAGTGGTTCTACGAGGACGATC
>Ga0105245_10000607_pt1 | contig 32457 bp, 20 predicted proteins | sample KBSM54metaG_FD_81523 | JGI IMG/M metagenome (GOLD analysis project Ga0105245, IMG submission 81523) | Miscanthus rhizosphere microbial communities from Kellogg Biological Station, Michigan, USA - KBS M5-4 metaG | ecosystem: Host-associated > Plants > Roots > Rhizosphere > Soil | place...
ATCCGCGTGCCCGCGTTGCTCGGCGAGCATTGCGCAGGCGGTTGGCTCTTGGTCGAAGACTTGGGTGACACGCTCGCTCAGCATCTGGAGCGCGAACCCGGTGAGAAACGCGCGCTCTACCAGCGCGCGGTAAAAGATCTCGCACTCGCGCAGCGCGCGCTAGAACGGCTGCCGAGCGGCTCGATCGTCCTACAGCGTGCGTTCGACGTGGATCTGCTGCGTTGGGAGATCGATCACTTTCGTGAGTGGGGCCTGGAAGCGCGCGGCATCGCCTTGAGCGACGCCGATCGCGAGACGTTCGCGAAAGCCACCGAATACCTGGCAACGACCATCGCGGCTTGGCCGCGCGGCTTCGTGCATCGTGATTACCAAAGCCGCAATTTGATGGTGTTGAAGCCGAGCGCCGCCGAGCGTGAACTGGCCTGGATCGACTTCCAAGATGCCATGCTCGGGCCGCGTGTGTATGACCTGGTGGCACTCCTCAGCGATAGTTACCAAAGCTTCGATCGCGCCTTCATCGACGAGCGTTTGGCTGAATTTTCGGACTATCTCGAGTTGCCAGCGAGCGAAGCCCAAGCGCTCGGGCGTGAGTTCGACATGGTCACCGTGCAACGCAAGTTGAAGGACGCGGGGCGCTTCGTCTTCATCGAACGCAAGAACAACAACCCGAGCTTCCTGAAATTCATCGAACCGACGATCGAGAAGGCACGCGCCTCACTGAACCGCCTGGCAGACGATCGTGCCCTCACGCCTTTGCGCGATCTCATCGAGCGCTTGTGCGCGGCGCGCGCCAGCTGAACTCAGCCGAAGTACGGCGGGGGGCCATCGGGATGGACCGGGATCCACTCTCGATCGAGTTCACTGTCGTAAAAGAGTAACCAGGCGCGTTTGGCGATACCCGCGCTGCGTAGCGCACCGAGCACCCGCCCCTGCACGCAGCCGACGTCAGCAACGGCGAAGTCGAGATACGCGTAGCGCAGGCCCAGGCCAGTGCCGATGAGTGCGCCGCCATCGGGCGCCAAGGCCGACGAGAGCGCCGCCTCGAGCGCCTCTCGCTCACGCAGGCGTTCCTCCAGCGCAGGCGAAGGGCTCTCGTACTTCAGGTACAGAAAGAGCTCGCCCGCGCGCGAAAAACGCCCGGAGAAGAACGGCTCGCCGCGTAAGAAGCTCTTTTTCAGCTCCGGCGTGCGGGTGCTCGCCAAAAGCAAATCATCCTGCGCCGCGTAGTCCGGGCTTGGTTCCGGGCTGAGCTCGAACAAGAGCCAATCCTCTTCGCTGCCATGCGCCGCCATGGCGCGAGCGGGCAAACCACTTTTGAGTCCGTTCACGGCGGCGTGTACGGCTTCGCCAAGCAGCGCCAAATCGAAGGCGTCTTCGTCGTCACGCTTGGTGTTGAGCACGGTCAAGGGTCCGCGGCGCACGGTCGGTGTGGCGGACACCCGACCGAGCCAGCGCTCGAACAATTCCTCACCCAATAGGAGCCGCACCGCAAGCTCGGCCGCTTCGGTTTCGACGGCATTGCCCGTTCCGCCAGGCACGTAGACCACGACATCCAACAGGTGACCGCGGCCGAAGCCGGAGCGAGCTCGGGCTTGGCTCAAATCCACACCCGTCTTCGCGCGGGTGCGCAGCAGGGCTTCCGAAAATTCGAGCGACGCGGCGAAGCGTGCCGACGTGAGGAGCGAGAGCGCGCGCTGCATCGCTCAGTGACGGCCCCGCTTGCGGGTGCTGCCGTAGGCGACCACCTCGACGCGCACATCCGCTACGCCGGAGCGCAGAATGCCGAGCTCTTCGGCGGCAGCGCGCGACAGGTCCAAAATGCGGCGTTTACTGCCGAACGGCCCGCGGTCGTTGATGCGCACGTACACCGGTTGCCCACCATCCGTCCGCGTGACGCGCAGCACCGTACCGAGCGGCAGTTTGCGATGCGCTGCGGTGAACGCTGCGGGGCGATACGGCTCGCCGCTGGCAGTGGCGTGACCAGCGAGCGAATCACTGTAGTAGCTGGCTTCACCCTTCAGGGTAGCGATCGGGGGCGCCGTACCGAAACGCTGCGCGAGCTCCGCCTCGCTGCTTCGTGCGCTCGCGGCGGCGCTCTCGCTCGCCTCGGGTTCGCTCTGACTTCGATGAGCGAGCGGTTCGGGCGCAATACTCACTGGGCGTGTCGATTCGCGCGCACAGGCAGACGCGAACAGAAAGGTCAGGGTCGGAAGAAAACGCCTCACCGGAGCTCGACACTAACATCAAGCCCCGGAGAGGAAGAAACCCGTTATCGACTGAGGGCCAGCTGTTTTTGTTTTTCCAATGTCAATTCGGCTAGTTGGTCCTCGAGTGCTACGCGCTCGGTGAGCAATTTGGCCTCCAGATCGGCAATCTCAATCGTGGAATGTTGCAGGCGTTGACTGATCTCTTCCATCTTCTTGGCGAGATTGCGGCTGAGTTCGCTGGCTTGTGGAACTTTCCGCAGCGACACGAGCTGCGCGTTGATCTCCTCGACGCGTTCTCGATAAGCGTTGGTTTGCGCCTGCACCGTTTGGATGCGCTCATTGAAACCCATCATCGTGCGATGACGAGCCACGACTCGCGTCAACTGATCGGCGAGCTGCGGCTCGAGTGCCGAAGCCGCGTGCAAGAACAATCCAATCTCGGCGATGCCGGCGTCGGTGCGAATGTCGATCGTCTTTTGGAGCGGCGTGGACTCCTCGATCGAAAGCGCGGTGCTGTCGTTCGCCGGCACGTTGACGGCGAACAGGTACGCCGAGCCGAGCTTTTCGACGCCGGAGTTGGGCATTTCGAGCTTGAAACCGTCGCTGACGGGGTGACGCACGTACACCGTCGCGGGTTTGCTATCGCGGTTGACGAGCGTGAGCTTCGTGGTGCGAATGCTGCGCGCTTGGCTTTGCACGACGCCGCGCTCGATGGTCAGGAGCGAATCGACCTGCTCGCGCGTAGCGTGCTCGGTTTCGACGACCAGCTTGCGGTCGAGCGCAAAGGGAATGAAATTGCGACTGTCGGGCAAAATGGCATCCGAGAGGCCCTCACCCAAGAACTGCCCGCCCTCGTACACGGTGACCGGCCCGGCATCGAGCATGTGGTGCGTCGGGTTCTCGAGCAGCACCGAACGGAACGCGTAGTGCTTGGAGCCGCGCGCCGAAATCGGATCGTAGAAATAGACTTCTTTGGCGTGCGCTTGCGCGGTGAGCAAGCTCACCATCGCCGAGTGACCTTTTTCGATCGTGAGCGGGGATTGCGCGAGGAAGTACGCATTGCCGAGCGGCGCGTCCGCGCTGTGATTCGCATCCGCGAGGCCTTGTGAAGGCTTTTCCGCTTCGGGCTCGGCCGCCACCACGCGCACGCCATCGGCGTTCGATACCTGACCGGTCCCCACGACCTCCACTTGATCCAAACTGACGCCGCCCGCGAGCAACTGGTCGCGAATCGCAGTGGCACGTTCGAGTGACTTGGCTTTTTGATCCTTGTCCGCCGAGCGCGCAAACCCCAAAATCTTCACCTTTTTCTGGGTGCCACGCAGTTGCGCGGCGAGGCGGATCACGCCCGGATCCGGCCCGGCAGGCGCACTGTCTTCCGGCATCGGCGGCGCCATCGGCTCCGCGCCGCGCGAAGAACCACGGCCCGCGGAGCTCGTGACGGCCATCGGTGCGGCCGCGAATGCCTGTTTGCGATCGTCGATGGTGTCGGCTTTGAAGTTGCCGAGCACGCGCAGCTCTTTGCCAGCCACCGCGTAAGACGAGCCGCCCGTTGGAGGCGCAATACCGAGCTCGGTCGTGTCAGTCAGTGTTTCGCGCTCGACGTAACGCACGCTTTGCAAATCGTATTTGAACGACAAAGCCGATGTCGAACCCACGCCGACCGCGACTTGCTTCCAATCTTCGCCGGAGACGTTGTCCACCACGGCCCAGCTCTCGAGCTCGGCCGAGCCCTTGTCGTCCAATTTGAGGCGGTAGGTCGGCTTCCACGCCGGGCTTTCGGTCACATACGAAATTCGCAGATCGTAGTCGCCAGGGTGCGGCAATTCGATGGTGACGGTGGTGGTGCCCGATGCGTGATCGAGCGTCGGGAACGAGATCGGCACCGTCTTGCCGCTCTTTGCATCGACGACACTGAGCGATTTCAGAAAATCATCCAAGCGCTCCGCGGGCACTTCGAGCGCGAAGTGATCCCCGTGCACCGCCGCGCGCCGTTCGAAGTAGGCGACGCCATTGCGATACACGACGACTCGACCGAGCGCGGCATCCGTCTGAATCGGCCTCGGCAGCGAACCTGCGCAGCCACACAGGAGCGCGCCCATACACACTGAAAGCAAAGAGGCCCGGATCGCTCGCGACATTTTTCCACCTTTTGGAGTTCGAATTCGGCCCTGCGCGAAAGGCGCGAGCCACTGTTCCCGCGCCTCTCGGCGAGGCTCGCCAGTGGAAACGCCGGAGACGCGGGGCCCTTACGCTCACGGGTCGAAATTGATCCATCTGCTGCGGTCATCGGTGTAGCTTGCCGGCCGCCGATGCCGGAATTGTCTGGAAATAGCCCACCTGGGGTCTCCCTCAGCCCACGCGGCCTGCGTCTCGGCGAGCGCGAGGTGCCGCTGATCTCGGGCAGCGTGCACTACTTCCGGCTCGACCCCCGTGAGTGGCTGGCGGCCCTCAGCGCCCTCCAGAGCCTGGGCATCGAAATCGTGGACGTGTACGTGCCCTGGGGCGTGCACGAGCAGGTCGACGGCACCTTCGATTTCGGCGTGCGCGATCCGCGGCTCGGCCTCGTCCGTTTCCTGGAACTCGCGCAGAGCCTCGGCTTGCTCGCCATCGTGAGGCCGGGGCCGCACATCAACGCCGAGCTCACGTTCTTCGGCGTACCCGAACGCGTGATCTGGAATGCCGACTGTCAGGCGCGCTCACCGCGCGGCGCGCCGGTAGTGCTGCCCGTCCCGCCCTTGGCGTTCCCAGTGCCGAGCTACGCGAGCGAAGCGTTCCTCGGCGAGTCAGATCGTTGGCTCAGCGCCGTGGCGGAGAAGGTCGCGCACTTGGTCTGGCCGAAGGGGCCGATCGTCTTGTGTCAGGTCGACAACGAAGGTGCGTTGTATTTTCGCGACGGCGTCTACGATCAAGATCATCACCCCGATGCCATCCGCGGCTACCGCGAGTTCCTGCTGGCCAAGTATGGGTCCATCGAAGCCATCCGCGAGGTGCTGCAAGATCCGGGAGCCGATCTCGAAAAGCTCACGCCCCCGGCGCGCCTCTCGGGCACCACGCTGTTCGATCTCGCGCGCCATCTCGATGCCGCGGAGGCGCAAGAAGAGCTGATTGCGCGGGCTTTTTTGCGCATGAAAACCACGCTGCAGCGCTCGGGCTTGAGCGGCATTCCGATGATGCACAATCTGCCCTTCGGCGAAGGATCGACGCCACTCGACCCCGCACGCGTCAACGCCGTCGTGGATCTGCTCGGGCTCGATTACTACCACGTGGCCTCCGAGACCACGCGCGCCGAGATTGCACGCCGCACGGGCGACCTCGCCTTGCGCGCCGAAGAACGCAGCTACGCGCCTTTCGCGTGCGAGCTGGGCGCGGGCTTCCCGCCGTTCTTCCCCCCGATCTTGGAGAAGGACAGCGCGTTCACGGCGCTCACCGCGCTCGCCTATGGGCTGCGCGGCTTCAACGTGTATATGGCCGTCGAACGCGACCGCTGGATTGGCGCGCCCATCGACCGCCACGGCCGGCGCCGCCCCTTCGCGGATTTTTGGGAGACGCTCGTCGCCGCGCTGACTCGGCTCGATTTCTTCTCCTTGCGGCGCGACATCGCGGTGCACGTGGTGGTGCCACGCAACGTGCGCCGGCTCGCGCGCACTTTGCACGCATTTGGGCCGCTCAGTTTGGCTGCGTTTCACGTTTCGGGCGGCGGGCCTACGCAAGCGTGTTTCGAGGATGATTTCGGCACCGGCAGCCCATTCGTGATCGACACCGATCGCTTCGTGCGGAAAATGGAACGCGCGCTCGAAAGCGCACGCATTCCATTCGCCGTCGTCGCCGGCGATCTCACCTTGCGCGCGCTCACCGCTGGCCAGTGGACGATCGTTGCTTGTGCCGGCGGGATCGAGCCGGAGATTGCCGCCGCGCTAGCGGACGGTTTCGCGAGCGGCCGCGCGCTCAGCGTGGGCCCACATGCGCCGACGCGTGACGCCATCTACCGCCCGCTTCGGCGCGCGATCGAGTTCCCCGCATCAGCGACGATCCCAGGCTATATCCCGCTCGACGACGCAGCCATCGAGAGCGCTGTCCTCGGCGCGAAAGCCGCCTTGTCGCTGCCCGCTTTCAGCTGCACGCCAGAGGCCGCACACATCACCGTTCATCGTGACTCGAGTGGGCGCTCGCGCGTGGCGTTCTTGTTGAATCCGAGTGACCGCGCCATGCGCTGCCAGGTATCACTCCCGGGCATGACACGCGCGGTGGACGCACTCGACGGCAGCGAGTTCCGTGCTAAAGTTCTTACGCTCGAAGTTCCCGTGCCAGCACATTCGGTGCGGATGCTCGAGCTCTTTGAATGAAGTAAGAGTGACCCGCCGTCATGCTGCTCGAGATCAATTCGGACCACCCAGAACCCCGTAAAATTCGCCGCGCTGTCGACGCTCTCGAAGCCGGTGAGGTGATCGCCTACCCCACAGACACCGTTTACGGGCTGGGCTGTGACTTGATGAACAAGAAGGCGATCGATCGCCTGTATCAAATCAAGGGCATGGATCGCTCGCAGATGCTGGCCTTCGTGTGCCAGGATCTGACGGACATCGCCAAGTACGCGGTGATGCACAACCAGGTGTATCGGGTCCTGAAAGAGTTCTTGCCCGGTCCCTACTGCTTCATTTTGGAAGCCACCCGTGAAGTGCCGCGGCTCGTGCAAACGCCGCGCAAAACCGTGGGCATCCGCATCCCCAAACACCCGGTCGCGCTGGCGATCTGCAAAGAGCTCGGGCGCCCCATCATCTCCAGCACTGCTGCACGCCACGGTGAGGAATCGAACATCGACCCGCGCGAGGTCGATCTGATGTTCAAGGGTCTGGCCATGGTGCTCGATGCGGGCCCCGGCGGTACCGAACCGACCAGCGTGGTGGACCTAACGACTGACCCACCGAAAATCGTCCGGCGCGGCGCTGGCGACGTGACGCCGTTCGAGCGCTGACCGCGGGAGCGGCCCGGCCCGCTCCACGCTCAGAATGAACACGCTTGCGGCATGAATCCGCCATGGCGCGCGCTTGTGTCCCCTGCGCCGTCCATCCAGATTAAAGCCATGTTGAAGCGTGCTTCTACTTGGGTTGGCTTAGGAGCGACGGCAGTTGCAGTGACGGTGTCCTGCTCGGCCGGCAAAGGCAGCACGACGAGTGGGGTGAATCCTGGCCAAGGCGGCTCGAGCAGCGCGGGAGCCGGGATCATCACCGGCAACAACGGCGGTAACGGGATCATCACCGGCAACAACGGTGGCTCGGGTGGCGATACCACCGTGGTCTCGGTGGACAACCCCGATACGTGTGAAGAGGCCGCTGCCAACGCCACCTACGTCGGTTGCGACTTCTGGCCAACGGTCGTCTACAACCCGGTGTACAGCGTGTTCGACTTCGCGGCGGTGGTCGCGAATGCCGGCGCCACGCCTGCGATGGTCACGGTGTCACGCGGGGGCATGATGCAAACTGCGACCGTGATGCCAGGCTCGCTCGCACAGATCAAGTTGCCGTGGGTGCCCGAGTTGAAGGGCGCAGATTTCGACCAAGCAACGAGCGGCTCGCGACCCACGGCGTCGGTGCGCGTGAACGGCGGCGCGTACCACCTCGTGAGCACCGTGCCCGTCACCGTCTGGCAGTTCAATCCGGTCGAATACCGGAAGGATGCCGCGGAGCTGGCCGCCGAAAACACGAAATGCACGTTTCCGCCGTCGATGTCGAACGGTGACGGAACCAACTGCGAATCCGTCTCGGCGGACGCGGCGCTGCTGATTCCGAGCACGGCGCTCACGGGCAACTACCGCGTGAGCACGAAATCAGCCGTTCCAGGCACGGGCGCGGCACCTGACGCGAGTGGCGGCTTTGCCATCACCGCGACGCAAAACGCGACCCACGTCAAAATCCAGCTCGCCGATGCGCTCGCTGCCGGTACCGGCGTGATGGCCGCGAAGAAGGGCGACGTCGTGGAATACGATCTGAACGCGGGCGACGTGCTCGAGCTGCTCGGGCAGCCCGGGCAGGGTGTCCCCCACGCGGAGCTCTCGGGCTCGATCGTGGCGGCCAATCAACGAGTTCAGGTCATCGGTTTCAACCCGTTGACGAACGTCCCGAGCCCGGTCGTCGTGAATTCGGGAGCGTGCTGCGCTGATCACTTGGAAGAGACGGTGTTGCCGGCCGAGGTCTTGGGCAAGCATTACTTGGTGGCAGCGCCTTCCACGCACAAGGGCACGAACTCGGGCCACTTCGTGCGATTCTTCGGCAACTTCGACGGCACGACGCTCGGTTACAAAGGCACGCCGCCCCCCGGCGCGCCGAATACGCTGAGCGCCGGCCAAGTCGTCGAAGTCGACGCGACGGGCGGCTTCGAGGTGCTCGCGAGTCAACCGTTCGCCATCACCTCGATCATGAAGAGTGGCACCGTGCAAAACGGCTGTACCAGCGGCACGACGACCGCCGATTGCTTCATTGGCGATCCCAGCATGACGGACGAAGTCGCCGTCGAGCAGTTCCGCAGCCAATACATCTTCCTCGCCCCGCAGGACTTCGAGTTCAACTGGGCGGACGTGATGGTCCCGGACGGTGCCAATGTCGTGCTCGATGGCGTCGCGCTCGCGGGCACCAAGGAGTCGGTCTCGCCGGGTTGGTCAGTCGTGCGCGTGCCGCTGATGGGCGGCGCCAACATGGGCGCTCACAAAGTGACTTCCGATCAAGCGATCGGCTTGCAGGTCATGGGCTTCGGCCACGCCACGAGTTACTACTATCCCGGCGGCCTGAACCTGAAGATCATCTCCGAGCCGCCCGTCGTGCGTTGAGCTCAGGGTGCGCGCGGGCCGTCGAGGCGCCGCGCGCAGCGGGCCCGTTGCGGGGACCTGAGCGCTTCGGAATGCAGGCGAGAAGCGCTTAGAAGCCGAGCTTCTCTTTGCGCTCTTGGGCGCCGGGAAGTGGATCGCCCTGCTGATTGATGACGGGCAGCACGAGCGAGCGTTCCGCGTTGATCGCGGTCCAGTGCTTTTGATTTTCCGGCACTTGCGTCTCGTCGAAGATCGCCTCGACCGGGCACTCGGGCACGCACGCTCCGCAATCGATGCACTCGGCCGGATCGATGTAGAGCATCTCGGCATCGCCGTGAAAGCAATCGACGGGGCACACGGCGACGCAGTCGGTAAACCGGCAAGCCTTGCAGTTGTCCGTGACGACGAAGGTCATGTCGCCTAATACCGCCGGCCGCGGACTAGATCAATCCCGCAGGGTAGGCGTCCGCGTCAAAAGAACACCCGCGGCAACGCCGGGCGCTTCATGAATCGACGTCATCGCTCGGGCCGCGTCAGCCGAACTGCGGTTCAACCGAACGACGAAACCTGAAATCCGAATAAGCGGCCGTTTCCGGCTCGATTCTCGGCGCCCTACACGCGCTCAATTCGGCAGCGCAACGACGGCCCGCGTCTGCAGCTGCACCGTGGGGCGCTGTTTGGCGTCGGCTGACCCCAAGGCAGCGGCCACGACTGATTCGAGCTGGCCGCTGCGCGGCAGGGCATCCCCCAAGTTGTAAACGAGGCTGCCTTCGGTGGTGCCGTGGAACTCACCCATGGTGTGCGGAGCGTCCGGCGGAAGGCCTTCGACGTCGAACGCGCTGGAGGCCGCGTAGCGCTTGGTGCTGACGTTCAGCGTGACCTGCGTGCCCTCGATCTTCTCGACCTTGACGAGCCGATAAACGACCACATCCAGGCCCATCACGGTATCGCGGCTGGTCACCATCCAGAAGCCACCATTGCCAATCGGCTTGTTCGGGAAAGGCAACGCCAGCACTTCGAGATTTTCACCGAGCGAGCGTACCGCCTCGCGGAACACCGGATCGACGGTCTTCGGCACGTCGATGCGGACGTTGCTGCCGGCCCCGGAGGCTTCGAGTTGGTAGTCGAGCCGCGAGCCCTTGAGTTTACCGACGGCGGCCGAAAGATCTGCGGGCACTCCCGGGGCATTCACGGTCGCGCCCGTCACCTTGACGACGACGTTGCCGGCGGCCGCGTTGCCCTCCGCCTCGGCCTTCGCCTTTTGCGTTTCGACGGACAACGCAAACAAGACGGGCAGCGCGCCCTGCCGGGGATCCGCCTGCGTCGCAATCTCGATGGTGCCGCTGCGTTTGCTGGGCGACTTGGCGTTTGGCCCGAGTTGAACTCGCGGCTCGGAACCTTCGCTGCCGATGGCGAGCGTCACCGGAGCGCCCTTGGCGATCGCGGCATCGGCAGCGCCCGGTGCGAAAATACCCGTCGGCGGCGGGCCACCGGCAGTGCCAGTGGCGGACGTCGCCCCGTGCTGTTCGGCCGAGGCGACTGCGCGCGCGAGATCGGGCTCATCGACGGCGGCTTTGCTCGGCGCGGCGCCCGCATCGACGGGCGCGTCGTGCTGCTCTTCGTGTTTGTCGCACGCGACCAACGCGAGGGCTGCAATACCGAACAACGGAAGGACCCGAGTGAACTTGAACTTCGACGCCATTTCAGGGCCAGGATTTACTCGACTGTCCGGAGATGCGCCATGACTTCCGTGCCCGGGGCGAACGGCTCAAAAAACGGGCGGTTCGACCGCCGAGGCGTCGGGGACGACGGCTGGAATCGAGGCGGGCGCGCCCGCGTCCGTGGCATTTTTGGCGGCTTTTGTCTCGTCATCGGGGCCGGCGTCCACCGCGCCGGCGTCCGCGCCTGCATCCGGTTTGGCCACCTCCGTGGGCACGGTGCCGTCTAGAAATTCTTCTTCGATGACGTTCTCTTCACCCGCGTAGGGCAAAAGCCCAGTCAGCGGGTCGACATTGGCGGTGATGATCGTGCCCGGCTTCGGGAACTCGGTCGGCGGCTTGTGCTCGTGCGCGACCTTCATGAAGCTCATCCACGCAGGCAGTGCGGTCTGTGCGCCCGCTTCCCCCCAGCCGAGCGGCAAGGCGTCGTCGTAACCGACCCACACCGCCGTGGCCATCTCGGTGGAATAACCGACGAACCAGGTGTCTTTCGCGAGGTTCGTGGTGCCGGTCTTGCCGGCCAAGGGCCTGCCGAGCGAGTGCGCGCGCTGCGCCGTGCCGCGTTCGACCACGCCGCGCAGCAAACTCGTGATGAGGTACGCCTCTTCCGGGCTCAGCACGCGCCGCGCAGGCGGCGTTGCGGGCAGCGGGATGATGGCGCCGCCCGGCGCGACGATGCGCGTCACGAGCTTCGGCAATTCGAACTCGCCGCCGTTGGCGAACGTGACGTAGGCATTGCAGAGCTCGATCGGCAACACCTCGTAAGCCCCGAGGGCGAGCGAGGGCGTGGGCTGCAAATCCGTGGTGATTCCCAGCGCGCGCGCCCACTCCACGACGTTGGCCGCACCCACCTCGTCGATCAGTTTGTCGGCTGCGGCGTTGTCGCTCTCTGCGATCGCGGTACGCACGCTCTCGCGGTAGCTCACGAGCTCTTTGCCGTTTTTCTTGGTGAGATCGAGCACGCTCGCGGGGGTGAAGCGGCGCGAGTGCAGCGCGTAGCCGTACAAGAACGGCTTGAACGAGGAGCCCGGCTGCCGCTTGGCGTACAGCGCGCGGTCGAGCCCACCGCTCAGCGCTTCGTAGCTACCGATCAGCGCGCGCACGTCGCGCGTGCGCACATCGAGCGCGATCAGCGCAGACTCCGGCCCGAGCTCGAGCCGCAACGGCACGGGCGTCGGCGAATCCGGCGAACCCAATAATCCCACGCGCAGCACGGCGCCCACCTTGGCGAACTCGCTCGGCGGCAGATGCTTCGGGTTATAGCGATCGTCACTGGCAATCGACACGCGACCGAGCACATCGCCGACTTGGACGTCGAGCGTGCCGAGCGCATCGTTCTGCGCCACGACCTTGCCCACGTAGATCTTGTTTTGCTTCGGAATCCCGCTAAAAACGGGCCCCCACAGCTTGCGGCTGGTCTGCGTGAAGGGCGCGGTGAGCTTTTGCCGGGTCGCGTAGTTGTCTAGATTTTCACGCACCGCCCGGCGCGCGGCGGCTTGTAGGCCCGGATCGATGGTGGTCTCGACGGTGAAGCCACCGTGCAGCGCTGCGTCACCGGCGACGTCGTCCAATACCTTCTTCACGTAGGAGACGACCTCGGGGGCGAGCTCGGATTCACCGTCGGAAGCCGGAGCCAGGCGCACCTTGGAGGCCTGCGCCAAGTCGTGCAGCTCTTGGGTGACGAAGCTCTTCTCGAGCATTTGATCGAGCACGTAGCGGCGACGTTGCAGCGCGCGCGCTTCGTCGTGCCGAGGCGAATATTTTTCGGGAGAAGCAACGAGCCCGGCGAGCAACGCGGACTCGGCCACGTCCAATTCTTTGGCTTTCTTGCCAAAATAATAGCGCGCCGCTTCCTCGATCCCGAAGCGCCCGTGGCCCAAATAAATCTGATTCAAATACAGCGAGAAAATCTCGTCTTTGCTCAGCTCTTTTTCCAAGCGATGGGCGAGGATGGTCTCTTTGATTTTGCGTTTGTAGGTGCGCTCCGAGTCCAAGAGCACGTTCTTCACCACTTGTTGGGTGAGGGTGCTCGCGCCCTGGCGCGTGTGCCCGGCGCGCAAGTTGGCGAGCAGCGCACGCAACATGCCGAAGTAGTTGAGGCCCTGGTGCTCGTAGAACTTCGCGTCCTCGGCGGCCAAGAAGGCGAGCTTGGTGTGGCTCGGGATCTCGGCGAACGGGATCACCGTGCGCCGTTCGACGAACAAACTCGCCAACACGGTGCCATCGCGGGCCAGCACGCGGGTGACCTGTGGCGGTTGATAGTGCTCGCGCAAATCGTGCACGTCCGGCAGGCCCGTTTCGAAGTGCCGTAGCACCAAGAGCACGGTGACGCAGCCCACCGCCGCCAGGCCCAGGCAAACGTACAGCGCGCGCCGTGCATAGCGCAGCACGGTCTCCCGATCCGGCAAACGCATCAGCGACCCATGAGGCGCATGACCACGACGGCGAGCAGGACTCCGGCCACGAGGCACAACGCGGCAACGCCGATCAAAAGTCCCGGTCCGGTCGATTTTTTCTCGGTGCCAGCGCCGGGCACGATGGCCGGCGAGCTCGCCGCGCCGGGAACCCGTAAGGAGGGCAACGCCGCGGCGGCCGCGCCGCCGAAAGGCCGCAATGCCTCGGCAAAGTCACTCGCGGACTGATAACGCTGCTCCGGCTTCTTGGAGAGCGCGCGCGCCAGCACGGCGTCGAGCTCCTTCGGGAAGGTGTGGTCTGCGACGCGCTCACTCAGCGGGATGATCGGCTCGGTGACGTGCTTTTGGATGTACTCCATCGGCGTCTTGGCGGTGAACGGCAACTTGCCGGTCAAGACCTCGTACAAGATCACCGCGAGCGAATAGATGTCGCTGCGCGCGTCCAGAGTTTTGCCTTGGGCTTGCTCCGGCGACATGAACTCCGGCGTGCCGAACACCATGCCCTCTTGCGTGAGGATGATCGACCCCGGTTGCATCTGCCGCTCGGTCACCTTGGCCAGCCCGAAATCGAGCACCTTCGGATAGTCGGAAATGCCGCCTTGGCGCGACAAGAAGATGTTTTCCGGCTTCAAATCGCGGTGCACGATGCCCAGATCGTGGGCTTCTTGGAGGGCCCCGCAAACTTGAATCAAGATCGGAATCGCACGCTCGGTAGGGATCGGCCCGTCCTTGCGCACCGCTTGATTCAGATTTTTGCCCTCGAGCATCTCCATCACGATGTACAGCGAGCCGTCTTCTTCGAGTTCGCCGTACATGAACACCTTCACGGTGTTCGGATGCGAGAGCTGGCTCATCGCGCGCGCCTCGCGCCGGAAGCGCGACGTGAGGTCCTTCCGGTTGGCGAGCTTGGGATGCAAGATCTTGATCGCCACCATGCGGTTCATCGCCGGCTGCGAGGCTTTGTAGACGGAGCCCATGCCCCCGGTGCCGATCTTCTCCAAGACCTGGAACTGGCCGCCGAGGATCTCACGGCCGATGAAGGGGTCCTTGGGGCGCATCCGAGTTCAGAGATACCAAAACTTACCCCCCGCTACGAGCATCCCGAGCTCCCGCAGGTATAGCGCCACTTTCCACGAAATAAACTTGTGCCCTAGAAGTCATCTCATCAAATGAGATGACTTCTAGGTTTTGTTCCATCGGGGGTTTCACCCCCGCGCCCGCTGAAGTGAATTCAGCGGGGCCCCACCCCGGAGTTTGGGGCCCCGGCCCCAAACGAGTAATGGTGAGACACCGTCTTTAGGGCCGACCGGCCGCATGAAGAAAGTGCGCAATGAGTGAGTCCGCGGAATTCTTGGAAAGTCGCTTGCTCCGCGCCGAAGGTTTTCGGCATGCGTTTTTCACACGCAACGGCGGCGTGTCGAGCGGCGCTTATCGCAGCCTGAGCTTCTCGGTCGCGGCCGGCGACACGAAGGAAAACGTGCGCGCCAATTTGGAACGCGCCGCCCTCGCACTCGGGGTGGACGTGAGCCAAATCTTCTTCCTCTCGCAGGTGCACGGGCGCGAGACTCACACGCTGCACGGCAATGAAACGGCCGCGAGCGTGCTCGAACGCGAAGGCGATGCGTTGGCCAGTCGCTTTGCGGGAGTCGCGTGCGGTGTGCGCAGTGCCGATTGCGTCCCGGTGCTGATCGCCGATCGCCGCAGCGGTGCCGTGGCTGCCGCCCACGCCGGTTGGCGCGGCACGGTGCGCGGCGTAGTGACGAGCGCCGTAGAAGCCGTCCGCGCACTCGCGCCCGATGCCGAGCTCATCGCCGCGATTGGCCCACACATCTCGCAAGCGGCATTCGAAGTGTCGCCCGAAGTCGCTGACGAAATTGCGAGCGCATCGCGCGATCCGGACGTGGTCGATCGTTCACGCGCCAAACCCCACGTCGATCTGCGGCGCGTGCTGCGCGCGGAATTGCGCGCGCTCGGCCTGGGCGAAAGCGCGATCGACGACGTACCCGGCTGCACCGTGCTCGAGCCCGCGCGTTTTTTTTCGTTTCGCCGCGACGGCAAGCAGAGTGGGCGCCATCTCTCCGCGATTGTGCCACGGCTGTAACAGGATTCTCCGGCTGAGTCGCCGGCTGCCGCACCGCGATTGCACACACGCCACATCGACTCGGGCCGGGACGAACCGACTCGAAATGCGGGCTCACAGGCAGCGAAGGCTCGGCAGCGCAATGGCGACGCGCAATCGCCGCGCAGGGTTTCATGCCCGGCGCGACTTGCGAAGGCGGGTGATCCGATCGATCCTTGGAACTAGTACTTGGTTTTCGAGTGGTTCGTTCCAGGAATCAAGCAACGTAGAAAATGGCCCTCACGGTATCTTGCTCTGCTTGCGGCACGCGCTTCATGGTCGGCGACGACCTGTATCGGCGCCGGCTCGCGGGCAACATCGTGACCGTGAAGTGCCGGAAGTGCTCGGCCGAGATCGCAGTCGACGCGAGTGAACCGCCGACCTCGCCGAAGAACGAGCGGCCACAACCGCCAGCCCCGCGCCCCAAGCAAGCGGCCGATGCCAGCGTGAAGGCGCTATCCGCCGGCACCCTCTCCATCTGGGACACGACCGAGGAACCGATCACGCTGGGTCGCATGCCACTTCCGCAACCAGGCCCGCTGCCCGCGCCGAAGCCCGTACCCCCAACGAAGGCCGCGCCGCCGGTCGCCGCGAAGGGGCCGCTGCCCGCACCGAGAGCCGTACCGAAGCCGCCGCACCCGACGACGCCCAAGGCCCCGCCTGTTGCAAAAGCGCCCATCGTTCCAGCTCCGATCATTCCCCCACCCGAAGAAGAGGAAGCGCCGATCAGCTCTTCGGATGCGCCGACGCTGACGAGCCTCACCCACGACGCCTTGCCGCGCAAAAAAGCGACCGCCAACAAAGCCGCGAGCGAGGACTTCTTGGTCACGTTGCACGCGGGTCGTGAAGGCATCCTGGGTGCGCCGACGATCGACATGTCGAACCTCGCCACGCCGACTCACGAAGAGGTCGACGAGCTGTTCGACTTCGAAGAGGTGCCACGTCCGGCGGCTCACAAAGCCACGATCCCGCTCTTCGACATGAGCCAGGTGCTGCCCGGCGTGCAGGAGGTCGTTCCTTCCTCGACGCTCTCGCCATCGAATCTCGATCTCGACGTGGATATCGAGCCCGAGCCGATCACTTCGCGGCCCGATGGTAAGCCGCGCGAACGCAAGTACGTGATCGCGCCGCAGGTGCGAGAAACCGCCAAGAAAACCGCGCCAGCCGCGCCTCGTCGCGTCGGCGGAGCCGTGTGGTTCTTGTTGGTGGCTGCCGCCGCTGGCGCGCTCGTCATCGTGGGCGTTCGCCACCAACGGATGCCACACCCTGCTCCCGCACTCGAGCCGCCCGATCACCGCCAAACTCAGCCCGACAATGATCTGGCGACGCCGCCGATCGAAGCTCCAGTGACTCCGCTCGCGAACGCGCCGAATGCGCCCGCGTCTGCCGAAGCGCCGAGCGATGCGCCTGCCGAGGCACGCGGCGCGGCGGTCGTGAAACCGAACCAGCCAACCACGACCAGCACCGCGGCAGCACCCGTGCAAACCGCTGCCGTGGCTCCGAAGAGCGTGGATGCGCCCACGCCACCCGCGCCGGTAGCCCACCAAGACGCTCCGAGCAGCACCGAAAAACCAGCAGCCACCGAAAAGCCGGCGGTCGTGACGCCAAAGGTCGCTCCCACGCCAGCACCGGCTCCCGCCGAGCCGGGTACCGAGTTCGATCGCGCGGCCGCGGTGGCTGCGTTGCGCGCAGCTGCCGCCGAGGCCTCCGCGTGCCGCAAAGATGGCGATCCGTCGGGCACGGCTTCACTCAGCATCACGTTCGCGCCGTCGGGCCGCGTGACCAGCGCCAACCTGCAAGGGCCGCCGTTCGCCGGCACGCAAACCGGCGGCTGCATCGCAAGCGCCATGCGCCGCGCGCACGTCCCGGCCTTCTCCGGTGAATACGTCACCGTAAGCAAAACCATCGTCATTCAGTGACAGCGCGCGCAGGCGCGATCACTACGGCGTTGCGGGCCCCTTGAGACTCCCCGGGTGTGCGGTGAGGTCTTGCGGATCTTGACCGAACGCTTGAACGCGCGACGCCTGCGTCAGGATGTCGGGATTGAGCGAGATATCCGTGTCGTAACCGCTGAGCGAGCCGTGGCAGCCGGCGCAAAAGCCGTTGAAGAACTCGCGGCGGAACCCCTGACGCACGACTTCACCCGGATAGAATTGCATTTCTTCGCGTTGGAAGTGCGCGGTCTCGCCCGAATCTTTGTCGAGCTTCACGTTGCCTTGCAGCACGAGCGGCATCCCACCGCGAATGTTGAAGCTCACCGAGCCATCCGAGGACAAGCCCGGCGAACCCAAATAGCCGCGCTGCACATACACCTGCCCGAACGGATCCATCGCGACCGAGCTGGGCGGCGCCGCGGCGAAGCTCTTCACGCCGGGGTCAGGCGGCAATTCCTCCCACAGCGAGAGATCGAGCGGCCCACTCGGAAGCACGCGCCCGGTGCGCGTATTTTGAAACAACAAGGTGGAGAGCAACGGCGCATCGAGGATCGTCACTTGAGCGCGATTGCGATGGGCATCGTCGTCGATGATTTGCGTCGCTCCGTTCGCTTCATCGAGGCGCGAAGTGAATAGCCGCAGCTCGAAGCGCGGCGCCACGGCCACCGGCCACAATTCGTCGTTCGGGCCAGAGATCAACGGGGTGCGCGCGCCCGTGATGCTGTCGACCTCGACGATGTCGAAATTGCCGCTGAAGTTCGCCAGATCGACGACGTTCGCCGCGTAGCTCGCCAATAGGTTTTGGGTGGGGAGGAGCGAGGGGCTGCGATAGGCGCCCTTGGTCCCGGCCAATTTACCCGTGGCGTTCGCATCGACCAGGCGCAGCGAGTGTTGGTAAAAGTTCGGGTTCGGCCAGCTGATTGCGGCCGAACTCTGCGTGTAATCGGCCGGATCCGCGCTCACCTGATCGATGCCCACGCTGCGGTTGATGATCGCGAGCGTGCCGGCTCCGTGGGCCGCGCCCGCGTCACTCAGGATGGCCGCGAAGTTCTTGTCGGTGAGCTCGACGACGTCGGTCAGTTGGTCGAAGCCGATCGTGCTGCGCTGACCGAAGAGCGGATGATAGTCGCCTCCGTCCAAGTTCATGCGCCGCCCAGCCAATTGATAAAAGCCGGGTTCGCGCTTTTCGGTGACCATGATCAGGCGACCATCACGCATGAACGCCGGGGAAAGCTCCTGGTTCAACAAGAACGTGAGCTGGCGCACCACGAACGGCGTCGTGGCATCACTCACCACCTGATGTTCCAGTACGTACAGGTTCGAATTCAGGCGTGACGGATCGGCCGGCGTGCGCTGTGGGCCGTGATAGCTGAACGCAGCGACGTTCTTCGTGTTGCCACGGGTAGAAGCGAAGACGATCCGCCCATCAGGCGCGAACGCCGGATCGAAATTGTGCACGAGCTCGCCATTGCTGGAGAACGCCGAGCCATCATCCAGAGTGGGCGCGGCGTCGATGTTCGGTTCGACGGCGCACTTGCCATCCGCCACGACGTACACGTGGTACGGATCCGAGGCGGAATTTCGGGCAGAAAACGCGATCTTCGTGGCATCCCACGAAACGGTCGGGCGGCGGGCATCGGAGGTCGTCGGGTTCAGCCCACACAGCGTGGAAAGGCTCGTCTCCGCGCCGATGGTGACGTGATTCGTGGCATCGAGCGAGGCCGCCACTTGTACGACCTCGGCGCCGGGCGCGTAGTTCTCGAAGCCCTGCGGGATGTCCGGCAACGGCGCGGGGGGCCGTCGCACGAACACGATTCCGCTGAGCGCAGAGAGCTTGGGGAAGCGCGCGGCTTGCTCCTTCTTGAACCAAGCTTCGATCACGCAGTACGGCGCTTCCGAGTCGAGATCGCTCGTGGTATCCGCCGCCGTAGCGAGTTCGGCATCGGTGCAAGCGTGCTTCTCGGTAAAAAGTGGGCCGCCGCGGTGCAACATGCCGCCGTACTCCGCGGTGGGCGGGAGGTTTTTGCGCACGATGCGGCTGGCGTTGAAATCCGGCGATTCGAGCGCCAATTGCTCCAGGCTGAGATCGTAGTTTTTGCGCGTCGCCGGCAGCCCGAAGTGGCCACCGCTGCCGCCACGCAGGCGGTAGTCATGGAACATCGACCCCGAGTGGCAGTTGACCATCATGCAACCCCGCTTCACGAGCATGGGCTGCACGCGGTTGGCGAAGAACAGGAAGCCGTCGTCGGTCGGGTTATTGGTGGGGCCGCCCTTGAGCGTCGCCCACGCGACGAGCTTCTGGTAGTCCGCGTCGGTGGTGGCAGCGAAGACCGTGCCGCCCTCGTGGTAAACGCCGCCCGCCGAAGGAGACAGCGCGCGTCGCAAAATCTCACTCGTGCCCGTGTCCGTCGACACGTAGTCGCCCGCGGCGAAGTAGTTCCAGCGCAACGCCTCGGGCGTCACACCGCAGGTGAAATACAGCGAATTTGCGGGTGAGCCGTGGCAGTTACCGGCCGCGCACTTTTGCCCGATGACCGGGTTCACGGTGCTGGCAAAGGTCGCAAAATCGGCGGTCGTCGGATCCACCGCGGGATTGAACGCCGGATCCGTACCGATGCGATCGGAGCAAGGTGACTGCGGCAGCGTCGGGTCTGCGGCAGGCGCGTTGTTCACGGCCGCGCCGTTCGTGATCCAGGTATCTAGCAAGGTGAACGATGGACTCGTCAGATCGAGCAACGTGCCACCGACGTGAGAGATATCGGTAGTGACGAGGATTGGATCGGAGTTCTGCCAAGTCGTGAGCGAGAGCTGAAACTTGGGCGCCACCTTGAGCAGCAGCGCCGGGATCCCGTACGGACCGTAGCGCAAGAAAAGATCGCGCCGCTTGGTCAGCGACTCGTAGCTCGTCACGTTCAAATTGCCGAGCGCGTTACCGTGATCGTCCGCGGCCACGTGGCAACCGGACTTGGTCGGGCTCGTGGCACACGCGCCCACCACGACCGGACCAATCTTGCGGTCGAAGTAGGTGGTTCGGGACGACGACTCTTGCCGTTGACAGGCTGCCGAGAAGAGCGAGAGCCCGACCGCGAGGACCAAGAGAACGCCGCCGGGTGATCGCGTTTCGAGCATGAGATCCGTGATCCTAAACCGACGTAACGCCTGCACCAAGCGGCTTCGGTTCGTTCGATACAGGCCGCGGCGAACCGAGCTTTGCCCGAGCTTCGCTCATCCGCACGCGGCCTATCGGCGAATATCGCACCTCCGAGCACGGGCACGAGCCCGGCCGGCTCTCACAAGCGGAACAACGAGATCCGCGCTGCGTCGCGCACACCCGAGTCAGTATCGTTCAGCGCGGCCGAGACCGCATCGCGAGCTTGCGGATCGGCGATCTGGCCGAGCGCCCAAACTGCGGCCGCGCGCACGCCGGCGTCCGGCTCGGCTTGTGCCGTGGTGATGGCGATCAAGCCGACGACGGCGTCCGCGAGCTTCATGGTGCCCAGCGTCTCGGCGGCGCGTCGGCGCATGGCCGCCGAAGGGTCGCTGATCATGCCGGCGAGTTTGTCGACGCCAGTGAACACGTTCACGCGCGTCGCGCCGTTCAGCGCGGCGAGCCGCACTTGTTCGTCGCCATCGGTCAAGGCAGCCGCGAGCTCTTGATTCGGGCCCTGATTGTTGAGCCGAACCAGCGCGTTCGCCGCAGCGAGGCGCACCATCGGAGAGCTATCTTTGGAGAGCGCCGTGGCCACCGGGACGATGCCACCACCATCGAGGAACTCACCGAGCGCCGCGGCGGCGAAGGCCCGCGTGGCCTCGGATTGCGATTGGTCGGTAACCGCGTTCAGCGTTTGCTGATACACCTCACCCGGCCCGAAAACGCCGAAGATCCGCCGCCGCAACCACCACGCGCTGATCTCACGAGTCTTCGGGCTCGAGGCGTACAGGAGCTTCGAGACGTAGGGAATGCAGTCGAGGCATTCCACGCGCTCGCCGTGCTCGAGCATCGTCCACATCGCCGTGGGCGCGACGCTGTTCGGAAACTCGACGAGCGATTTCGACATCGTCAAGATGGCATCGGGAGTGCTCACGGCCTCGAGCGATTCGTTCGTGAGGTTCGTGTACGACGAGGAGCGCCCCGCATGCGTGTTGTCTGGATCGGCGGCGCTCGAAATCGAGACCAGCGCTGCAATCGAAACCGCGATCGAACTGCTCAGAAACCGGCTAAAATTACGATTCATGGCTTTTTCCTCGAACCTTCTCAGTACGGTTTCGGTGCGCTACCAGCGACCGGGTCGACGTCGTTCTTCAAGAACGCAGAGTTTTGGCGTGCGTAGTACTGGCCGCCCATGTCGATGGTGCGGATCAGCTTGACCAACTCGTCACGCGTGAGGCCTACGGCCGCCGCGTGGTCCGTGCGCGTGCCACCCGCGACGGTCGGATCGCTGAAGGGTTGACCGAGCGGCCACGCGTACTGCTTCGCGTCGACGCTGGAGGTCACATTCAGCTTCTCGATCATCACGCTGTTCCGCGCATCGCTCGGAACGCCCCACTTCGGCGGGATGGTACCCGAGGTCACCTTGGCACCGTTGGACATCTCCATCGCCAAAGCCGCCGGATAGAAGATCGAGACGTAGGAGGACGGCCAGGTGGCGACCTTGCGGTCGTAGTACACGGTGACCGGCGTATCGGTCAGATCGAAGCGGGCGATCTTGTACGGCGTCACCGTCTTCTCGACCGCGTTGGTCATAGTGACCGTGTAGAACTCCTGCGGTTTGTCACCGTTCGTGGTGCCGTTGTGGCATTTCACGCATTTGGCGTTGAGCAGGCTCTGAATCTCGTTCGGATTCATCGCGTCATTGGCGTTCGCCCACGGGTACTCGGTGCGCGTTTCGATCGGCTGCAGGAAATTCTCCGGGCCACGGCCAGCGGCGATGGTCAACGCTTGGCCACCGGAAAGGTTGGCTTTGCCGCGATCTTCGTGGCAACCGCCGCAGACGCGGCTCTCACCGGGCATGCCCTGGACCCAGGTCGTTTGACTGCGAATCGACAGATCGAACTCGTCGATCGGCTGCAAATGCATCGGAATGTAGGGCGGCAAATCCGCGAGCCACGAGCCATCGCTCTCGACCGTGGCTTCGCCGAGGATGGCCGCGCCTTCGGCCATGGTCAGACCGAACATGGTGTGATTGGGCGAGCCTTCCGTCGAGAAGCCCTCGATGATGCGCACCTTCTTGGCCTTGGTGAGCGCGTCGTCGGTATGCGTGCCGGGCGCGAATTCTGCGCCGGAGACCGTGTCGTTGTGGCGCGCGAAGAGCGAAGTATTCTTGACGTCGATCGAGCCGAAACGCGTGGCCGTCGAGGCGTCCACCGTGTCTTGACGCGAGGGGATGATCGGCGGCTCGGTGCGCACGGAGAGCGGGTGAACGTATAGCTCCCAGCTATCTTCGTGGTTGACCACGAGCTCGTTGACGCGCGTATCGGTGTTGTACAGGTAGATGCCGTAGTCAGGCGGCGTCAGCGAAAGCTCGTTCGACTGATTCACCTCACCGTCGGCCCACGACACGAGCACGCGACCATCGGGCAAACTCGCCGGCGATCGGTAACGGCCGACCGGCGAAGGCTCGTCACCGCGCGGCACCGAGGGCGTGAGCACCGTGTACGCTTCGTCTTGGGTTTTCTCTTCGTCGAAGTGATCGATGGCGGCGAGTGTCGGATCGATCGAGCGGGCATCGAGCTTCACGAGCGCGCCCGCCTGGATGGTATTTTCGCGATTGGTGACGATCCCGTAAAACACGTTCGGCGTCGGGCTTTCGGACACCTGCACGACCGAATTGCCGGGCTTGCCGTGCTGCCCACTCAGCGCGACGATCTGCGTACAATCCGGGTTCATCGCGAACACTTTCACGTCATTGACGTTTTCCAAGTGTTCCCAACGGGAAAAGCCGACGCGACCATCGTGCATCGGAAACAAGGTCACGATGTGCGAGAGATTTTGCGAGCACAGCTTGCGATCGGCGTCACCACCCGTAAGAGTGATGGTGCCGAGTTGCGTCACCGCGCGCGAGTGATTGTACTCGTCCGCGCGGGTCCCCATCTCGGTGTACATCTGGTTGGTCGTGAACACGATGCGCCCGCCAGCGCCGAACACGGCATTCTGATCGTCGTAGGCGCCAAAGGTCAGCTTGGTGACGGCGTACTTGCCATCGGCTCCGCGATCCACCGCGGCCCAGTACACGTGGTAGTGATCGTTGCCGTCGGTCTTCATCGCGAACAGCACCTTGGTGCCGTCGAAGCTCACGTCCACGCTCGAGACGTCAGCGCCCTTGTAGTCCTCGATCAGGTTTTCGATCTTGCCCGTCTTCAGATCCAAAACCTCGAGCCGCCCACCAGGCACGAAGCGCCCGTAGTCCATGACCTGGCCCATGCCGCTCGCGACGTCGATCTTCACGCTGCCGTCGTCCTGAACGACGGTGTGCTGCCGCACCGCGTACACGATCCGGGAAACGCTACCGGTGGCGTCAGGGCCCGAGTTCGCACTCGTGCTGCTACAACCTCCGACGAAACCAAGCGCCACCAGCAGCGGCAAGGCGCCAGCGGCTGCACGAAACGAGGAGAGTTGACGGGCCATGCGGGGACTCCTGAGGGTTGAGCGCGAGGTGCAGGGCGGGCACCTGCCTGACACTAAGCAGGATTCGATCCAACCAATAAAACCCAATTATTTCAGTATTATAGGGCTAGCTAACGAGGTCCTTCACCCCCACCCCACGCGACCCCGGTGCGGCCCGCACCCCCCAGCGCACATTTGGCCACCGGAAGCGCTGCCCGGGTTGGAAATGCGACGCGCTCTCGGGTAGAGCAGCTGGCCGAAACGGTTGGTGAAGCAGATGACTCTCAAATTCAACGAGCAGGGTTTGATTCCGGCAGTGGCCCAAGACCGGCTGAGCGGCGAGGTCCGCATGGTCGCTTGGATGAACCGCGAAGCCCTCGCCCACACCCTGGAGAGTGGCAACGCCACCTTCTTCAGTCGCTCCCGCGGGAAGTTGTGGGTCAAGGGCGAGAGCAGTGGTCACGTGCTGCGCGTGCACTCGGTGACCGCCGACTGCGACGCCGACACCTTGCTGCTGTTGATTGAGCCGGCCGGCCCGTCCTGCCACACGGGTCGCCCGAATTGCTTTTTCCAGCGCATTTTGCCGGATGGCAGCTTGGTGACGGAAGAGAGCGAAGCGACACCGTTTCTCGGTGAGCTCGAGCACACCATCAAGAAACGCGCCGAAAGTACTGCCGAGAAGAGCTACACCCGCTCGCTCCTCGACGGCGGGCCAGCGAAGATCGGCGGGAAAATCAGCGAGGAAGCGGGGGAACTCGTGGCCGCGTTGCTGGGCGAAAGCGACGAGCGCGTGCTGAGCGAAGCGGCGGATCTGCTGTTTCACGTGCTCGTGGGGCTGCGCGCGCGAGGGCTCGAGTGGCGCTCGGTGGTCGGGGCATTGGCGGCACGGACGCACCAGAGCGGGCTCGCCGAGAAGGCCTCGCGCAAGGCGTGACGCGAGCCGCTCTCGAGCGAGTGACGGTGTCGTAAGGTGTAGGCGGAGGGTGGCGCGCGGGGCCTGAGCTCGGGCCTCCGCCGAAACGAGATCCTCGAACCGTTTCCACGAGTTTGACCCTCTTGGATGCGCTCGTTATCGTGGGGCTCTCGTTCCGTGCGCACCGAGCAAACCGCCGCTGCGCCCACCCCACGAGCGCCCGCTGATGCCCATCAAGATTCTGGTCTTCGAGAGTGATGCCGGCTTCGCCGAGCAGCTCAAAAACGGCTTCGCCACCCTGGGCTGTGAGACCACCGTGGTCGACGACGCCAACGTCGGGCTGCAAACCGCGGCGCGCGAAAAACCGGATTTGATCCTGCTCTCCATCGAGCTGCCGCGCATGAATGGCTTTTCGGTGTGCAACAAGCTGAAGCGCGATGCCACGTTGAAAGACGTGCCGCTCGTGATCATGAGTTCGGATTCGACCGAGGAGACCTTCGAGCAGCACCGACGCCTGCGAACTCGCGCCGAAGACTACGTGCACAAGCCGATCGCATTTGGGGACTTGGTGTCGCGCATTCAACCCTTCGTCGCGTTGGGCGCGCCCGCGCCGGCAGACGACGACTTGGGCGACGACGACATCGTCATGGATGACGACATCGAGATCGAAGAAGCGGAAATCGTCGACGATCCGAACGAAGTCACGACCACCACGCGCGAGAGCCTGGTCGACCAAGACGTGAATGATTTCGCCGAACAAGCGTTCGGCAGCATGGTGGATGAGGCGCCGCCGAGCTCCGCCGTGGAAATGGCGGAAGTCGAGATCGCCGAGCCAGAGATTGCCGAGCCGGAAATCGGCGAACCCGAATTCACCGATCCGAACATCACGGCGCCCGAGTTCGCCGAGCCGGAAATCGGTGAACCAGAGTTTGCCGAGCCGGAGATTGCCGAGCCGGAAATCGCAGAGCCCGAGATCGCGGCGGCGAGCATTGCCGAGCCCGCGTTGCCCGAACCGATGCTCGCGGCCCCCGAAATTTCGTCGTACGGCCTGCCAGAGGTGGACACCGCTGACGACGACCACGCGCCGGTGTCGCTATCGGATCTGGAGCCCGAGGCGCCGCTGTCCTTGCCCGCGCCGATCCCGCCGGTCATCTCCTCACGTCCGCCGCCACCGCCGCGTGCCCCCTCGATGCGGCCCTCGGCCATCCCGTCGCTGCCACCGCGCGCGAGCGACGTGGGCGATACCAGCAAGTACCGCGAGGAAATCGAGCGTCAGCGCGCGCGTATCAAGGAGCTCGAGGACGAAGCACGCGCCGAACATGCGCGAGCGAGCGAGCTGGAAGATGCGTTGAAGCGCGGCGGAGCCAAGGACAGTGAAGTCCAACGGCTGCAGCGCGAACTCGACGAAGTGAAGGCCAAGCTCGCCTCCGGCGGCAGCGTCAAAGGCGCAGGCTCCGCGCGTGAGTTCTTGGACCTGCGCGAGCAGCTGAACAAGAAAGACAAAGAGATCCTCGAAACGCGCGACCAACTGTCGCACAAAGACAAGGAGCTCTTGGCTCTGCGTGATAGCGCGATTGCGCTGGAACGCGACAAAGCCGATCTTCACGACCGCATCAGCGAGCTCGAGAAGCAAGCCTTGGAGCTGCAGCGCGTCACCGAGGCCGCCAAGAGCGACAAAGATCAGGCCGGCAAGCGCGCCGACGACTTCAAGCGCAAGGCGGATAAAACCAAGGCCGATCTCGACGCGAAGATCGCCGAGCTCGCCGAGGCGCGGGCTTCGCACGATGCGGAGCTCGAGAATCGCGACGCCAGAGCGCACGCGATCGCGGATGAGCACACGCAGGCATTGGCCAGCGCCGCCGAAGCGTTGACCGCGGCGGTCGAAGCCGCCGAAGAGGCGGGCCGAGTCCTCGCCGACGAAGCGGCCGAACGCGCGCGTGGGATCGCCGAGGCGGAACACCAGAGCGCGCTCGCCGAAGCCGCGCAGCGCGCCGAGGCCGCGACGCAGAAGGCCGTTCAGACGCGCGAAGCAGAACTCAAGAAAGAGCAAGACAGTAAGCTCGCCGCTCTGCACCGCGCCAACGAAGACGCGATGAATCGCTTGCGGGCCGAGCACTCGCAAGACATGTCGGACGCGGATGCCGCCGCGCGAAAGGTGCTGGCCGATCGCGAGAGCGAACTCGAGGCAGAGCACGCCGAAAAGCACGGCCTGTTGCAGAGCACGCACGAAGCGGCGTTGGCCACGGTGCTCGCGGAGCACGCCGAAACTTCGTCGACTCGCGAAGCGCGCCTCGCGGCACTGGAAGAAGAGCTCAATTCGCGCACGGAGGAGCTCGCGGCCGCGCACGACGCGATCACGCAAAAAGACCGCGCCTACGGCGATTTGGAAGCCACACTCGTGACCACGAACGAGGAGCTCGGAGCGCTCCGCAGCGCGAGCGAATCGCAGCAGAGCCGGCTTGCCGCGCTCGAGAGTGAACTCGAGAGTGAACGAGCCGAACTGGCAACCACTCGCAGCACGCTCGATAACCGTGAGCAACAACTCGCGCGCGGCGAAGCTGCCTACGCCGCAGCCCGCGCCGACCTGCAGACCGCAAGCGAGGATCTCGCCACCGAGAAGGGGCGAGTGAGCCGAGCCCAGGCCAAGTGGGCGGAAGATCGCGCATCGCTCGAGCGCGCCAAGGATGCACTGGCCGCCGCGCTGTCCCAAATCGAAGAAGCCGAGAGCCGTTCCCTCGATTGACGTCAGCATGACCGAACGGAGGTCAGACCGCTACACGGCGTGGGGGCTGACCTGGCTCGCGTATGCGAGTTACTATTTTGGGCGCAAGAGCTTCAGCGTGGTGAAATCCACGCTTCGCCATGCGCTCGGAATGAGTGAGTCCGCCCTTGGTGCGATCGATACGTTGTACCTGACGGCTTACGCGCTGGGCCAGTTTTTCAGCGGATTTGCCGGCGATCGCGTGGGCGCACGGCGACTCATCGGTTACGGGCTACTCGGCTCTGCCGCGTGTTCGGCGATCTGCGGCAAAGCCAATCTGACGATCGTGTTCGGCGCGCTGTTCTTCGTCAACGGGCTCGCGCAATCGACGGGTTGGCCCGGCACGACGGGGGCGATGGCGGAGTGGACCACGCCGCAGAATCGCGGCACCGTGATGGCCTTCTGGTCGACGTGCTACCAAGTGGGCAGCATCGTCGCGACCGATGCCGCCGCGTATTTGCTCCGCACCCGCGGTTGGCGAGCCGCGTTCGTCGGACCGGCGCTGTGGATGGCGGTGGTCGCGCTGCTCGTGCTCGGTTTTTTGAAGACGCGCGCTGCGGGCTCCGAGCGGGGCCAACGAACGGCTCGCAAACCTGCGCCGGAAGAACTCGTCCTGCTACGCGGAGCGCAACGGGAGGCGTTTGGTAACCCGCTCTTGTGGTCGTTCGGGGCGAGCTATTTCTTCATCAAGTACGTGCGCTATGCGCTTTTGTTTTGGTTGCCTTACTACCTCTCGACGACACTCGGCTACGCACCCGATCGAGCCGCGTACGTTTCCAACGCTTTCGAATTCGGCGGCATTTTCGGCGTAATCGCGCTCGGCAGCGTATCGGACCGGCTGCCCCGTTTGTCGCGCGCCGTTTGGTCGGGGCTGAGCCTGCTCGGGCTCGCCCTAGCGTTGCTCAGCTTCGTCTTACTCGGCGCTCAGAGCACGCTGCTGACGGTGATCGAGCTCTCGCTGATCGGCGCGTTGCTGTTCGGACCCGACGCGCTCCTTTCCGGCGCGGCAGCCCAGGATGCCGGTGGCGTGCTCGCCGCAGCCACCGCCACCGGTTTCGTCAACGGCGTCGGCTCGCTGGGCGGCATCCTCGAAGGCTTGAGCTTGCCCTTGATCAGCGCTCACTTTGGCTGGCGCGCGCTGTTCCCCGTGCTGTGCGGCCTCGCGCTGTGTGCCGCCCTCTCGCTGCTCCCGGCAATTCGCCGCGCGCACTAACCGTGCGCGTTCAGCCTGCTTCGATCCAAAAAGGCACGCGCGACAGAGTGTGGCGCATGCGGTCGCCGAAGTACAAGAACTGCCCGTCGATTTCGAGCGAGGTGAAGGCGCCGATGGTCGCGTAGTCGAGCGTACCGCCCACCGGATCTTGAATCGACACCACGCGCAGCCCAGCCGTCTCGCCGGTTCCAGACCAACTCACGTAAGCCGCGTTCCCGTACAACGCAAAGTCCGCGATTTGAGGCACTTGCGTGAGCAAGTGCGTGTGGCCATCCAAGGTGATCTCACGAAGTTCGGCGGTAGACCCGGGCGTGACGGCAATGAAAACGCCCTCGGCGCCGGTGCGCACGCGCACTGGATTCCCAGCGCCGGTCGCCAGCAACTTCCAGGCACTCGGGTGCAGCAGATCGTCTAGCCGGTAGACGAAATAACTGTACGCGTCCGTGTCGTCCGAGTTGCTGCGAACGATCGAAACCGAGGCGTCATCCGCGGTCAAAAGGACATCGTCGTATTCGGCGTAGGCCGGGATCGGCGGCAATGCCTCGATCGCGTGACCGAATTCGCTCCGGCGGTTGGTCTGGCCATGACCATCGTCGTAGTAGAGAAACGTGCCGCTGCGAGCGGCGGAGCCGACCACGAGCTTCTCGTCCTGCAACGCGCCACCAGACAAGAGCACGCTGAAGAGTTGCTCGTCGTAAGCCGCAGCCAAGTAGATGCGGTCGACCCCCGTCAAGAGCGTCCTCGCGCCCGGACCTGCTTTGAGCAGCGTTTCGAAGCCGGAGAGATCTTTCGCTGCGCGGACGAGATCGGGCGTGCCGTCCAGCAGATCGCCGGACAAGCAGTACACATGGTCGGCGGTGAAGGCGATGCTGCCCGTTGCGAGCACGTCCACCGGTGAGGCGAGCGGCTCGAAGACTTGGCATTTGCCGGCGGAACAAATGCCCACGCATCTCGCCTGGCACTTCCCACAATTGGCGATATCTGCCGTCAAATCCGCCTCGCAACCGTTCAAGGTGGACTCGTCGCAATCGCCCCAGTGCGGCGGGCAGAACGAGGCACCCGCCTCGCCGTCACCCGCGGCACCTGCGGCGTCTCTCGCTCCACCACCGCTCGCGTTACCGCCGCTTTCGCCGCCGCCCCCGCTCGTCCCCAGATTGCCCGCACTGCCGGCCGTGGAATCGCCACCCGCCGCAGTGGTTCCGCAATCGGGGTCGTAGCAGACGTGGAATTCGTGACACGCCGCAACCAAGAAGGCGGATGCGGCACATGCGAGGGCGATTCGAAAGAAGCGCTCTCGCCCCCTCCTCTGCACTCGAGCTCCGCGTTCAGGGGCGGGGCTGATTCTTGTCATCGTACACGAGCGTGCCGCGATTCAGGAGTATCGGCGGCCCCTTGAAGGAGCTGGTGGGGACCAGATACAACTCTTGGAGCGAGTCAGGAGTGCTCACGTCTCGCCAAATCCGCGGCGCGTCACTGCCGGAGGTACCACTGCTGATGCTCAAATCGCCGGTGAGTGGCTTCGTGAACAGCGACGTGTTCGGCACGTTCTCGTCCAGGTCGAGCACGAAGGCTTGAGTCGTCGTCTGTGTGCCATCGTCGTGCGGAAGCAGGTGAATGGCTTTGCTCAGATCAGGCGAGAACCAAATGTTGTTGGTGGTGCCGTCCGGGTCATTCAAGATCAGTCGCGGTTTTTGGCCGGCAGCTGCCTGCAACAGATACGCGTCACCCGTCATGGTCGTGTATTCGATGCGATCGGTAGCATTCGCCCAGATCGGCAACAGGGAGAGGTCGCCCGTGATCGGTAAATTGAGATCGGCTCCGGCGGCAGGCATGTCTTTGACGTGCCACTCGTTCGGTTTGCCCTTTTGCCATTTCTCGTAAAGCAGGCGGTCGGCGTTGGCTTGCCACCAAACCGGGTTGTCGGCGATCGCTACGCTGAAAACCGCTGCGTTGGTGGCACTGGTATCCCAGACGCTCAAGATCGAACCGTCGTCGTAACCGGACGAAATAGAGACGTACTTCGAGTCGTCCGACCAATCGAGGTAGCCCGTGGGTGGCCCCGCGAGCTTGGTGGCCGTCGCGCCCGCCTTGCACGGCGCGAGCAGCGATTGTGTATCGGTGGAGAGTAACAGCCACTGATCATCCGGAGACGACGAAGCGAGCGCTTGTGCCAGCACCGTCGGCTTGGCCACACCGCCCGGCACCGTGATGTACGTCTTCCCGGCCTGTGAATACGCAATGGTCGAGCTATCCGGGCAAAACGTGGCGTTTCCACCGTAATCTTGGGTAACGAGTTGAGTCGTCACTTTTGGCCCGTCGAAGCGTACCAAGTAGAGTTCGTTACTGCCGCCGATCAACGCCGCAGTCGAATCGGGCGACCAGGCCACCAGATCGAGATCGCCCAGCGTGGGAACGTTCTCGACGCGCGCGGGCGGCGCCGGTAAACCGGAACTCATGTCGACCCAATACCAGCGCAAGTAGACGTAGGTTTGGTAGTCCGTGTCCGCGCTGTTGAAGAGGATGCGCTGACCGTTCGGCGACCAATAGTGATCGCCGACCGCAAAGTACGTTGCATCGAGCACGCCCTGCGATAGATCGATCTGGGCTTTCTGCCCGGCGAGAGCCAGTGGCAAACCCACCAAGCCCGCCGACTTACCGTCGATGTCGTTGCCGACGTAACTCAAGAAGCCGCCGCGCATGGCGCACAAGCCCGCGCCCGCGGATTCGAAACACTCGGCCCCCTTCGCACAACTGATCGCCGTACCCGGTTTGCAAGCATTGCCAACGCAGTGCTCGGTTCCGTTGCACGCCTTGCCGTCATCACAATCCGCATCCTTCGCGCAGGCGTCCGGCGCAGCGCCGCCCTGAGCCCCCCCTTGTCCTCCCTGAGCCCCCCCAGCTCCCCCCGATCCACCCCCGATGCCCCCCGTGTTCGCCCCCGCATCTCCCCCTGGATCTCCGCCTGCCCCGACTACCTCCCCCCCGTCCCCCCCGGATTCTGTTTGCTCTTGGCCTGCCGCCCCGGCTGCACCGATGTCGGCGCAGCCACTCGTTTTGCAAATCTCAGGCACTGACCGACACGCGACGAGAGCCGAGCTCCCCACCATCGACGCTGCGACCAGAACCATTCCCCATTTCAATCGCATCGATACGAGTCCCATGGCGCCGAGCCGTAGATCGACCCGGTCGGCAACGCAAGACAACGCCAGTTGACGCAAACAGCAACATCGGAATCTCGTCTAGAGCACGTGTCGTGCCAGCCGAGTTCTCGGCAAAAAACCCTGTAAAATCAAGGAATGTCGAGCTGTCCGCGGCGACTTCGGACAGTTCCTTGTCCGGACGCCCACTGTCCGGTCAGCACCGGCGTCGACACACCATGGAGCACATGGTAGGTGGCCGGAGCGTCCAAATCGTAGCGACCTCATGGTGAATTCCAGCGATAGCGCCAACACCACCCTGAGTTTGGGGGAGACGGGCCATCCGGACGCCGTGCGCTCGGTGACGGCAATTCGCTGGCTGACTCCTGCGCTGGCCGAATGCCAACCGTTGGTTGGCCAGCAGTTGGTGATTGGCCGTGGCACCGAAACCGAGCTCTGCATCGAGTCGAGCGGCGTGTCGCGACGTCACGCCGAACTGAATCGGCAAGGCCCGCTGTTCGCGATCCGCGATCTTGGCAGCACCAATGGCACGTTCGTCAATGGGCGACGCGTGGCCCAGAGCGCGCTCTCCGAAGGCGATGTGTTGCGCCTCGGCGATGCCGTCGGCGTGGTCG
>Ga0105245_10000608_pt1 | contig 32449 bp, 29 predicted proteins | sample KBSM54metaG_FD_81523 | JGI IMG/M metagenome (GOLD analysis project Ga0105245, IMG submission 81523) | Miscanthus rhizosphere microbial communities from Kellogg Biological Station, Michigan, USA - KBS M5-4 metaG | ecosystem: Host-associated > Plants > Roots > Rhizosphere > Soil | place...
AAGGATAACCGGATCTGCTCACGGGCATGGGACTCTTTCCCTTGTTTCCCGAGTGCGAATGTGCGCTCGGCTGCATCCCAGAATTGCGCCAGCGAATTTCTTAAATACTGGCGCTGTTCAGGCGTGCGTCCCGCAACTGCGGCCTGCTCTTCCAGACGCACCGCATCATCGAGGTCTGCGCGAATACGTTGAAACTGTGCTACCCATGCGGTCAGCGGATAGGGCTCGTCATTGTCCAGCATATCGCGCATAGCGAGTCCCAGCGAGTTGAGGTCATCTTGGATTCGCAGAAGTTGAAGGGAATCTCTGCGATTGCGTGCGACCAGGTTGTTTTGCAGTTCGCGCAGGCCAGTGATCTTCCGCGTGATATAGGCGGAATAGGCGACCACCGCCGCTAGCGTGATGATCAGTCCCAGGATGAGGGCCGGAGTCGGCGACCGGCCAGGAGCAAGTGCGCGCTGCACGCCTGCGAGAATACAACGATGAGGAGATTAGAGCTACTGGGTGAGCCTCTGCTCGACTAATCCGACTTCTGCTTGGCTCCGTCCATACTTTCGGGAAATGACTTGAACGAGGCTTCTATAGGTGTCGAGGTGGTTTTCTTGTTGGCGTCGGTGCTGCTGCGGGTGAGTGTTCCCTTCAAACGGTAATAAGCCTCGTCCCCCGGGGCCTTGCCTTCGCCGCGCTCGAATGCTCCCTTGAAATCAAACCACACACCATGCACCGTCTGAGTGCTGAAGGTCAGGTTGCTGCCGTTGAGTTTTCCGTCCTTGAAGAAATGATCGAGGAAGGCATCCTTCTCATTATCGGCATCGCCATAGCGCGAGATAAATCCTGTCACCTTGCCGGCTTCTTCGACGGTAATTTGCACGAACTCGCCCTCTTTCAGGAAAGAATATGTCCCTGAGTAGTTGGGAGGTGGTGCAGTCTGGCTCAAAAGAGTGCCTGCGATCATCGCCAGCGTCAACCGGAAAAGCAGCTTTTGCATGGTTGCTATTAAAGCATGGAACGGCGAAGCAGCAACCAGAAAGGACACTCCAGGACCACGCAGACAATCCTTCGTGGTTGCTGCCTTTGCCAGGCGCCTAAACCGTTCGCTAGCAAGTTATAATCAAGCCCTGGTTAGTAATGAGACTGGGTTTAGAAGTAGAGGAGTCGGTACTAGAACCGGTGGTTTCCGCGCCGGTTTTTTTGGTGGAATTAGAGCCACGACCGACGGCATTCTTCCGCAACCTGCGGGACCTCTTCTCGACGCCCCGCCAGCCGGCACTGCGCCTTGCTTCCCACCCTGCTGCCCCTTGGCCGGATGTATTTGTTCGCCGATCCCTGCCGTGGGGCGGTCTCAGCACCTCTCTGCTCGTACACGTTGCTGTGATCGCCGCCATACTGAGCCTAGTTCGGTTGTTTCCGGAGCGACCCGCGATCGTCGACCACCCAGTGTTAACCCACCAGGATGTGATCTACTACACCCCGGCGGAATATCTGGCGCAGCTCGACACCGGCCATGCACCGGCGGAAAAAGCAGAAAGGGGCGATCCAGAATTCTCTCCGCAGCCCATCATTTCCGTCCCGCCACAGGCGGACAATCACGTCCAGACCATTGTTACTCCGCCAGCTGTAAAGCTGGACCGCGACGTCCCCATGCCGAACATTGTCGCCTGGTCACAGACGCAGCAATCGGTCCCTCTCGGAGCCACCGCGCGTAATGCAGCCGATCTCAAAGCGCCCGCACTGGCCGCTGATTCTGTCGTTGCTCCCTCGCCTGAGGTGAAGAGGCCTCTTGATCGCCCCTCGCAATCTCTATCGACCGATGTGGTAGCCCCAGCGCCCGAGGTAGCCCTCGCAGGTGGACGCAAAGCGATACAGGCTCCGCAAGCGACCGTGGTCGCACCGGCCCCGCAGGTGAATGCGGAAAACACCCGTAAGCTCGGAGACCTAAACATAGGACATTCGGAGGTCGTCGCTCCGGCGCCGCAAATACCGATGGCGGAACGTAGCGTGACCGCCCGCATCGGCCCCTTGGCTGCAGGCACGAACGCGGTACCCCCTCCTCCATCTGTTGAGGCGTCAGGTGGTCAATCCGGGGGCGGGCGGGTGATCGTGCTTAATGTGCGTCCGCTGGCGCCCCACACCGCAACTGAGGTTCCGGCAGGTAACCGGCGCGGCAGTTTCGCCGCGACCCCGGAGGGGAATCCGGGAGCTCGCGGCACAGCTCCGGCCGAAGGCAAGAGCTCAAGGGCCGAAGCCGGTACCAGATCAGGACAAGGCTCAAACACTGGAGTCGGTAAGCCGACTGATTCACCTCCGGGTCTCTACGTGGGTTCGGCGCCTAAGGGGGCCACGACGACCGCCACCACGGGCAACAATCCTTTCGACAGCGCCCGCATGATGGCGAGCATCACGTCACCCAGGGTGAGCAGTGCTCCCACCCACCCGGCGAACGAGGTTGACAATCCGACTCCGCTGGATCGTCAGGTCTTCGGCAACCGCAGGTTTTATCGCATGAACTTGAATATGCCCAATCTAAATTCCTCAGGCGGAAGCTGGATTGTGCGTTTTGCAGAGTTGAAGGACGACGGCCAAGAGAGTGATCTCAGCTCGCCAGTGGCGATCCAAACTGCCGACCCTGCCTATCCGTTGGAACTCATGCGCCACAATGTACAGGGAACGGTGACACTCTACGCGGTCATCCATAGCGACGGATCAGTCAGCGATGTGAAAGTGCTGCAGAGTGTCGATGATCGTCTGGACGGCTTCGCCACCGCTGCACTGACGCGCTGGAAGTTTCGTCCTGCCACCAAGAACGGGACTCCGGTCGCGCTGGAAGCGATCGTGGTGATTCCGTTCCACCCCTCTAGATCAAGCTTGTAGGAGACGAGATGGGTAGAAGCGTAATTCCACCACTTCTCTCCATCAACAAGAAATGCCCTGCCGCCCTAGCGGCAGGGCGATGGTGATCACAACAGCTACTTCTCAAGGAGTACAACGTTGGCGTTGGCATTGCCGGGACCACCGTCAATGACCACTACCTTATTCGAAGAGATCAGCAGCGCCGGGTTGCCACCGATAACCGCCGTGCCGTCCGCATTCACCGTAAGGGGGGACGAAGATTTAAGATCGATTGCAATGCCGGTGGTCGAGCTTAGGTCGAGCGTGAGCGTTGCATTACCCGCCCCATCGGGAGTCGCCATTCCGACCTCAGCAGTTGCCGCATTGCTGGCCACCGTATCAGTGCCGAAGAAATAGGTTCCCGACAACGAAGAAGCGCTGAAGGGCGCGCCCGTCTGCGGTTCAAATTCTCCGGTCCCCACACTTGAATCGGTCGCCGCGATGAAGCCGGCGTTCGCTCCCGTCAAATAAAGCACCGGGGATCCGGCTGCAGCCAGCGTGGTTCTCCCATTCGCCGCGACAGTATAGGTTGTGGTCGCATTCTGGACCGGATTCACGGTGACTCCGTCCTGGTTATAGATGGATGCCGTGACATTCCCTACGCCATCGGCCGCAAGAGTCCCGATGGTTGCGGACCGCGTTTCGGAGTCAAGGCCCGCAGTGTGAAGCACCGAAACTCCGTGGAGGCTGGCGTTGGTAAAGGTTCCGCTCTGCAAGCGCAGTTCACCGCCCACCACCGGGGCAGTTGACGAAATCGCGTCCGTGGAAGCAATCAACGCTTCCGAGCTCGAGACCAGGTAGAAAGCGAAGTTGGTGGGGAATAATGGGGTAGCACTGAGGGTAAAGCTTCCTCGGCCGTTGGCCGACAAAGTAGAGCTAAGCGTTCCGATAGCGCCGGCTGCATGCGCCGCGGCCCCCGCATCGTCAACGTCGACTTCGCCATTGGTGAGCAGGGTGCTGCCGGCGGTGAGTGCGCCTGCTGCAGCGTAACGGGTTCCCACTGAGTTGGTTCCAACCAAGTTGAAGGCATAATTGCCGTTCAGGTTGGTGGCCATGGCGGCGGTGTCTTGTTTCAACAGGATTCCAGTGCCGCGAGTGCCCGTGCCAACCACATCATCGAACTGGATCAGCCGACCCTTGGCGGCAACGTTCGCCGTGACCTGGCCCAATGCGAAATGAAGTACGGTCGTGGTACTGCCCCCCTTCAGAGTCATGCAACCGCGATTGTCCGCCCCGACCGAATACGTGCTCGCCGTAGTGTCGAGATTGGCATGCGATGGCACGGCACCATTGACGTCCACTTCGCCGGCGGTAATTTTGCCGCCGCCATTAGCGGTAAACGAACCCACCATAAGGGTGCCGCCGGAGCTGTTGACACCTTGCAATCGGAACGCATATTTTCCGTTCAAAGCGAATTCATGACCCGAGCCAGTGCAGGCGGAGAGCGGCGAATCGGTAATGGAAATAAGGTTCGAGTCGGATTTAGTGGAGTCCGCAACTGAGGTGGCGGTGAGGGTTACGGAATTGTTCGGAGAAGCCGGCAGCGTAGCTGGCGGAGTGTAAATCACCAGTACCTCGGTTGCGCCAGTCAGAGTACCGCACGCCGGAGAACAATCCGCACCGTTGGCTTTCAGGGTCCAGGTCACGCCTTGGTGAGCGGTGTCGTTTTGTACCGCGGCATCGAATTCGACCGCTGCGGCCGCCGGAGCAATTCCCGCGCGTTTGTTGGTGATAGCAACCGAAATCGTGCTGGTAATGTTCATGGTAAACGCCTTGGTGGCGGTTTTGGCAGCCGAATCTTTCACTTGCATTGTGAACGAGGCGCCCTCTTGGGCCGAGGTCGGCGTACCCGAAATGGTCACAGAACTCGTAGTGCTGGTTCCGAGAGCAAGCCCGGCAGGGAGGGCTCCGCTACTCACGCTCCAGGTGTAAGGAGCGGTACCGCCTGTAGCAGTTATGGACGTTGTGTACGCCGTTCCGGTAGTTCCGTCGGGAACGGTGGTGGTGCTGATGGATGGCGACGTCTCAGGGGGAGTACTGCTATCGCCGCCACATCCTGCAAGAAATGCCGTAATGAACGCTAACAACAAGAATACGAACGGTGACCGATATTTCTGTAGAACGCGCATAGTCCTCCGGAAGAATTTAAGCCAACCAAGTTCTATTATTCGTGACCTGAGCTTCGGGAGGCTGAGGGGAAGCGCAGGCCGCTGGAAGTGTGATGCACGAAATCCGTGCACTTCAGCTGCAGGTGCCTCCGAAGTGGACCCACATTAGAACAGGAAGGACCATGCCACAACGTCACACGCGTAATACCGTCGCCCCTGTATGCCATTTGCAGAGAAGTACTTCGAACGTTTGCGGGAGCAGTGGGCACTAGTTTGAATAATTTAGAAGATTGCCCGGCCTGGACGGGTCGCAAACCCGTCCTCACGCCAGCTGGTCATCATGCTTTCAAATTGTGCAGGAACTCGTAGTTCACCTTGATTGCTTCCAGCGCCGGCATTTCTGTGAATGGCGGTTCCTGCTCAACGTAATACTGCTCGACCTCGGTCTTTTTCGCTGCGGCAAACACTGGCTTGTAATCGATGCCTCCACGGCCCAGCTCTGTCGGCGACGGCCGTTCAGCCTCGCCCAGGCTCAGTGACGGCGGACCTGCCTTGAACGCCTTGATGTGCAGCAGCCGATAGCGTTTGGGATACTTGTTAAGATACGCAACCGGATCGTATCCGGCGGCGGCCATCCAGCCGCAATCCAATTCCATCTTCACCAGCTCAGGATCGGTCGAACTCAACAATAGATCATAGGCAGTACTTCCTCCCAGCTTCTTAAACTCCAGATTGTGATTGTGATATGCGTACTGCAAGCCGTGCTTCTTGGCTTCCTCTCCGAGGGAGTTGCAGGTGTCGGCACTGCGCTTGTAGTCGTCCAGAGTCATGTCCTCGAGCGCTTTGAGGAAAGCCTTCATGTCCGGCTTACCGCTTTTGAAAGACTCCATTGCGCTGGGAGGCGGATTGAATGAGGTGATTACATATTTGGCGCCTACCTCCTGAACGAAATCCATGAACTGGGCCGGCGTCTTCGAGAAGTCGAACATGTGGGCGCTGCGGCAGGTGAGTCCGGCGTTGCTGAATGCAGAGCGAATTTCTGATGCCGGCTTCTTATAGGCATCAGCGAGTTCGACTTCCTTATAACCGATGTCAGCGATCTTCTTCAGTGTGCCGTTGAAATCTGCACCTAACTGTTCGCCCATGGTGTAAAGCTGAAGGCCGACAGGGCGGTTCAGGGGTTCCGCGCCAAGCAGATCGGCTTTGGCCATGAAGGCCGCGGCAATACCGGTATTAAGCAGGAATGCGCGACGGGTTTGCATGCGCGGGAGTCTACCACCTTCTCTAAGATTCGTGTAGAGACGTTGGTTCTCAACGGTATCGCTCGTGCCGCTGCAAGAGGCTGAAAGCTACTTCTCTACCCAACGCCGGAGAGCGTCAAAAGTGCCAGCAGAATTCGCCTCAATCCCAACTCGCGGCCGGTGCAATCAAACCACTCCTGCAAAGTGTGGGCGCCGCCTCCAGTCCCGCCACCCCCGATGGCGATAGCTTCCCGTCCCAAGGAAAGCGGAACGTTGGCGTCGGTAGAAGCGCGATGGATCTGCGCCGCATTGCCCAGGTAGGAGTCCACGGCCGTAATCGCTTGCAAAATGTGTGCGCTGGCATGCAGTTCACCGGCAGGGCGATTCCCAATGGGCACTACTTCACTGCTCAAACCAGAAGGCCGCCGCGACGCCAGTCCGCGTTTTTCTACGGCTTGGAGTTCCTCTTCTAGCGCTCGATCCAGCGAGAGGCGCAGAGAATCCTCCAGACGTTCCATCTCGGCAGTGGAAGTCGAGCGGATATCGATCCGCATACTTGCCGACTCAGGAATCGAGTTGACCGACGTCCCGCCTCTAACTACTCCGACATTGAAAACGGTTTTGGGTGAGGAGGGCACGGGGGTTTGAGCAAATGAGTTCATGGCGCGGGCCAGAACCAGAATTGGATTGGGAGCGCCGAAATCGCTCCAGGAGTGACCACCCGGTCCGCGCACGATCACTTCAAATCGGCGGCTACCCAACGCCTCGGAGACGATGGTATCGGAACCGGCCCCGTCGAGCACCAGACTGTAAAGAATTGTATCTTTCCATGGTGAAGCGGTGAACAGGTGCCGCATCCCGCGCAGGTCACCTTCGCCTTCTTCTCCAACATTCCCGACGAAAAGAATGGGCAGCGTGTGGGAAACCTGGCAAACCCGCATCGCGGCCGCCACCGCCAGCAAAGCTACTACGCCCGCCCCATTGTCGGAGACGCCTGGGCCGTATAGGCGGCTGCCGACCTGGCGAACATTCAGCGGCGTCCCCGCCGGGAACACGGTATCGATATGGGCACTGATGGAGATGCACTGCCGTCCAAGTCCCGGTCTGAGCCCAATTACATTCCCAACTTCATCGATCGTCACACCCTCAAGGCCCGCTTCCCGGAAACGAGCACTCAGCCACTCACTACGCGAGGCCTCACCAAAGGGCGGCGCAGGGATGCGGGAAAGCTCCAGCTGCCATTGCGCGATTTGAGCTTCTTGGGTGCGTACCCATCCGAGTGCGGCCCTGACTTGCGGGACACCCAACACGCGCGTCAGCGTTTCCGCTGCGCCATAGGCCAGATCGGGCAATCCCGCTCTTGAGTTGAGCGCCATGGTCATTGAATCTTACAACGGAGTTCAGTCACCCCACGGCTGCGGGCTAAATTTTCCCGGCAACTCCTGGAGGCTCCCGTCTATCTAACCAAAAGTAGGTCCGCAGCTCCCGCAAGCGTCCTTCTGAGCGGAGGAGGATGGAAACGGGAGCCGCGGCGCCTATTTGTCCTTTCTGCGCCCGGTTTCGCTACACTATTCCTATGCGAGTTTGCTTGCGGATCTCAAAATTCCTGCTTTTATTGAGCATTCTGTGTGTGACCCTTGCTCTCGGCGCATTTGCCGATGAGGGTCCGTTGGACACGGCCAAGCCCACCGGGATTACGGCGGAAGAGATTATTCGGCGTTTCGCCGCCAAGGAAAAGGAATTCAAGGACGCTCGCGACCAGTACACCTTCCGCCAGTCCGTAACCGTGCAAACCGTCGATGGCGATACCGTTACCGGTGAATATCGGGAGGTATTCGACGTCCAGTTCGACGACCGGGGCAAGCACCTGGAAAACGTCGTTTTCGCTCCCCAGTCATCGCTGGAAAACGGCGGAATTTCCATGTCGCCCGAGGACATCGACGATATCCGCCACAAGCTGCCATTCGTTCTGACTTCGGAAGACGTAGGCGAATACGACGTGCTTTATGTCGGCCAGCAACAGGAAGATGAATTGCACTGTTACGTCTTCGACATCGCCCCCAAACAGATCCAAGGCAAGAAGCGCTACTTTCAAGGCCGTATCTGGGTCGATGATAAGGACTATCAGATTGTAAAAACCTTCGGGAAGACCGTCCCCGAAACGCGGGTCAAGAAGAATGGGAAGGGAAACGAAAATCTTTTCCCCAAGTTTACCACCTGGCGGGAGCAGATTGACGGTAAGTATTGGTTTCCCACCTACACCAAGGCCGACGACATTCTGCACTTTCACACTGGCGATATCCACATTCGCGAAATCGTGAAGTACACCGACTACCAGCGTTTTGGATCGAACGTGAAGATTACCTATGAAGGTAAAGAAGTGCAGAAAGATCAGAATGGTCAGGAGAAGCCCGCAGATTCGAAATCTGAGGAAAAGCCGAAAGAATAATCTGTGCTGACCCGGAAACCACTCGCTGAAAATTGAAAATCGACTATCCGATACCTGAGGTATCGCCTAAGCTCCCCGCGATTGCTACCCGCAGCGCGCTGACGCTATACTGAGATGTGAATCGTCCTGTTAATGGGACATGGAGGTCTGTCTTCAGCAGTAGCGAGGACCAAATCCGGGACCCTGAGACCAGTCCAGCAGGCAAGCAAGCTTTCCTGGTCTCGTGGGTGAGCGGCGCTGTCGAAAGCCTGTTCGCCACCCTGTTCCCTGCCGATTGTTGTCTCTGCGGTTCCCCTCTGATCAAAATTTCCCGCCTGCCAGTTTGTGAAGATTGCCTGTCTGCCATGCGTCCGATCGCAGGTGGGGTCTGTTCCATTTGTGGCGAGTGCTTGGTGAGTCCCTATGCCTTCACTGCCGAAGGCGATGAGCCTCGCTGTGGCCTGTGCCGCAGGATGGCTCCTCCCTTTGACATGGCTGTTGCCTACGGAAGCTATGACGGTGGACTCCGGGAACTGATTCACCTTTTGAAGTACGAGCAAGTGCGTCCCGCGGCAAGAGTGTTGGGTCGGATGTTGCACGAGGCGATGGCAAGCCTGAAAGACTTACCGAACGATGCGGTCGTAGTTCCGATACCGCTTCACCGGAAAAAACTACGGCAACGTGGGTTCAACCAGGTGGAATTGATTGCCCGCGCCGCTTTGAAACTTGAGTCTCAACCGCGGCGATTATTTTCGAACACCATCGAACGGCAGCGCGAAACCAAATCCCAGATCGGATTGACCAGCCATCAGCGCCGCGAAAATATGCGCGGCGCGTTTGTAGTGGCAAAACCAGCGCAGATTTCCGGACGCGAAGTGCTTCTGGTGGACGATGTCTACACCACCGGTACCACGGTTTCAGAATGCGCGCGGATTTTGCGGCGCGCCGGCGCATCTAAAGTATGGGTGGTCACAGTGGCCCGCAGCTTGAAGACAAATGCAACTTTCGCCGAATTAAATGAAAGCGAGAATTCAGTCGCCATGGCTGCGGCAGGTTGAATCGGTTGAGATATGTCGAGCACCTGGGACAATTCAGCGTTTGAAATGGCCCGCAGCGGCCTGATGCCAGTTGCGGCGGCCCCGGCCTACGCGGAAAACGAGCGCCCCGCGCTGCACGCTCCCGTCCTCGTACTGAATGCGTCCTACGAACCGATCAATGTCTGCGCTGCCCGGCGGGCAATTGTCCTAGTACTCAAGGGAGTAGCCATGACCGAGGAGGAGAACGGACACTTCCTACACGCGGCCCGAATGGCGATTCGTCTGCCCTCGGTGATCCGCCTGCTGGAGTATCGTCGCATCCCCCACCAGACCCGTGCTCTATCGCGAAAAAATATCCTGCTGCGCGACCGCAGTACTTGCCAATATTGCGGCGATGTTACCCCTTCTGGTGAATTGACTCTAGATCATGTGATTCCACGTTCGCGCGGAGGACTCTCCACTTGGGAAAACCTGGTGGCATGCTGCCACCGCTGCAACCGCCACAAGAGCAACCAGCTTCCTCACGAAGCAGGGATGAAATTGATGCGCGAGCCGCGGGCTTTCAATCTCCACACCAGCCGCCACATCATGCGCTTGATGGGATCTGATGACCGCTGGCGGAAATACCTCTTCTATTGATGGCTTTGAGAACCGGGGCTCGGCTTGGCATCCTCGCCTCCAACCGCAGACTCAGGACCGGTTAGTCTCGCGCATCTCAAAACGTAAGATCGCCGGAAGCAGTTCCGGCAACGTGCTGAGCGCAACAGCAACAAGGGCACAAGGAATCTCTCAAAGGAATTACGCCAACGAGAAGAATAGCCTTTATAACTTCCGCACCTCTTACAACGGTACTGATAGGAACACACGAGCCCCTCCCGTTTGTCGGGATACTTCAAGCGTGCTGATCGGTGCGGCCTTGGGTGCGAATACCGGCGAGCACGGTTGTACTGTCTCATACCAAAAAGTTGTCAAAAACTAACGAAGTGCATTCATCCTGCAAAGCTGCGATGATCCCCTACACCTTGTAATCTGCTCCGCGCGCGTGCTAAGGTGCGCGGGTTTGTGATTTGTTGCGTCAGCAAAGGATCTCTATTCCGATGAGTAACCAATCTCCAGCAGTTACCCCCGACAAGCCCAACCGCCACCGTCCCTACGTTCCCGAAAACATGGAGATGAAAGAGCTGACGCCGCGAGCCGTCTTGCTTGGGCTTTGCATGACGGTGGTCCTCGGGGCCGCAAATGCCTATCTCGGGCTGCGGGCTGGCATCACGATTGCCGCAACCTATCCTGCAGCCGTGATTGCGATGGCGGTGATCCGGGCATGGAAGGGGACCTTACTGGAAGAAAACATCGCTCGAACCGCGGGTTCCATCGGAGAGGGAATCGCTGCGGGCGCTATCTTTACCATCCCAGCCTTTCTGATTGCCAAAGCATGGCCTTCCTTCCGGCCCGGGGATGCGTATTGGAAATCGACGGCCTTAATCATGGTGGGCAGCATTTTGGGAGTGCTGTTCATTTCACTGGTCCGCCGGGTAATGGTGGAAGATCCCGAACTGCCATTTCCTGAATCCGTGGCGGCAGCCGAAATTCACAAAGCCGGCCAACGCGGCGCACAGGCGGCGAAATATCTTTTCTGGAATATCGGCGTCGGAGGCGTCGTTTACATGTTGGGGAAGTTCAACTTGTTCGCCGCGGACCAGGATTTTCATCTTCAGGTAGGAAGCCTCGGACATAGCCAGGTCCGCCTAGGCAGCGGCGCAGACGCGACCGCGCTGGCGGCGGGAGGAACCACCGTATTTGCCGCGCCCAGTGTGAGCCCAGCCTATCTTGGAGTGGGCTACATCATTGGCTTGCGGCTGGCGTCTATCCAATTCGCAGGTAGCGTTTTGGCCTGGGGTCTCATGGTTCCGCTGATGATCTTTTTTCTTGGCCCGCAGCTTCGGCAGTATTTGCCGGCCGATACCCCAGCAAACTGGGCAGGAATGGCCGAAGGGGTCTGGAGATATATCGTTCGCCCCATCGCTGTGGGCGGAATGCTGGTCGGGGCGGCTTATACGCTTTTCAAGATGAGAAAGAGCCTCACCTCGGGTATTGGCAAGGCCCTTTCCGACCTGCGCCAGACTTCAGCCGAACAAGCCAAGCTCGTACGCACTGAACGTTACATGAGTTCCAAGGTAGTGTTCGGCCTGATTGCCTTCATGTTCGTACTGATGTGCGTGCTGTACGTACAAATATCCGGAACCGTCTGGCCGGCTCTTCTGGCTGCAGTGGTCATGCTTGTGGTGGGATTTTTCTTTGCCACGGTGTCGGGAAATCTGGTCGGATTCATCGGTTCTTCTAACAATCCCGTCTCCGGGCTGACCCTTTCTACCTTGCTGATCGCTTCCCTCCTCATGGTCGCACTGGGGGTTTCCGGAGGCTCAGGCGTGGCAGTGGTGCTCGGAGTGGCTGCGGTGGTGTGCGTTTCTTCGTCAGTTGCCGGCGAGATGCTGCAGGACTTCAAAGTCGGATACATACTGGGTGGTACGCCGCGCAGGATTCAGATTGCAGAATTGATTGCCGTGGTCGTCGCCAGCCTGGCGATGTATTGGCCCCTGATGTTATTGCACCAGGGGAGTATCAAAGCGGGCGGCGTCGGCTTTGGCGGCCCCGATCTTCCCGCTCCTCAGGCCGGCCTGATGGCCGCACTAGCGATGGGAATCGTGGGCGGCAATATGCCTTGGCCCTTGGTAGTTGTCGGCATTCTGATGGGCATCGCCCTGATCATGATGCAGGTTCGCAGCCCCATGCTGGTGGCCGTCGGGATGTATCTACCCTTTGGCACCACCTTCGCTATTTTCGTGGGCGGCGTCTTCCGCACGATTGGCGACTGGCTCGCCGACCGCCGCGGTTTCAATCACGCACAGAAGGCCCGTGTCGAAAATGCTGGCGTGCTCACCGCTTCCGGGCTGATCGCGGGAGAAGCGGTTCTGGGCCTGGTGTGGGCGGGACTGCAATTCGTTCCTAAATGGAGTGCTCCTCACCATCCGCCTCAGATCTTTCTGAACCCCTCTTACCTTGTGGGAGGCATGATCGCTCTCGTCGGACTGGCCGCATTGATGATCCGACTGCCACTTACTTCAGCCGGGGATCCGAGTGAGCCGGCACCGCCTACCGCCATGATGTAATTCCCGCGAGAACACTAACCACGAAGGGCACGAGGTCGACCACGGAATTCCTTCGTGAACCTTGGTGGCCTTCGTGGTTTACTGGTCCTATGCCGGTTGCCGAAAATATTGCGGACATCAGGAACCGAATTGCAGCTGCCGCCCGCCGAAAGGGCCGCACGCCTGAAGACGTAGTTTTGATGGCGGTAAGCAAGACCGTCTCTCCCGAAAAAATCCACGAGGCCTACACGGCAGGTCTGCGGTTGTTTGGCGAGAGCCGGATCCAGGAAATGGCTGCAAAGGCAAGTGCCGTCCGCGATCTGAAAGATGCTGAGTGGCACATGATCGGGCATCTGCAGAGCAATAAATCTTTGAAGGCTGCGGAGTTGTTTGGCGCGGTCGAGTCGGTAGATTCAGTGCGTTTGGCGGAGAAGCTAAACGCGGCCACCGAGCAGGTCGGCAAGACTCTCGCCATCCTGATTGAGATAAATGTTGGCGGCGAAGTTGCCAAGAGCGGATTAGCGCCGGAATCATCGGAGTTGCAAGCAATTCTGCAAGCGGCGAAGAGGCTGCCATATTTGGAATTCCGCGGGTTGATGACGGTGCCGCCATTCACTGAGGATGCGGAGGGCGCACGACCATTCTTCCGTAAGCTGAGAAAGTTGAGGGATGGGATTGCTCATGCGAGGTGGCCAAATGTGGGCATGGATGTCCTTTCCATGGGAATGTCGCATGATTTTGAAATTGCAGTGGAAGAAGGTTCGACCTGCGTGCGGGTAGGAACGGCGTTGTTCGGGGAACGTCAAAAGGACCTAACCACAGAGGACACGGAGAGCACAGAGAAGGACTGATTCTCCTCCAATAGCCGCAGCTACGACTTTGGATGGGGACCCTTCAGTCGCCAGAGGTAATACACCGGCAGTCCTAGCGCCACGATCCCCAGTCCCAAGGAAGCGTCGCGAGGCGTCGAAGTAACAACGTTCAATACCAGGGCCGCCGCCGCAGCTACGAATACCAGCGGAGTCCAAGGGTATCCCGGGACTCGATACGAACGAGGAAGGTCGGGAAACTTCTTTCGGTAAGCAAACACGCTGGCAGCACCCAGTCCGTAAAAAATCCAGGCCACGAACATGGTGTAGTTCATTAGTTCCTGGAAGGCCCCCATAGTAGAGAGCACCGCGGCCCAAATGCCCAACGCTATCACCGCGATGGCTGGGGTCCGGAAGCGAGGATGGACCTCCGCCATTTTGCGGAAGAAAAGTCCGTCGGCAGCCATCGCATAGAACACTCGAGGCGCAGTCAGCACAACGCTGTTGATGGCGCTGAAAACGGAAACCAGAATGGTGAGCGCCACCACTTTTGCAGCGGAGGGACCGAGCACTGACGCAATGGAAGTCGCGGCGATGGTGTCGGACGCAGAGGCCTTCGCAGGACCCAAAGCCGCCAGGTATCCGAGGTTGGCCAGCAGATAAACTCCGACCATGAACAGAACGCTTGATCCTAACGCCCGCGGGAAATTCCTTTGCGGTTCAACCACCTCGCCCGCGCAGTAGGTCACGAACTGCCAGCCTTCGTAGGCCCACAGGACGGCGATCATCGCCAGGCCGAAGCGCGAAAGCAAAGACCCGCTGAGCGGTTCGGTCCAGACCGCTGCGGGAATGGCAGAGTAGCCGCGACCGAGAGATAACAGCACGGCACAAATTCCGAAGATCAGCAACAGCTTCAGGCCGGATGTCCAATTTTGCAGATCGGAACTCTTGCGTGTGCCCCAAACGTTGACCCCAGTGATGCTCGCAACTACGCCGATAGCGACGATCTTGCCCGCAAACGGATTCAGCCGGATCACGGCGCCCAGATACGTGCTGAAAGCCACCGCTAGCGATGCTACTGTGCCGCTGGCGATAGCAAGAAACATCGCCCATCCATAAAGGAACGCCGGCAGCGGCCCAAAGCCTTCGCGGATATAGACGTAGAGTCCACCGGAGTCGGGACGCATCGCGGCCAGTTCTCCGTAGCTGAGCGCACCTAGTAGCGAGAGAATTCCGCCCGCCACCCAGACGAGTGAGGCCATGGCTACCGAGTGATTCACATTGCGCAGGATCACGCCTGGGACGAGGAATATCCCGGACCCAATGATCGCGCCAATGATGAGAAGAACCAAGTCGCGCAATTGGAGAGTACGAATGAGTTGGGGCATGGGTGGGAGCTTCAGTTTAGCAAGGTCCTGGTTTGGAACACGTCAAAGAGAGTTTAAGCCGAAAAGCGTCACGGAGTGACAGAGACGAAATTGGGCACTGTCTCCGGTATCTCTGTGAAACTCTGTGCGCTCTGTGATAAACGAGTTGGGATGGTAGCGATCCAAGAGTTAGCGAATGATGTTACCTTCGGCGTCAAAGTTCATCCGCGCGCTAAGAAGAACGCAATCACTGGAGAAATTGGCGATTCTCTTAAGTTGTCTATAACTGCGCCGCCGGTTGATGGCAAAGCCAACGACGCCTGCATCGAGTTCTTCTCCAAACTTTTGCGCATCCCGCGTTCGTCCATTACCATTGCCTCCGGTCAGAACAGCCGGAATAAAGTGATCCGCATTGCGGGCATTTCGGCAGAGATGATTCGGGAGCGTTTCGGAGTTTAGAGGCGGACAGGAGTGTCCGCCCTACATTTTTGGGGAGAAACATTCTTGAGCTTCGCGGAACGTTTGAGGGAGATTCGTGACGGGTTTGAGCGGCCTTTCTGGGTCGCCAATATCAGCGAGCTTTTTGAACGGCTTTCCTACTACGCAGCGTTCGCTTCGCTGGCCCGCTATCTTCACGAGTCGCTGAATTTTCCAGTTCAACAGGCCAGCAGTCTTACGGGACTCTTCGGCGGACTGGTCTGGTTCCTGGCTGCATTCGGTGGTGCACTCGCCGACCGACTCGGTTTTCGGCGCTCGCTCTCGCTGGCTTATCTCATCCTCAGCTGTTCTTACTTCTTGTTGGGATCATTGGGAGCCTCCTGGCTGACTCCGGTCCGGGGTGTAGTACCGCTGGGGCTTCTGGTGGCGTTCTTGCTCATGCTACCGGCTTTGGGTGTAGCGCTGGTTAAACCGTGCGTGGTGGGGACGACGGCGAGGACCTCCAAAGACAATGTCCGCTCGATCGGCTATTCGATTTACTACACATTGGTGAATATCGGCGGAGCGGCCGGGCCGTTTGTGGCGTCGTGGGTTCACCAGCACATGCGGGTTGAAAACGTTTTTCGCGTGGCGGCACTGAGCGTATTCGCCATGTTTTTCGCGGTATTGCTGTTTTTTAAGGAACCGCGGCGATCAGGGGAACAGCAAACCGCAAGTGTGAAAGATGCCGCCAAGAACTTCCTAACAGTGCTTTCCAATCCACGGTTCATGCTGTTTCTGCTGATCTTCTCGGGATACTGGGTGGTCTATTGGCAGGAGTTCATCATTCTCCCGTTGTACATACACGATTACATCAACCCGAAGACAGACACGGAGCTGATGCTGGTGACTGGGCCGCTCACGGTCATTGCTTTACAGATGGTTGTGAGTTTTCTAACTCAGAAGATTCCGGCATTCACGGCAATTATTTTGGGAACACTCATTTCCGGACTGGCGTGGTTTTTGTTGATCGTACATCCGTCAGTGACGATGGCCATTGCAACGTTGATCGTAGTTTCGTTGGGCGAGATCACGCAGTCTCCGCGTTACTACGAGTACATCTCTCGCCTCGCGCCTCCCGGACAGCAGGGAACCTACATGGGCTTTGCCTTCATGCCGATCGGGATCGGGTCGTTGATCGGCGGATGGTTCGGGGGAAAGATGATTCACCACTTCGGAGAGGTTACTCGCAACCCGAGCCGAATCTGGTGGGCAGTCACCGGCGTTGGGGCGGCTACGACGGCATTGCTTTGGGTGTACGACAGAACTTTGCGCCCCCCGGCACCGGAACAAACCTAGCTCAATGGCCGGTCCCTCCATGGGTTTGCGCTACGTAAAATCACGGACGAAGACCTTCAGATCAAAGTAACAGGCAGTGCGGCGAGATAGCCTGCGAATTTTCCCGGTCAACAGCCTTTTCTGCCCATTGACGGCGCCCGACGCGGCATTCCCTGATGCAGGCTTGGCGCTTCGAGGACCACCGGATATCATCCTCTTGAAAATGAAATTGAAAATCATTTTCAACACCTTTAGGATGTACAGGTCTTTGGGGGTGGCAAGGATCATCAAGGGTCTACCAGTACCGACGTCGCTCTCCATGCTGTGAAATCTCAGCAGTGAGGAGAAATCCCAGCGGCTTGGCTTGCGACCTATATGCGACCGTGTCGCAAGAAAGAATGAGACTCCAGTGGCTACCCGAATCAAAATCCGCCCTAAGAAGTCCCGCAAGCCGGCTAGCCCGAAGTATTGGATGGCGGTCGGAACTCTCGCCGCTTACTCCAGTTTCGGCACTGTCGCCATCGCACAGAACTATGCGCAAGACCGCCAGACACCTTCGACTAATCATTTCACCGCGCAGACCCAGGGTTTGCCGGTGCGGCGCTTCGATATTCCTCCCGGGCCACTAGATTCCGTTATCGCTGCATACCAGAATGTCGCCAATCTGAAAGTCATTATTCCCCGCGATTCCGTTCGCACCGTTGGGTCGCCAGGCGTAGCCGGCCTCTTCACCTCCGAACGAGCACTGGAAAAAATTCTGGCCGGGACCGGAATCACCTACAAATTCACCGACGCATCCACGGTCACACTCGATCTTGTGGAACTCAGTACCACGGTCGAGGTAACGGCGACTTCCCTGCCCGACACGTTGCCCAAATATTCCGAGCCGCTGGTAGATACTCCCCAGTCGATCACCGTGGTACCGCAGAAGGTACTGCAAAGCCAGGGTGTGAACACCTTGCGCGATGCGCTTCGCAACGTGGCTGGCATCAGCCTTGCGGCCGGAGAAGGCGGGGCGCAGGGCGACAACCTCACCATCCGCGGATTCAGTGCGCGCAGCGATCTCTTCATTGACGGTATGCGGGACTTCGGCAGCTACTACCGCGATCCTTTCAACTATCAGGAAGTAGAAGTACTGCAGGGGCCGTCGTCCGTGACCTTCGGCCGCGGTTCGACCGGAGGGGTGGTCAATCAGGCTACTAAGTTGCCGCAGACTGGCCGCCTGCTTGCCGGAAGCCTTGAATTCGGCACCGACGCCACGCGTCGCGTGACAGCTGACTTGGATCAGCCACTCAGCGAGAGTTCCGCGTTCCGGGTCAACTTGATGGGCCATGAATCCGGCGCGGCCGGTCGCGATATTGCCGAAACCCGCCGCTACGGAATCGGGCCCTCGCTGGCATTCGGAATCGGCAAGCCCACGCGGTTCACGTTGAGCTATCTCCACGAACAGGCCAACGACACCCCGGATTACGGCGTCCCTTGGCTCTTCGATCACCCTGCTCCGGTACCGCACGAAAGCTATTACGGATTCGAGCACGGCAATTTTCTGAAAACCGATGTCGACCTGGGCACAGCGAAGTTCGAGCACGATTTCAGCCCCGGCATCACCATGCGCAGCCAGGCGCGCTATGCCAACTACGGACGAGACGCCAGAATCACCGAGGCCAAAGTAACGACGATCCCGGTGGTGACTCCTGAAACAACGCTTGCGGATATCGACGTTACCCGCAACCAGATTGCGGTCAACAGCGGCGAGACCTTCTTCGAAAATCAGACGGACGTAATTTTCACCTTCCGTACCGGAGTCATTCGCCACAAGGTGGTAGCTGGAGTAGAAGCGGGCCGCGAAACATCCGACCCGATACGCTACGGTTTCGCCGGAGTTCCCAACACTAGTCTTCTCAATCCCGATACCCACGACCTGTTCACCGGAACCCAATCGGTACGCTCACGAGTGAATGCTGCAACTGTTTCCGTAGGTTCCTATGCGCTTGACACATTGCGCTTCGGACAACATTGGGAGTTGACCGGCGGTGTACGGGTCGACCGGTTCGATGCCGACTATCACCAATCGTTTCCGACACCTGAGTTGCAATTCAACCGGGTCGACGTCATGACCAGCTGGCGCGGAGCTGTAGTCTATAAGCCTGCCAGCAATGGCAGCGTTTATTTCGACTACGGCAATTCGTTTAACCCGTCGGCGGAATCGCTTTCCCTGAGCGCGGCCAACGCCGACACTTCGCCGGAAGAAAACAAGACCTATGAGGTCGGCACCAAGTGGGACTTCAGGAAGCTTTCGATGCGCTCTGCAGCATTCCGCACCGACAAGACCAATGCCCGCGAGCCCTCGGTCGACGATCCCACACTGAATGTTCTTTCCGGCGGTCAGCAGGTCAACGGAATCCAACTCGAGGTCAACGGACGGCTCACGAGCCGCTGGCAGATTTTCTCGGGATACGCCTATCTCGACTCGAAAGTTGTCGACTCGCTGGCATTTCCCCTTTCGATCGGAGCGCAACTAGCCAATGTTCCACGCAATGCTTTCAATCTGTGGAGCAGCTACCGATTGACCAAGAAACTGGAAGTAGGCGGAGGCAGCCAGTTCGTCGACCGCCGTACGGCCAGTTCGACCGCGCAGAATGATCCTGTTACCGGACTGCTAAAGCAAATCCCCGGCTACTGGGTCTTCAGCGCCATGGCGAACTATCCACTATCCGAACATATTGACTTTCAGGTGAACGTCTACAACCTGGCCAATAAGTACTACTACGACCTGCCACATCCCGGACACATTGTGCTGGGGCCGGGGCGGTCGGCATTGATGGGTTTCAATTTTAAATTCTAATCGTGAGTGAGTTACGTGCTATTGCCCATACCCGATGTATTGACTGCAGAGCAGGTAACCCAGGGCCGCAAAATGCTGGATGAGGCGAACTGGGCGGACGGCCGGGTCACGGCCGGCCATCAGTCTGCCCGCACCAAGAACAATCAACAGCTCCCAGAGGACAGCCCAGCCGCGCTGCAACTGGGGGAGATGATCTTTAGCGCGCTGGGGCAGAACGCGACCTTTGTCGCTGCCGCCCTGCCGCATAGAGTCTTTCCCCCATTGTTCAACCGTTACCAGGGTGGCCAGTCGTTTGGCACGCATGTCGACAATGCCATCCGCCAGATCACCGGCACGTCTCACCGGATTCGCACCGATCTTTCCGCGACGCTCTTCTTCTCCCAACCCGACGAATATGAGGGTGGCGAATTAATTGTCGAAGACACCTATGGCGTGCAGACAGTGAAATTGCCGGCGGGGCATATGGTGCTCTATCCGGCTAGTAGCCTTCATCAGGTGCGGCCCGTTACGAGAGGGGCGCGAGTTTCTTCCTTTTTTTGGATTCAAAGCATGGTGCGCGAGGACAGCGAACGCACTCTGCTCTTCGATTTGGATGTATCGATTCAGCGCCTGAACAGCGAGCGCGGCGACAATCCGATCGCAGTGCAACTGACGGGCGTGTACCACAACCTGCTGCGGCGCTGGGCCGAGCTATAGCGCGGATTCGGGGCCATGATGACGCCGCGGAGAGTTTTGTTCTGGATTCATCTCGCCGTAGGCAGTGTGGCGGGAATTGTGATTTTGATTATGTCGGTCACGGGCATCTTGCTGGCCTATGAACGGCAGATTATGAACTGGGCGAACTGTAGTTATCGCTCCGCGCCCGGCGCAACAAGCCAGGCGCGGCTTTCAATAGATGACTTGCTGGCCAAGGTTCGCGTAAACGAAACGGCGGCGCCTTCGACGGTTGTTGTGCGGTCTGATCCGGAAGTTCCGGTTCAGCTGAGCTACGGACGTGAACGCACTCTGTTTGTAAATCCGTATTCGGGAGCGGTGCTGGGAGAAGGAGCACCGAAGCTGAACGCGCTTTTCTCCAAGATGGAAGATGTTCATCGCTTCCTGGGAAGGAGCGGAGAGAGCCGCAGTGCGGGACGCGCATTAACGGGCGCGTGTAACTTGGCATTTCTCTTGCTGGTGGTATCGGGGCCTTTTCTGTGGTGGCCGAAAGATTGGACATGGAAGCATCTGCGCAAGATTGCCCTGTTTCGCGGCGGCCTTGGAGGCCAGGCTCGGGACTGGAATTTGCACCACGTGGTTGGAGTGTGGTGCTTCCTGCCGCTGCTTCTGATCGTGCTCAGCGGAGTGGTGATGTCGTATCCATGGGCCAACAACTTGCTCTATCGGATGACCGGCAATGAACCTCCGCCTTCGCCGTCTCAGAGTGGGCGCCCTTCAGAAGCAAACCGCAGGCGGGAACGAGAGAAACCACAGGCTGCTGGGAAGCCCTCGCTGAGTGCGGCCTTTGTGCGTGCCGAACAACAAGTTAGGGGATGGCGGAGTGTGACCCTGCGTATGGTCGGTTCGAGTGATGAGCCGCTGGTGTTCACGATTGACACCGGCAACGGCGGACGTCCCGATCAGCGAGGCCAACTCACGCTCGACGCCCGTAGCGGGCGACTGCTGAGGTGGGAGCCATTCTCAAGTTATAACCTGGGACGCCGATTGCGTACCTGGGGACGATTTATGCATACCGGCGAAGCGGGAGGGATATTCGGCCAGAGTATCGCGGCCACCGCTTCCGCCGGCGCTGCTTTGCTGGTGTGGACGGGTATTGCCCTAGCACTGCGGCGTGGCAACCGATGGCGAAAGCGCTTCAGACCTCAGGTCATGGAGCGAAGCTGAATTGCAGCTGTGCCTGGTGATCAAATGCGGGTTCCCCGTATTCGATCCGCATGTTCCCACCTGCCCCGTGGGGCATACAGGTGCAGTCTGCGAACCGGACGAGTCTGCGAAACCAACTCGCAAACCGCGTCCTTTTCATCTCCGCCCACGCCTGTCGGCGGGCGCTTTCGCCATATTTATTGTCTACTACTTCCCCTAGGCGAGACGTGACTCGGATCACGGCTTGTTGGATAGTTCTTCGAAGCCTGAGACTCCCCGCAAATGCGAAAAATGTGAGAATCTTATGCGTCATGCGACGACTCCTATGGCATGCCGCCTCCACTCTCTTAATCGGTTCGTCGATTTATGCCGGCCAATCTCCGCCGTCAATGGCCAATTCCCCATCCCCGGCACTAACCAGCGAACAGGATCATCAGCGCATCATGGATCTGCTGCGTATAAAAACCCTGCGCCGAGGTCCGGACGGAGACCCGAAATCACCCAACGCGGCGAATGTTGACGAATCCAAAGTCGCTCCCTACACCTTGCCCGATCCCCTCACGTTGAATAGTGGAACAAAGGTTCAGACAACTGACCAATGGTGGAAGCTGCGCCGCCCCGAAATTGTCGAAGACTTTGACCGTGAGGTTTATGGCCGTGTTCCCGCGAAGACTCCAAAAGTAAATTGGGAAGTCATCAGCACAACCAGGGAAACGGCCGGCGAAGTACCCGTGGTTACCAAGAAGCTTGTGGGCCACGTCGACAACTCTGCTTACCGGGCCGTCCGCGTGGACATTCAATTGACCTTGAGCACTCCTGCAAATGCGACTGGCCCTGTGCCGGTCATCATGGAGTTCGGCCTCAGCCCCGAAGTCATGGCGGCGATTCGAAAGCGTTTCACGGAGGCTCAATTGGCCGCACTCATGGGCCCAGGACCTCCGTGGCAACAACAGGTAGCGGCCAAAGGGTGGGGCTATGCGCTTTTGTTTCCAACCAGCGTACAGGCCGACACCGGTGAGGGGTTAACTCAGGGCATCATCGGCCTAGTGAATAAAGGACAGCCTCGCAAACTCGATGATTGGGGAGCACTGCGGGCCTGGGCATGGGGCGCAAGCCGAGCGCTCGATTACTTTGAGACCGACAAGTCCGTCGACGCCAAGCAAGTTGGTATCGAAGGCCTTTCACGATACGGCAAAGCCGCTCTGGTTGCGATGGCTTATGACCCCAGATTCGCCATCGGATTTATTGCCTCGTCCGGCGAGGGCGGGGCCAAGATCCTACGGCGGACTTTTGGCGAGCTGGTAGAAAATGTTGCCGCCACTTCTGAGTATCACTGGATGGCGGGGAACTTCCTGAAATATGCCGGCCCACTTACTGCCAACGATTTGCCGGTGGACGCCCACGAACTTATCGCACTGTGCGCGCCTCGACCGGTATTCGTCAGCAGCGGGTCGCCACAAGTTGAGGGCGGCTGGATAGACGGGAAGGGCATGTTTCTCGGCGCGGTGGGAGCGGGACCGGTCTACAAACTTCTTGGAAAGAAAGATCTCGGGACTGTCAAATTCCCTCCTATGGAGACAGCTCTGATCGATGGCGACGTCGCCTTTCGAGAGCATAGCGGTGGTCATACGGCTGCGCCGAACTGGCCGACCTTCCTGGCGTTTGCCTCGCGGTATCTTAAGAGCTCGTCGATGTAATTTTCGGAAGTCAACGTTAAGTGCATTGTCTTGAGGAGATTTCTTGTTTACGAAAAGCACTTTCATGCTGCTCTTGTTCTGGATCGTCCTTACTTCCCTCCCCTCGACTGGGAATGACAAGAAGAGCCACTGGGTCGGCACGTGGGCGTGCTCGCCACAACTTGGGGATGCCAACAACGCTCCGCCCGCACCGGGATTCGCCGACAGCACCCTGCGCCAAATCATTCACGTGTCCATTGGAGGAAAACAAATTCGGGTTCGGTTCTCGAACGAATTCGGCGGAATCGAGCTGACCATTCCTTCCGCCCATGTGGCTGTCTCCGCCGGTGGCGGCGCGATTCATCCAGAAAGCGACCGCGCCCTGCTGTTTCACGGCAAGCCGTCCGTAAACATTCCTCCCGGAGCGTTGATCTATTCGGATCCCATCGATTTCGACGTTCTGCCGCTGTCCGATCTTGCTGTAACCCTTCGTCTGACGGGCGCGCCCTACGGCATCACCACCCACCCCGGTTCACGAACAACCTCTTACCTTCAACCGGGTGACGTGGTCGCGACCTCAGAGATGGCGACAGCCGAGCGCGTCGATCACTGGTATTTCCTTAACGGCGTGGACGTGCTGGCCGACAATTCTGCTGCGGCTATCGTTACCTTTGGCGACTCCATTACTGACGGCGCCAAAACCACTACCAACACCAACAGCCGCTGGCCTGACGGCTTAGCCCGCCGCCTGCAGGCTAACAAGCGAACTAAAAACGTTGCCGTACTGAACGCCGGAATTGGCGGCAACCGATTGCTGCACGATCGCGCCGGATTGAATGCTCTGGCACGCTTTGATTCCGACGTTCTGGCGCAGAGCGGCGTCCGTTGGCTGATCATCCTGGAAGGCATCAATGATCTTGGAACCCGCGTGAGCGCTCGTGAACGAAATGAGCAGGCAGCCACCGCCGACGACATCATCGCTGCCGATGAACAGCTCATTCTCCGCGCCCATGCTCACAACATCCGCGTGTATGGGGCTACCATCCTGCCCTATGAAGGAGCCGGCTATTTCACTCCTGACGGTGATGTCGACCGAAGGAAGGTGAATGACTGGATTCGCACCAGCGGCAAGTTCGACGGCGTGATTGATCTCGACGCTGTAACTCGCGACCCAAAATCTCCGTCGCACCTTGCCGCCGTTGCCGACAGCGGCGATCACCTGCACCCCGCCGACGCGGGCTACAAGATCATGTCCGATGCAATCGACCTTGGCTTGTTCCGCTAGCCTTGTGCTCGGGTTTGCAGGACCACCCCGTGGAATAGCCAACTGTTACCACCATCATGGTCATCAAAGGCCCGCTGGTTAAGTCATATGCGCCTTTCATTGCGGGCTGGATTTTTGTGTCTCGTCTATCTGCTGGCCGCGTTTAGCGGCTGTGGAGGTGGTCCGAGTTCCACCCCGCCTCCGCCCGCCTCTTTTCAGCTCACATTGACCGGGCCAGCTGTCAACACAGGGACTGTGACCAGCGCTCCCTCCGGAGTCAACTGCCCGACGACCTGTACCGCTACCTTTGCACAAAATACGCAGGTCACGCTCACCGCAACTCCTGCTTCTGGCTTCACATTCGGTGGGTGGGGGGGAGCATGCAGTGGAACCGCGACCACCTGCGCTTTGACGATCAGCGCGACTACTTCGGCGACCGCCACTTTCAACTCCAATGCGCCTCCCGGGTCACTCACCGTGTCGGTCAGCGGCGCAGGCTCAGGAACTGTAACCAGCACCCCTGCTGGAATCGACTGCCCCACCACCTGCACCGCTACCTTTCCCGACAGCTCGCAGGTTACGCTGACCGCAACTCCGGCGGCCAACAATGTCTTTGGAGAATGGAGCGGAGGCTGCACCGGCTCGAGTTGTGTCATAACGGTCTTAAATGCAACCCCGAAAACCGCAATCGCCAGTTTTGGTCTTACGCTTCAAACCGCTATCAATCACATCGTGTTTTTGGCCCAGGAGAACCGCTCTTTCGATCACTACTTTGGGGCGATGCGTCAGTACTGGAAAGACAACGGCTATCCCGACCAACCCTTCGCCGGACTGCCACAATTTCCTACAGATGCACCCACCGGGCCGCCGCCCGCCATTCCAGGATGCAATCCCGCAAATCCCTATGCACCGCCACCGGCGGCATTCGAGGATTGCGTCTTCGATCGCACCACGCTAGTTCAGTCGTTCCATCTGCAAACTGCTTGCCTGGAGAATCCTAGCCCGTCGTGGAATGAAAGCCACAAAGACTGGAGCTTTGATGACCCGACCGGTGCCACCCTGGCTCCTGCCGCCTTAGACGGGTTCGTCTGGACCACGGGCCATGGGTCTCGCGCACCCGCCGGGCAGCCCGCTCAGTTCATGGACACCAATGGCGTGCGTGCCATGGGTTACTACGACGGCAATGACCTCAATTATTACTACTTCATGGCTTCGAACTTTGCCACATCGGATCAATGGTTCTCACCGGTAATGAGCAGAACCAATCCCAACCGTGAATACCTGATCGCCGGCAGTTCGTACGGGTTTGCCTATCCGAATGGCACCAATGATGCGGACAACATTCAAACTCCCACGCCTATTATTTTCCAGGAACTGGACGACGCCGGGATTAGTTGGAAGGTATACGTCAAGCCTGACCCAAGAGCCCACGTTTACACTTTCGCACCCCCGCTCCCAGCATTGCATTGCGCCGCCGATGATCCGTCGCCACAGTGTCTATATCAGATCAGCTACTTACACAACTTCACCTACGGCCAAACCATCATCAATAGCCACCCAGAAAGAATCGCCCCAATTTCGCAATTTCTGAGCGACGCTGCCGCCGGCACGCTGCCTCAAGTCGCGCAAATCGAGCCGCCGTCCTCATCAGGCCTTGACGAGCATCCAGCAGATAATGATCCGGGCCCGGGAGAGTCACCCTGCTGCAGTGTCCAGGCTGGCGCCGCATATGTGAAGACACTGATCGATGCTGTGATGGGAACATCGGCGCAGCCCAGCGCCAGTTGGAAAGACACGGTGTTCATCCTGACCTATGATGAGTTCGGCGGGTTTTACGACCATGTGGCTCCGCATAGCGCAGTCATCCCCGATCAGTTCGCAAAACCAGTTGATCTCTTCCAGGGTCCACCGCCAAATGGACCGGATATCTGCGTGGTGCAAGATGGACCAACTTGCCAATTTCAGTTCACCGGGTACCGGGTTCCGCTGATTGTGGTTTCTCCGTTTACCAAAAAGAATTATGTTTCGCACGATGCGGCAGACTTCACTGCGATCTTGAAGCTAATCGAAACCCGATTTGGCGTAGCATCGTTAACCTTTCGGGACGCGGCGCAAATAGACATGAGCTCCGGGGCCACGAGCTTTTTCGACTTCGTAAATGAACCCTGGAAGACGCCCCCGGGGAATATTCCGCCACAGAACCAAACTCTCCCCTGCGATCTCTCGCCACCCCAATAGCGTGAGGACCCGAATCAATCGAGCAAGCCTACCTCACGAAGCAGTTCCTGGAACCGCGGGTCAGACCACAACGAGTCGAACTTCGGCTCGACTTTCAGGTAGTTGATCCCGAGAGTGATCCCTCAGTAGCTACCCTGGTAGAACCGAGCGAACCATGGTCGATGGTCAACCCGACATGAATGTGCGCCGTGTCATAAAATGCTTTATTGCCGCGGAAAGGGATTGCATTGATGGATTCAAAGAAATCGGAGAACCCGCTAGTCGGCACGTGGAAACTCTTGTCCCGGGAGGACGTCACCACCAGTGGAGAACGGCGGACTGAACCAATCCTCGGCTCCAATCCGATCGCCTACCTCATCTATGACGCGGCCGGCCATTTCGCCGTACAGTTCATGAAGCGCGATCGCAAGTCTGGGCAAGCCACGGAAGCACAAGCCACCGGCGGCGCCAATAACAGCGGAGCCATCCACGGCTATGATGCATACTTCGGCCGCTACACGGTCGGACCCGAGGGAACGGTAACCCAGGAACTCGAAGGTGCGTTAACCCCGGCCGACGTCGGCAAAGTGGTCACACGTCGTTTCCAAATCCAGGGAACGGAGCTGACAATTGCTCTCGAAACCACGACGAGCAATGGCCAGCCAGTGACCAGAACACTCCGCTGGCAGCGCCTCGCGTGAGCGGTGCGCCAATCCGGCCAGCACAAAATGCCATCTCCAGTTTTTGTAGATCGCCCGGACTTTCAGTCACAGGAGTTTCGAACTATCTCTATCTATCTCGAGTAAGCCACTAAAGTCCGCCACCGCATTCACCGACATCGAAATCGGCTGATCGTGGCGGAAAGGTCCCAATCGCGGCACTGAGTACGGGCGGAAGGTACGCGAGCTAGGCATTGGACGGGGCGATGAGGGTTTTGGTCTCTTCCACCAGTTGCCCAAGGCTGCACGACCGCTTCGGAAATTGGTGGCGGCGGCAATGCTTAGCACGACGCACCGAGCTTTCTTGCTGCAAAACGAAGAACACGGTAGCCTTTACGACTACTGGAGGGGAAAATGTCTCGTAGACGGCGAGCCGTCATCACCGGAGGAGCACGGGGCATCGGTTTCGGTATCGCGATGGCGATGCTGGAAAAGGGCTACGAAGTCATGGTGACAGGTTTTTCTGACGACGAGGTTGCTGCCGTGCCAGAACGAGATCACCTTTCGGCCTCCCGACTTGACGTCACTCAGGCGGACTCAATCACAGGGCTCGTAGCCCAGGTTTCCGAACTCGACGTACTGGTTAACTGTGCAGGCATCATTTACAGGGACGGTGCGGAATACGACATCAACACCTTCCAGAGAGTAATTGACGTCAACCTCACCGGAACGATGCGAATGTGCACCGTTTGTCGTCCAAAACTGGCGGCTTCTCGTGGAACCATCGTTAACACAGCGTCGATGCTCTCATTTTTCGGTGGTCCGCTGGTGCCGGCCTATAGCGCGTCGAAAGGCGGCATCATGCAACTCACAAAGTCTTTAGCGGTCGCGTGGGCATCAGAGGGAATCCGGGTCAACGCAATTGCTCCCGGTTGGATTGCGACCGACCTCACGCGAAACCTTGTCTCGGACAAGGCACGTTCCGCGCAAATCCTCGAGCGTACACCGCAGAAGCGATGGGGCGATCCGGCTGATATTGCTGGAGTCGTAGTGTTCCTTTGTTCTGACGCAGCACGCTTCATTACAGGCGCAATATTACCCATCGATGGCGGCTACGCCGTCGCTTGACCCGGGAGGACCGCCGTGAAAGATGCTATTCATAAACGCGCAGAATTGCCGCTAAATAGCTCCCAGGAGCGGACTCCGTACCGGCACCCTCAACCTAAAGAGTCCCCGCCCGAACTCGTCATTCCGCACGCCATCCCAGACGACGAGCGTCTATGGGTACCGCAATCAGAGACTGTGTGGTTTCGGCCGTTGTGCCTTTCCGCCAGCCGTGGTTACTGGGTCAATCTGCTGCGCGTGCGGAAGTCTGGAGTTTTGTCCCGCCATCGCCATCCACAGCCTGTGCATGGTTATGTCCTGCGGGGGAGCTGGCATTACTTGGAACACGATTGGAGCGCCACCGAAGGATCTTATGTCTACGAAGCTCCGGGAGAAACGCACACGCTAGTGGTTGAAGCCGATGTCCCAGAGATGATCACACTCTTTCAGGTGAACGGGGCCATGATCTATGTCGACCCCGATGGCGGCGTGCTCGGCTACGAAGACGTATTTACGAAGATTAACCTTTGTCGTAGCCACTTTGCTGCAACCGGACTGGGCGAGAGTTTTGTTGAACAATTCATCAGGTGAACAGTCAGGGAATTTGAAGGCCGCTAAGAATTACCCGATCTATCGGCCAAATCGATGCTTTCTCCCAGACTTCGACCAAACCGTACGCAGCGTTGTTACCGCAAGATGCGTTGCACCGCAATCAATGCCTCTGGCGGGCTTTATCGCTGCAGCGGAAAAGAGTGTCGGGATCACATCACAATCCTTAATTACTCCCATCAGATTTTCCGATTTCCGTCCAAACGCTATGGTTGTTAAGGTAGTAGCAGAGATCAAATCCACAAATTGGATCTGGAAGACCCGAGCGAAGGGAGTCCTCATGAACAACATCGAACGCGGACTAAACAAAATATTGGAAGAGCACCAACACGAGAGCGGCCTCCACGTCATTGGCGGACAACGCAAACTGGTCGACCGGTTGCTGCATTTCTTCGAGGAAGAGCAAAAGGCTCCGCAGACCAAGAGCCGTGACCAGGAAAACTAACCGCCTTCGAAGATGCCATCTGCAACGCCGCCGCCCCCAAGGGACGGCGGTTTTTGTTTAGGAAGAAAGCTTCGCCGCTAAGGTTCTTGGTCAATTCTCCGCAGGCTTTTCAGCATGATCGATGGCGAGAATCTCCACCTGTCCGCGCTGCGGCTGTAACTCAAGCCCAAGCTGCTCCTGAATTGCCGTAACCAAGGCCGACCCGGAGAACGGTGCAGGAGAATCTGGACGCTTTCCGTTGGCAAACGCGGACGGCTGGCTTTCGTCGGCGGTCCACTTGAGCGAAACATCGTACCTGCCTGTGAGTCCGGTATTATCGATGACTTTCGTTCCTACCTGACGTGACAACAGGTCCGCGATTTGGCTCATGTTGATTGCTTGTCCTTCCATCGATCCAGGCTCCAGGCGCATCAATCCCGGATGTGGCTGCCCGTCAAGCCCCTTCCCCCTCACGCCCGATCGAGCGCCAGGCATTGCTTCCTGAAGCCTCGCTCCGCCGGGTGCGACGACCAGCGAGTAGATGGAGAGTTCCTTCCTCTCGCCGTGGACCCTTAACTTGAACCGTTCTGCCAGAAAGTTCTGAAGCATGCGCTGCCCAACCAACACCCGCTGTTCCGGCTCGAGTTTCTTCAACTCACGAGCCATTGACTCATCGATCGCGGCTTCGATATCAAACTTCGCGGAGTTGATCCAGTCGGGAGCGCCGGAGATCTGGTTATCTTGCATTTTGTAGGCTGTCACCAGCAAAACCTGAACCGTCACTCCGCTGGCGGAAAAACCCTCGGGGGTGAAGAGCATCTTTATGATTTTCCCTTGCTGCTGGATTTGCTGGGAACAAATTTCGTCACCCTATAGTTGTACGGGTTGGCCCCGCTTGCCGCTACGGCTTCTGCCCGGCTCGGAGTAGCATGCAACACTCCAAATCCCACCGGCACAGCTACCGCGATCAGGCCCGCCAGGCTCAACATTAACTTCCTACTGAAATCCAGTTTACGCACAACATTTTTGGTCATGATTTGAACAATCCTTTCCTTGAGATCGGCGCCCGTGACCCCGGACACGCAAGCCAACGGAGATCCCACGCAGAATTCACATACTTTCAAAATGCTCTCGGCATAGATCTGCCGTTCACTGCCAAACTCCAACACTTCTTCGTCGCAAGCGCGTTCGCGCTCTTCCACCAACCGCCCGCCTAACCACCAAACCAAAGGATGAAACCAGAACATGGCCTCCACCACCATGTGAATTACCGCGGCCAGATTGTCGCGGCGGCCGCGGGGCTCCAGATGCTGCCTTCAGCGATTCCTTCTTTCGGTGGAGATAACAAGACTCCACGCGTCACGACCGTCTCCTCGGCCATACACTTTTCCATATTTTCGCTTGACACCGCGGCTACAAAATTTAGAATGAATACTTATTCATTTTGATGAATAGTCATTCATTATGAGCAAGAGCTTGAGACAGAAGGCCATCGTCACGGTGCTCGAGAAAGGCCCGGTTGCCAGCCAGGAAGACCTTCAGCGCGCATTGCGCAAGTATGGCTTCAAGGTCGGCCAAGCCACCCTTTCCCGTGACATCCATGAACTCGGCCTTATCAAAACCGGTCAGGGCTATGCTCAAGCCAATGAAGATTTCTCCGATCCCTCCTTGCCGCCGGCCTCCCGCCTGGTGCGCGAGTTCGTACTCGACATCCGTGTGGCTCAGAACCTGCTGGTAGTAAAGACCGCGGTCGGAAGCGCCCAGCCGGTAGCAGCCGCTCTCGACAGCGAAGAGTGGCCCGAGTCCATCGGTACCATCGCCGGCGACGACACCATCCTTATTGTTTGTCCGGACAAGAAATCCGCCGCCCGCCTCGCGGCCCGTACCCAGGAGATGCTTGCCTAGATGCCGGCCAAACTCAAAACAGCGGTCATGGGAGCGACCGGTTATTCCGGCTTTGAATTGACGCGCATTCTGCTGCGTCACCCTCGCGTCGATTTCCCGGAGTTGCTAAGCCGTAGCGCCGAGGGTAACGCCAACCTGGCGGACCTCTTCCCCGCTCTCTCGGGTAACGGCCGATATCCGCTGAAGCCGTTGTCGTGGAGCGCGTTGAAAGATCAGGGCGTCAAGCTGCTGTTTCTGGCGACCCCGCATGAGGCTTCCCGCGCGCTGGTTCCGGAAGCAGTTGCGAACGGTCTGCGCGTCATCGACCTGAGCGGCGCATGGCGACTTAGAAATCCCGAATACCGCGCTGTGTATGGGTTCAAAGACGAAGGCTCGAAGGCCGCGGCCGAGTATACCGACAAAGCCGTCTACGGATTACCCGAGCTCAACCGCGACAAGATTGCCGATGCGACAGTCGTAGCCAATCCCGGATGCTACGCCACCACGGTGATCCTCGCGTTGGCCCCGCTGCTAAAAGCTGATGTCGTTGATAAATCAAAAGGGATCATTTCCGACTCCAAATCCGGCGTCTCCGGCGCCGGCAAAGAGCCTACGGCGCGCACTCATTTCGTTTCCGTTGCGGATAATCTCTCGGCCTACGGACTATTCGGTCATCGTCACCTCGGGGAAATTCTCGAACAACTGGATCTAAACGACAGCGAACTCACCTTCACCCCGCATCTGCTGCCGATCCCCCGCGGTATTCTTTCGACCATCTACTTGCAACTTAAAAGTGCAATGACCGCGGCCCAAATCGAAGCTATCTTCCGCGATTTCTATCAAGGTAAGCGCTGGGTCCGGGTCTTCGCCAACCCCAAACTTCCGGAGATCCAGTTCTCGGTAAATACCAATTACTGTGACCTCGGCTTCGCGCTGGCCAAAGACGGACGGCGGCTGATCGTCGTTTCGTGCGAAGACAACCTGCTGAAAGGCGCGGCCGGACAGGCTGTGCAGAATATGAACCTGATGTATGGCTTCGACGAAGCGGAGGGCCTGCAATGAAGATCGTGGTAAAGATTGGCGGCGCAGCACTCGAAGATAAAGACACACTCCGAAAATGCGCCCGC
>Ga0105245_10000614_pt1 | contig 32277 bp, 30 predicted proteins | sample KBSM54metaG_FD_81523 | JGI IMG/M metagenome (GOLD analysis project Ga0105245, IMG submission 81523) | Miscanthus rhizosphere microbial communities from Kellogg Biological Station, Michigan, USA - KBS M5-4 metaG | ecosystem: Host-associated > Plants > Roots > Rhizosphere > Soil | place...
CGCATCCCATGCTGAAGGTCGAAGACTCCGGCCTTGCGCAGGCAGCCGAACTCATCCGCAGCGCCAAGAAGCCCATCATCCTCGCCGGACACGGCGTCATGGAATCCGGCGCAATGGAGCAGGTCCGCACCCTCGCCGAGCGCGCCCAGATCCCCGTCGCGCTCACGCTGCTCGGCCTTGGCGGTTTCCCTGCCTCGCACCCGCTGAATCTCGGCATGATGGGCATGCATGGCGAATCATGGGTCAACCACGCCATCCAGGACGCGGACCTTCTCATCGCCTGCGGCATGCGTTTCGACGATCGTGTCACCGGCTCCCTCTCCACGTACGCAACCAAGGCAAAGAAGATTCACATCGAGATCGATCCCTCCGAGATCAACAAAAACGTCAAGGTAGACGTTGCGCTCGTCGGCGACCTACGCCAGGTGCTCGAAGACCTTCTTCCCCGCATCTCCGGCCGTGACGGCTCCGCCTGGATCAAGACCATCGAAGCCAGCAAGGGCGACGTCTCCGTTCGCGACATTAAGAACCTCCCCGACTCCGGCCACCTCTACGCCGCGCACGTGATGCACGATCTCTGGCGCATCACCGGCGGCGACGCCATCGTCTCCACCGACGTAGGCCAGCACCAGATGTGGGAGGCGCAATACTTCCACCATGAGAAGCCGCGCTCGCTCGTCACCTCCGGCGGCCTCGGCACCATGGGCTTTGCCCTGCCCTCCGCCATCGGCGCCAAGATGGCTTGCCCCGAAAAAGAAGTCTGGGTTGTCGCCGGCGACGGTGGCTTCCAGATGACCGCTGCCGAGCTCTCCACCATCGTTCAGGAAAAGATCAAGATCAACATCGCCATCATCAACAACGGCTACCTCGGCATGGTCCGCCAGTGGCAGCAGTTCTTCTACGACAGCAACTACGAAGCCACGCCGCTCGTCAGCCCCGACTTCGTCAAACTCGCCGATGCCCACGGAATCCGCGGACGCGCCGTAACCAAGCGCTCCGAGCTCGCCGACGCAGTCAAAGAAGCACGCACCAGCGATGGTCCCTTCCTCCTCAACTTCATGGTTGAAAAGGAAGACTCCGTCTACCCCATGATCCCCGCAGGCAGCGCCCTGCACGAAATGATCCGCCGTCCCGGCAAGAACCCCATCGAAGAATCCGCGGACGACAAGTAATCACCAGCTGCTAGCCACTAGCTTCTAGCCTCTAGCTCTTTCGATCCGGGCTGGAATCAGCAAGAACGAAGCTAACAGCTAGTAGCTAGAAGCTAGAGGCTGCTCTCCATGACTCACACCTTCGTCGCCTACGTTGAAGACATTCCCGGCGTGCTTACGCGCGTCGCCTCCCTCTTCCGTCGCCTCAATATCAACATCAGCTCGCTCACTGTCGGCCGCAGCGAGCGCGCCGGCCTCTCGCGCCTCACCCTCGTCTGCGAAGCTTCCACTGAAGCCGGAGACCGCATCCGTGCCAGTCTCTTCAAGCTCGAGAACATCGTCGACGTAGACGACATCGCCAAGGCGCCCAGCGTTACTCGCGAGCTCGCCCTCATCAAAGTGGCGGCGAATCCTCGTAATCGCGCCCAGATATTCGATCTCGTCGAAGTCTTCCGCGCTCGCATCGTCGACCTCACCTCAGAGTCGCTGATGATCGAGATGACCGGCGTCGAAAGCAAGATTGAAGGCCTGATCGAAATCCTGCGCGAAGACGAAGGCCGCATCCTCGAAATCTGCCGCAGCGGCAAAATGACCATGCGCCGCGGCCATCACACCTCCACCGTTCTCAAAGCAATGGGCACGGGTCCCGACGAAAAGCCACTGCCCGAAGACGAGCCCGAAGAAAAATCCGATGCGATCGTAGACATCGAACCCGCCTAGCGGTTCAGATTCTTCCGCCATCCACAGATCTGTGCCCCGGTCCCTGTGTTGGGACCCGGGAAACGACAAAGCCGGCATCACTCTGACCTACTTGCGGTATCCTGACGCGGAAAGGAGCGCTCCATGGATGAAGATACGAAAGCCTGTCCGATCTGCGGCGAAACCATCAAAGCCGTAGCGCTCAAATGCCGCTTCTGCAACACCGACTTGGCTGCCTACACCGCCACAAAGGATCTTGAAACCGAGAAAACCCTCTTCAACGGCCATCCCGCACTGATCTACAGCATCGGCCAGTTCGTGCCCTTTCTGGCCATAGTCATCGTCGGAGCCGTTGCCGTCTACGTCCTAGACTGGCAAAACCAATCCGGCTACATCCCCTATGCAGTCCTCGCCGTCGCGCTCATTCTTGTCGTGATGTTCCTGCGCCTGTACATGCGCAGCCGCGGCACCCACTACATCATCACCACGCAGCGTATCAAGTTCGAACGTGGTCTCTTATCCAAAGTGCAGGAGTCGCTCGAGCTCTTCCGCGTTGACCACTTCGAACTCCGTCAGCCTCTCGGCGCGCGCCTCCTCGGTCACGCCTCCCTGCATCTGTTCTCTTCCGATGCTGAACTCGATAACTTCTCCATCTACGGCATCCCTGGTCTGCCGGCCCTCGCCGACCAACTCCGCGAATGCCAGCTTCGCGAGCGGACTCGCCGAAGTCTCACCACTTTCGTGAAGGCATAATCCAAAACGTGTCTTCCTGTTTCACCAACGAACGCAAAGGAAAAAGAAAAGACATCATGGCTAAGACTTATTACGATCACGACGCCGACCTTTCCCTGATCCAGGCAAAGAAAGTCGCCATCATCGGCTACGGCTCGCAGGGTCACGCGCACTCGCTCAACCTCAAGGACTCCGGCGTGCAGGTCAAGGTCGGCCTCGCCCCCAACTCCAAGTCCATCGCTAAGGCTCAGAAAGCCGGCCTCGAAGTCGACACCGTTCCAAACGTCGTCAAATGGGCCGACGTCGTTATGGTCCTCGTCCCCGATCAGACCGCCGCCAATCTCTACGCCGACGAAATCGCGCCCAACATCAGGCCCGGCACGCTTCTCCTCTTCGCCCACGGATTCAACATCCACTTCAAGACCATCACTCCCGCAGCCGGCATCGACGTAGGCATGGCCGCGCCCAAAGCCCCCGGTCACCGCGTCCGCGAAGTCTTCACAGAAGGCGGCGGCGTACCCGGCCTCATTGCCATCCACCAGGATTCAACCGGCAAGGCGCACGCCCTCAATCTCAGCTATCTCAAGGGCATCGGCTGCACCCGTGCAGGCGTTCTCGAAACCACCTTCAAGGAAGAAACGGAAACCGATCTCTTCGGCGAGCAGGCCGTGCTCTGCGGTGGCGTCAGCGCCCTCATCAAGGCTGGCTACGAAACCCTCGTCGAAGCCGGCTACCAGCCTGAGAGCGCCTACTTCGAAGTCCTCCACGAGCTCAAGCTCATCGTCGATCTCATCTATCGCGGTGGCCTCGCCTACATGCGCTACTCCATCTCCGACACCGCCGAGTGGGGCGATTATGTCAGCGGCCCGCGTGTCATCAACGACGAAAGCCGCAAGGCCATGAAAACCATCCTCACCGAAATCCAGAACGGCAGCTTCGCCAAGCGCTTCCTCGCGGACCAGAACTCTGGCCGCAAAGAGTTCCTCGCCTTCCGCGAAGCCGAAGCCAAGCACCCATCGAAATCGTCGGCAAACAACTCCGCGCCAGCATGCCCTTCCTCGACCCCGTCACCGTCGAAGAAGTCGCCAAGAGCCGCTAACTCGCCTCAACAGCATGGATCTGTCTCCCGCGACCAAAGAACCAGGCTCAGCATCGGAAGCGCACAATTCGAGAAGCGTCAGGGCACGACTTCAGTCGTGCCAAAAATGCCCAAGAAAAATCGTGGGCTTTAGCCCCTGCGCCATCAAGTCCCTGCGAATATCGCAGGGCCTTTCTTCTTCACTCCACCAACTGCTCCGCAATCAACCGCACCCAAGTCTGCAGTTCCTCCGACCGTCCACCCAGATCCATTTCCGCCAGCTTCAACCCAAACATCTCCCACCCCGACCGCTTCTGGCACCCGATCACCATCCCCTTAAGCCCTGAATACCCTTGGAACCTCCAGTTCAACTCATCCGCCCGTCGCACAATCCACTCCGCCAACGCAATCAGATCCTCATCCGCGACCGCAGGCTTCAGTTGCAGCGCAAACCACAATAGCGCGACTCCATATTCGCGAATCGAATCGTTCTTTCCCTCCGGATCCGACTTCAATATCAACCACGCAAAATTCCGTGCCGCCTCGTCCTTCAATTCGACCGGCAGTGCATCCAGGCTCAACACCAGCTGTATCGTCGTCGAACACGTGCTCCCGTCGTTGTAGTGGTAATTCCACGGCTCATGCTCTGCACGCAGAATAGCCGCACACGAAAACGCCCGCATCCAATGTCCGAACTCGCCTGTCCTACCCGGCTTCCACTCCGGATTCTCCGGCTCCGACCACCGAATCAGTTCCAGCACCTCCATCGGAACCCATCCAGGATTCTCGGACAGCGTAATCGTATCCCGCAGCTGCCGCAGTGCCGCCAGATGAGCGTCGCCATCGCACCCGTAGTCCGCCATCGAAATGCACTCCAGCATCTCGTCCGTCACGTGCGCCGAGATCGCCCGCAACAGCACATCGCCATCCGGCTCGAACTTGTTCAGCAATTCCGCGATCATATGAAGTCAGCTGAAGTTTACCTGTTTTCCGCAGCTCAGATTCGGAACCGGCGTTTCGGCCGTCACAATCCCCTGTTGTCCCCGCAGCCCCACAGCATAAGCTTGAGGTCGAACTTGATCTCCTCCCGGAAGGTGACGTTCGTGAAAAAACTTCTTGCAGTCGCTTTATTCGCCGCCTTGATCTCCGCTCCAAAACTCGTCGCTCAAGATCCCCTCGATGGCCTCTGGCAGGGCTACGATGGCGAATGGCGTCACGTCTCCAACCAGCTCATTGCTCTCGCTGAAGCCACTCCCGCCGACAAGTTCGCATGGCGGCCCGCCCCCGGAGTTCGCTCCACCAGCGAGGTCTACATGCACATCGTCCTCGGCAACTTCTGGCTCCTCAGCGCCACTGGCCCCAAGATGCCACCCGATCTCAAACAAGGTTCGGAGAAGAACGTCACTTCCAAGCCTGAAGTCATTGCCTGGCTCAAGCGATCGCTCGAAGCCGTCAAGCAGGCGCATCTCGCCGCCGACCCCAAAGACATGTCCCGCAAACTCAAAGTCGAGGGCCGCGACGCAACCGTCGATGGCATGTATCTCCGCATCATGGTGCATGCCAACGAACACATGGGCCAGCTCATCGCCTACTCGCGCATGAACGGCGTCGCTCCGCCATGGTCCAAATAAAATCCTCAAAATCAGGTGACAACCAGATGACGACTCGCCGCGCCCTGCTTTTCGGAGCACTAGCTTTTCCGCTAGCAGCACTCGGTCTCGTCTCCGCTCAGACCACGCCTGCGCCTGCACCGCCGCAATCGCCCAGGGCTGTGCCTCCGACGCGCGATCCCCACACGGCCGAATACGTCCATGCCAGAGAACTCTCCGACGGCGCCATCCCATCCGCCAACGCCGACGGCAACTTCATCATCGGCCCCACACATCCAGCCGCATCCGAGATGACTGCGCCCGACCTCACTCACGGCGACGTCATCGAGTTCACCATGAGTTCCGCCGACAGCAAATATTATCCCGGCATCGCCCGCGACAAAGGCACTTTCGGCACGCCCGATCCTGCCGATCCCGCCAAGCTGATCATCACCAGCAGCCACCCCGCGCCCTACACACGCAAGGTCGCCGTCTACGTCCCGAAGCAATACGTCCCTGGTGCCGAAGCTCCCTTCATCGTCGGCGCCGATGGCCCCGACCACATGCTCTTCACCGCCCTTGACAGCATGATCCCGGCGCACAAACTCCCCGTCATGATCGCCATCTCTATCGCCAACGGCACCGGAGACGCCCAGGGCAGCGAGCGCGGTCTCGAGTACGACACCATGTCAGGCCGCTACGCCGAGTTTGTCGAAAACGAAGTCCTTCCCCTCGTCGAATCCAAGGCCCACGTCAAGCTCACCCACGATCCCGACGGCCGCGCCGCCACCGGCGGAAGCTCCGGCGCTGCCTGCGCTCTCATCATGGCCTGGTATCACCCCGAGCTCTATCACCGCGTCCTCGCCTACTCCGGAACCTGGGTCAACCAGCAATGGCCATACGATCCCAAAACTCCGCACGGCGCATGGGAGTTCCACGAGCACCTCATCCCGCAAAGCCCGCGCAAGCCCATCCGCATCTGGATGGAAGTCGGTGACAAGGACCTCTTCAATCCCAACGTCATGCGTGACAACATGCACGATTGGGTCGAAGCCAACGAACGCATGGCGCGCGTCCTCGCCGCGAAGAAATACCACTACCAGTTCGTTTTTGCAAAAAACGCTTTCCATGTAGACCGCGCCGTCAAGATGCAAACCCTCCCCGAAGCCCTCGAATACGTCTGGCAAGGCTACAAACCAAAAGCCGGCAAGTAACTGACACTCTCTCGTTCGCAAGAGCCCGCTAACTGCTAACTCGCTACGTCGCGCAGCGACGCTAACCTGCTGCTCTTGTCTTCTCCAAGGATCACCATCGGATCTCATCCAGCAACTCCCTCAGCCGCGCTCCCCTCCTCGCGTTCACCATCTCCACAAACGAAACCCTGCCCGTGAGATGTGCCCGAAAATCCGCATGCCCTTCCCGGTTCTGCGACTCCCACCCATGCCGCACGCAGTTCGTCAGCGTCGCCTTCAGCAGATCGTAGTCACGTCGAATCACATTCAGATGCTCGTTCGTCACGATCCCCGCCAGGTACTGCCTGACGCCCCGCCGCATGATCCGCGTCTTCCGATGATGCACCGCAAATCCCTCCTCCAGCAGGATCGCAGCAGCATGAATTGCAAAACGCTCCACACCTCGCTCGAAGTCTTCACCACCAGAGAACGCCAGGTCATCCGCATAGCGCGTATACACCGCGCCGCTCGCTTCCGCCAGCCCTATCAATCGGCAGTCCACTCGGTATGCGCAGATGTTCGCCACCGCAGGTGAAGTCGGCGCACCCTGTGGCAGATGCGGACACGCATACCGCTGGCGTGCCTCCGCCATCCGTAGCGGATCGAGCCCTTTTGCTTTCGTTGTCCACAGCGCCCGCGGCACCAGGTTCGTGCACAATCCACCCAGCAGATTCGCAACACCCTCCGGATATCCTGCGGCCCGAAACATCGCCTGCACCCGCGGCGCCGAGATTGACGGAAAGAAATCCCGCAGATCCATCTTCACCACAACCCGCTGTCCAACGTGCGGCGCCGCAAAGCTCTTGATCGACCGCCCTCTCCGAAACCCATGCACGACAGGATGCACGGGAATTCTCTCGATGATCTCCGCAAGAATCTGCCGCTGCATCTGCTTCAGCCGCTGTTTCGGCGCTTCAATCAGCCGGACATCGCGTCCCGGCTTACCGAGAATCCGGTAGTGATAGTGGCTAAGCGGCCCTTCAAATCCATCCTCACGGCGCGCAATCATCCGCTTCAGATCCGCAAACCACTCAAGCTCGCCTGGCGTTACTCGCAGCCACTCCGCCAGCGCTCCAACCGTCTCAATCGCCGGAACACCCCACGACCGCGCCGCACGCGCAGGCTGCATCGTCGCAGTCGGCGTAAGCCAGACAGCAATACGAACTTCCTTGCGATGTATTCGCAGCGCTCTCGCAAGCCCTTCATCGGTTTTTAGAAACTGGACGACGGTCCGTCGCCGAGGCCGCACCGCGTTTCCGAATCGCGCCACATAGCGCCGAGCCATTGGCCGAATCCAGCGCCATCTACGTCCAAGTGTTTGCGCAAGTCTCGCAGCGATTGCATCCTCGGTCGCCTGACCCGCCACCATCGAATTCGCCAGCGCCGCGTAGAACCCCGGTCCATGCATAGAAGAAATGCGGCAAAGCACGCCAACGAGTCTGGCCTTGCGTGACCTGCTCTACGCAGTCGCGTAGGGTCCGGTCACCCGATGAATCTCCAGTTATTCACGTTTCCCTGGGGTAACCCCGGAGAGGACCTCACCGGAACCGCGAAGTCCCGATGCAAGCCCGGCTTGGCGTGCTCCACCGCATCAGCATCATACCAGCGAAAGAATTTCGTGGGTGCCCCCGGTCCCCTGGGAACCGGGGATGAAACCGATCGTGCTGAAGAAACCTTCAATTCGACAAACCGGAGTGCTACTTCCGATCCAGCCTGAACGCCGCCGCCTGAAAATCCCCTCTGAAGTCGTCGCCCGTCTCCAGCCCATGGTTCATCCACCACGCACCGCTAGCCGTCATCGGACTTCCCTTCAGCACCGCGCCCTCAATCGGCGTCAAGGCATAATCCGCCTTCGGATCAAGCCCCTTCAGCTTCAGGATTGGAAACCCTCTCCCCTCCTGCGTTGAATGAATGAACAGAAACACCACCGACTGGCTCTTGTCCTTGTTCACCGTCTGCGTCGCAGAGAACTCGCTTCCATTCCGCGGCGAAATCAGCCGATACAGATCGCCCTGCACAATCGTCTTCTGCGCCTGGTGATACGCGGCAATCAGCCTTTTCGCTGTAGCCATCTCCGCGTCACTGAACTTCGTGATGTTCGCGCCAATACCCAGTGACCCCTGCATCGAACTCAGCATGCGATAGTTCAACGAAGTTGACCGCTTGTTCCCCCAGTGCGGAGAGTCCGTCACCCACGCCATCATCACCTGCGGCGTGTACGCATAGGTGAATCCATCCTGCTGCGAAATTCGATCGAAGGGATCGGTATTGTCCGATGGCCACACCTCGTCCGTGTACTCGAGAATCCCCAGATCCACGCGTCCGCCGCCGCCCGAGCACGATTCAATCTCCACCTTCGGATGCCGCTTCTTCAGCTCTCCCAGCACCCAATACAAGTTGTGAATGAACGCGACATACACCTTCTTCTGCTCCGCCGGCGGAAGCTGATCCCATCCCGGCTCGCTCCAGTTGCGGTTGTAGTCCCACTTGAGAAATGCAATATCGTTCTCGTTCAGCAGCTTGTCCAGAAATCCCAGCACATAATCCCGCACATCCGGCCGCGCCAGGTTCAGCACCAGCTGGTTTCTCGCCTCTGACCGCGGCCTCCCCGGGAAATTCAGCACCCAATCCGGATGCGCGCGATACAAATCCGAATCCGGGTTCACCATTTCCGGCTCAACCCACAATCCGAAATCCATCTTCAACGAGTGCACTTTATCGATCAGCGGCTTCAGCCCATGCGGAAACTTCTGCGGATTCACATACCAGTCGCCCAGCCCCGCATGATCTGTCTTCCTCTGCCCGAACCACCCATCGTCCATCACAAACCGATCCACCCCGAGAGCCGCCGCCTTCTCCGCCAGCGCAACCTGCCCCTCCTCGCTCACGTTCATCTCGGTCGCTTCCCATGAGTTATAAATAACGGGCCTTGGTTTCGGCGCAGCCTCCTCTCCATCCCCCAATCTTCGCGGCAGCACGTGCGCAATCTCGTAGTGATGCAGTAGCCGAGAAGCTCCGCCCAATCCATGCGCGCTATACCCGCCATAGAAAACCGGAGTCTCCAGCTTCTCCCCCGCCTTCAGCACATACCCAAAATCAAATGGATTAAACCCACCCGTCACGCGAATCGCATCCAGCTGGTCCTGCTCCACCGTGATCCGCCACGATCCGCTCCACGCTAGCGCTCCAAACCATACCTCGCCCGCATTCTCATCGGGCGCATCTCCAGCCTGAATGGCAAACCACGGATTAGCCTGGTGCCCCGTCGATCCACGCCGGCTCTCAATCACGCGTTCTCCCGGCTTCAGCGTCTCCTGTGTCAGCGTCCACTCGCCTCCCCACCGGCCAGTCAAATAATCCAGCGTGTAATGTCCAGGTGGAACAGACCACGCCGCCGCTGCCGCCTGCTCAATCGTGATTGGCTGCTCTTCCTTATTCTCAATCGTTGCCGACCTCGAAATGATCCCCGAGTTTGGATCGATCGCATAATGCAGTGTCACAAGCACCTGTCGTTTGATGTCTTTGAGAACAATATTGAATCCATCTGTTGCGCTCTCGTGATGGTCGTAATGCAGCACCAGGTCGCGATTCCCGTCCGTAAACGTCACCTTCAACGCCGGCTCTACAAACAGCCCCGCACCCCACCCCGCATACTCCTGCGGCGTCGTTGTATACGACGAATCAAAGGATGCCGCCTCCCTCTTCGGAACCGCCGCCGGTACACGATCCGTCCCCGCCAGCCTTCCGCCCCAGTACAACTGCTGCACCTCGCCTCGCGAGTTCACTCCAAACGCATACGTGACGTTGCCGCCATCAAGGCGAAAAACTTTGCTGGCTCCGTCGTAAGTGGCGGCGCTCTGCTGGGCCATCGCCGCAGGGCTGACAATGCAAGCTGAAGAGCCGAGCACAATTGTTGCCATCAACATAGTGCGTAGCATGAATCACTTCCTTTGACGTGGATTTTGCAGACCGCCCATCATAGCATCGCCCAGCCCACTCCTATTTCCAGGTGATACCATTTCGAAACCATCCAAAAATTCCCCACTGAAGGCCGACATGAAAGCTGATCGGTATTTCTACAGCGCCGCCGCCGCTGTATTCCTTGCGTTGATGCTCATCGGTTTCCATCCCTTCTACACCCACGGCACCGGGGTGGCTGGCAGAAGAATCGACCCCGCTATCTTTCCTCTCGTAGCTGTACACGGCATCGCAACTGCAGCCTGGCTTGTGCTCTTTCTCGTTCAATCGCTGCTGATATCTGTTCGGAACCGTCGACTGCATATGCGGCTTGGCTGGAGCGCGGTCGCCATCGGTCTCACCATTCTCTGCACCGGATCGATGGTTGCCATCCGGTCTGTACAGGTATCTCCGCCCATCCTCTTCTTCGGCATGCCCTACGCGCGATTCCTTCTTGTCATGCTCACAGAAATCGCACTTTTCACACTCTTTCTCGCCGCCGGAATCCTCCTCCGCAAACGGCCTGAGATCCATCGCCCCATGATGCTCTTGGCAGCTCTCACCATCCTCGCCGGCGCCACCGTCCGCATTCCTGCCTTGTATATCGTCTTCGGCAATACTGGTTGGATGGGTCTCTTCGGGGCCGTCTTTTCCCTCGGTGCACTACTCCTCATCATTCGCTGGGCCCTCAACCGCCGCTTCGATCCGTGGTTTGCCGCCGGATATGCATTCTGGGTCGTTGCATACATCGCGTCCACAAGCCTGGCCTTTACCGATACATGGAGCCGATTAGCAGCTCAGATATTGAAGCTGTGATCAGGCCGCCGGGAGTTCCCCTTCTGATCGCTGGCACACTTCAGCTCGCCCAATTCTCCGTTCAGTGCTCACCCAGACCGCTTCGTCACACTTCTTAACAGGCCCAGAGCAGGGTATGGGCTATCCTGAAGTCGACTCTAGCCGTTCCAGGAAACTGAGGTGAGTACGGAGCCAGTTCGGCCCAGTCGACGCGACCATTAGGAAGCGGCGACCCTCCAACTCAGTCACAGAGCCATATAGTTTTCCTGAAACGGCCGTCGCTGGAGGCCCTGGATGTTCTCCCCAACCCTATCCACGCCTGCCTGTCCAACGCCCGCTGAGAACATCGCGGCTGCGCTCGAGCGCATCACTCCGCTCCAGGGTCTTCCGTTCGAAGATCGTCTCTGGCTTGCGCAGCATGGCGAAGAGGTCATTGCGCAGCCCGGCGACATCCTCTTCGAAGAGGGCCAGCCGGCCGACCGCATGATCCTCATCCTCAAAGGAGAGATCCACGTCCGCCGCCAGCGCGGTGGGCCCATGGAGCTCTTCATCGGCCGCACCGGGCAGATGACCGGCCTGCTTCCGTTCTCGCGCATGAAGGCCTCCGGTGGACAGGGGTTCGCAGTCAGCCCTGTCTGGGCTCTTCTCGTCAACAAGGACCAGTTCCCGGCAATGCTCGAGGCTATTCCCTCGATGGCGCAGCGTGTCGTCTCCACACTTCTGGATCGCGTTCGCGAAGTCACCCGCATCGAGCAACAGGCAGAAAAACTCGGCGCCCTTGGCAAACTCGCCGGCAATCTTGCCCACGAGCTCAACAACCCCGCATCCGCCGCTCAGCGGGCTGCCGCCAGCCTTGTCATGGAGCTCCGTGCCAATCGCGAGAACCGCTTCAAGCTGGTCAACCTCTGTCTGACCGAGGAACAGATCCGCGGTATCGAAGCCTGGGAGCAGAAGGTCCTCGGCCGTTCCACACGTCACGAAACACGCGATGCCGGCGAGCAAATCCAGCTCGAAGAAGACCTTCGCAGCTGGCTCACCAAGCTCCCCTGTGACACCGCCTGGGAAGTCGCCGCCCAGCTCGCGGAACAGCGAACCACTGTAGCGGACCTCGAAGAACTGCGCAACCTCATGGGCCCAGGCGAAGCAGGCATTTCCCTCCAATTCTTCGCGCGTTACTTGAGGTCTTCGCGCTCCGTGGATACCCTCCTCAACTCCACCGCGCGCATCTTCGATCTCATCAGCGCCGTCAAAGCCTACTCCTATATGGATCGCGCTCCCATCCTCGAAGTCGACGTCCCCGCCGGCCTTGACGCCACCATCCAGATGCTGCAATCGCGGATGAAGAACATTGAGATCGAGCGCCACTACGACGCCGATCTTCCCCGCATCTCCGCCTATGGCAGCGAGCTCAATCAGGTCTGGACCGCCCTCATCGAAAACGCGCTTGATGCGCTCGAAGAAACAAGCCACGGTGGAAAGCTCAAACTCACCTGCCGCCTCGAAGGCGAAATGATGCTCGTCGAAATTTGGGACACCGGGCCCGGCATTCCTCCCGAGTTGCAGGACCGAATTTTCGAGCCATTCTTCACCACCAAGGCACCCGGCCAGGGCCTCGGCCTTGGACTCGACAACGCCATGCGTATCGTCCGCAAGCATCGTGGCCACCTGAGCGTTCGCTCCGACCCAGGCTCCACCTGCTTCCGCGTACGCCTGCCTTTGGACCAGCTCCAGGCCTACTGATCGTATGAATGTGCGGGCTTCAGCCCGTGCATTCATTCAGGGCATGACTTTCAGTCGTGCCGTTGAGCTGAACCAAAATGGGCATGGGCTTTAGCCCCTGCGGGTTCGGCCATCATCTCGACCTCTTCACAGCATTGCACTTTTTTCTGAGAATCCAAACGAGGATCCCAATGGCATCCCTATCCTCTGAAAAGAAAATCGAAACCACGCTGGCCGCCCTGCTCAACGTCCGGCGCTGCGCAGAAGCCATCGACTTTTACACTCGCGCTTTCGGAGCCACTATCATCTCCCGCATCGACGCACCCGACGGAAGCGTTGTCGCCCAACTCTCCATCGGCCAAAGCGTCTTCTGGCTTGCCGACGAATCCCCTTCTCACCAGAACTTCAGTCCCGAAGCCCTTGGCGGCTCCACGCTTCGCATGGTTCTCATCACCGACGATCCCCATGCCGCTTTCGATCGCGCCATCGCCGCCGGAGCTACCTCCGTCAGCCCGATCCGTGATGAGTCCTACGGCTGGCGCATCGGCCGCGTGGTTGACCCCTTCGGCCACCACTGGGAGATCGGAAGACCCCTCTCGGATCAGTGAAAGATGCCCGCTCTATCTGCTCAGCTCGAATCCAGACTGGCTCAATGGGAATCTGACGACACCCTGCTCGAATCAGCCCACTTCGCTGGCCGCATGGCGGTTCTGGATGACCTGGACCGTTGCTTCTTCGAGTCAGAACCCGTCGATGCCGATCCCGCTTCGGATCTCCGAAGCCGGGCGCGTGCACTCGCAAACAAACTCGAGTTCATCAACAACCAGTTCTTCCACACATTCCGCCACCAGATCCAATGCGGCACCACACCCGCCGAATTCCGTCCGATTCGGCGCAACCTTGCCACAACCGCTCCGCGCGGCCTCGCCTATGACTATCTCGACGACCTCGTCAGCGGTGTCCTCCAATTTGAATCACCTGCCGAAGAACCCCGCACCTTCGGCTCTGAATCCGTCTTCTACCAGCCCACTCCCGCTCGCCACATCTTCCACCTGATCACTGCCGCGGAAATCACGGATACCGATACGCTCATTGACTTGGGCTCCGGCCTCGGTCATGTCTCGCTCCTCGCTTCAATCTGCACAGGAGCAACTTCCATCGGCATCGAGCTCGATCCCGTCTGGGTTGCCAGCGCTGCCAAATGTGCGCAGAAACTTAATCTGCGCAACGTTTCCTTCCTTACCCAGGACGCGCGCCAAGCCGACTTCTCCGCCGGCTCTGTCTTCTATCTCTACACTCCATTCACCGGTACCACTCTGGCCTCAGTTCTCGAATCCCTCCGCAACCAGGCTGCCCTCCGCCCCATCCGAGTCTGTACCTTCGGCCCGTGCACCGTTGCAATCAGCAATCAATCCTGGCTGCGATCGATCACACCGCCCGTGACAGACCAGGTCACAGTCTTCTTCTCTCGCTCGTGAAGTGACGGCCCGCAGTCATCGCGACGAAATTACGTCACGTCACCTTCGTCACTCTGAATTCTAGAAAGTATCTTCCAACCCGCCCTGATTCCGCTAACCTGACTCCCAGCAGTCAACTGCGAAAGTAAATCGTCGCAAGCGGACTTTGGCACGCACCTTGCATTCACCATGTGCAGCCCTAAGCAGGATTTCGGGGGCCATCTCGCCGCTGGAGTAGCACAATGCATCTCGCCATCTCCCTCTCTTGCTATCTGCTCTTCCTTCTCGCCAAAGCCCTCATGCCTACGCAGACCGCAACCTGGCGTCTCGCCGAGCAGAGCAATCGCGTGCGCTCCGTTCGCTAGATAGATAGAAAAGCGTGCCCCATCCTTGCCAAGCAAGGTTGGAAAACGAGAACGCCCCCTTCCGATAGGGCGACGAAGCTATCGAATCCAGACATGCGATCTCTCCGACTCTGCTACAACTCTTCTGTAGCGTCCCGGAGGTCGACCGTGCCACATCTCTGCAAACTAGCTCTGATCATCACTGTCACCGTCAGTATTCCCCAAGCGCAGGAAACCCACGACCACGGCGTCCCCGAGAAGCTGGGCAAAGTCTCATTCCCCATTTCTTGTAGTCCCGCCGTGCAGTCCGATTTCAATCGCGGTATCGCGCTCCTCCATTCCTTCGCCTACGCTCCCGCAAACGCCGCCTTCCAGAAGATCGCCGCAGCAGACCCCAACTGCGCAATCGCTCACTGGGCCATCGCCATGACCCTCTTCCACCCTCTTTGGGATCTCCTGCCAGCAGCCTCCGTTCCCGCTGCCTCTCAGGAAATCGAAACCGCTCAGCGCATCGGCTCCTCCGATCCGCGTGAGAAAGCCTATATTCACGCCTACTCGCGGCTGCTTGAGGATCCCGGCACTGCCTTCATTGTTCGCAACCAGCTTTATGAACAATCCATGCGCGACCTCGCCGGCCAGAACCCGGCTGACATCGAAGCCCAGGTTTTCTACGCCCTCGCCCTGCTCTCCAACGCACCTCCATCCGACAGAACTCACTCCCGTCAAAAACAGGCTCTCGCCATCCTCGAGCCCCTCGATCGCTCCAACCCCGACCACCCCGGTATCACCCACTACATCATCCACGCATCCGACAGCACCGAACTCGCTCCAAGAGGCCTGGCTGCGGCACGCAAATACGCGCGCGTCGCCCCTTCCGCGCCGCATGCCCTGCACATGCCCTCGCACATCTTTACCCGCCTCGGCCTCTGGCAAGACTCCATCTCCTCCAACCTCGCCGCCGCACAGGCCGCCCGCGATCAACACGACATCGGCGAACAACTCCACGCCATGGACTATCTCGTCTACGCCTACCTGCAACTCGGCCAATACGACGATGCGCGCCAGATTCTCGACCAGCTTGGAAAAATGCAGGGCCTGGGAATGGCCGACTTCAAAGTTGGCTACGCCGCAACCGCCATTCCCGTCCGCTACGCCGTCGAACGCCACCATTGGAGCGAGGCCACGGGCGTCCAACCGAATCCAAGTTCCGCACCCCACGTCGCTGCAATCGCTGTCTGGGATCGTGCTCTCAGCCGTGTTCGCGGCCAGCATCCCTCAGACGCGAGCACCGAAATCGCCGCGCTCGCCGGATATGAAGATCAGCTTCATCGCATGGGCAACGAGTATTGGGCTGCACAGACCAGCGTCCTTCGCATGGAAATCCTCGCCTGGTCCTTCCAGGCCAACGGCAAACCGAAAGAAGCCGAGACCCAGATGCGCGCCGCCGCTGATCAGGAAGACGCCATGGAGAAACTTCCCGTCACCCCGGGCCCCATCGTCCCTGCTCGCGAGCAGCTTGGTGAGCTCCTCCTCCAGCAGCATCGCCCCGCCGAAGCCGCGACCGCCTTCAGGCAATCCCTCGTAAATTCGCCAAACCGAAAAAACGCCATCGACGGCCTCCATGCCGCCGAAGGCAACCACGAATGACGGTAGCCGGGACGCGGTCAGCCGCAAGCTTCGGCCTGGCTCTCAATCGCTGACTTGCTAACTCGCTACGTTGTGCAACGACGCTGACTTGCTGCTTCTCGGCAACCGGACTTCAGAACGAAACATCCGCCGGTTCCGTCACCCTCATCACCGACTGATCCCCAGTCTTCTGCTTCCATGCCGCGCGAATCGCTTCCACCTTCGCCCGGTTCTCCGCCGTGTCTGGATAATCGATGATCAGGCATTTACTTCTGAGCCGCTCGGGACTCGTCTGAGTCTTCCCCTGCCATTGCCCGTACGCATCAACGACACTCAGCCCGCTTGCGAAGCGAGGCGTCACTTCCTGATCCAGAAACGACCGCCACTCCGCCTCGCTCACACCTTTGTCGGGCTGATCCGCCGACCCCAGCCCGAAGTAGAGCTTCGTATCCACCCAGCCCTTCGTTGCGCCGGGATGAGACGGATCTCCCCGCAACGTGGGCGCGGTATTGGCCCCTTGAATCTGAACAACTCGATGGATGCAGCCACATAGTGCAAGTGACAGGACCAACGCCGCCGCAGCAGCTCGAACGTACAAGATTAGGCTCTCCAAGTTGGGCAGGTCGATACTTATTTTTCTACTTCAACTCCACGCCAGAAAGCCACATATCCTTTGATCTTACGGGCAGCAGGCTTCGGGTCGGGATAGTACCAAGCCGCATCGGGATTATCCTGCCCGTCAATGTACAGACTCATATATCTCGCCTGCCCCTTCCACGGACAGGTAGAGGTCGTGCTGCTCGATCGGAAGTACTCTCGATTCAAACTGTTTTCCGGGAAATAGACATTCCCTTCAACCACTTCGGTCGTCTCGCTCTCGGCTATGACCTTGCCGTTCCAAATCGCTTTTGCCATTTTTCTTTCGCACCGCGCCTTTCGCCGGACCCGGATCTTCGGCGAACAGAAGTCTTTAGAACAATAACAGACATTGGACGCGGTAACGAGACCAATGGATTCCACCGATCCGGCCGGTGAAACCTGGTTGCCTTTCCAAGTGAGCCTGCAACTTGATGATTTCAGGTTCCATCCGAACACTTCCAATCAAGAAAGCCCGGCCTCTTTGGCCGGGCTCGCCTCTTGAAAAGTCTGCCCTATTTCGCTGCTTCAATCGAATCGATGTGAACCGACTTCTTGCTGGCATCCGCTGTCGCCTTCACTGCCACGTGATCGCCATAGTACTTCTTAACCGCGTCGGGATTGTCGATCGTCCAGACCTGCTTCTTTCCCTCGTCTACGAAGACCGGTGTCATTCCACCTTCCACGCACTTCTTCACGCACTCCGAGCCGCTGCCGGCGTGCTTGGCGCCGCACATCGAGTCCGAAATCCAGCCATTCATCGCTTTCGAGTCGGCTGCGTTCGCCGCCACGCCTGAGAACACCACAACTGCCAGGGTCACTGCTGCAATATGCTTCACTTTGTATCCTCCGGGGAAGTCAAAATCATCGAACCAGTCCATAATGCTCCTCTGGTTCTATAAACAACAAGTTGCTTCCGACCCACGCTTCCACCCGATCAATTACTTCGCTTCATTAGCTTGAGCTTGCTGCAATGCCCGTCGCCGCCCTTCGACGTTCTTGAAAGCAATCTCATACCGCGCCGCAGCCGCCGTGAACCGGTTTACCAGTTCCGACGTCTTGCTCATGAAATGAGGCATCTTCTCCCGAATATCCTCCAGGATGTGTGCGAACTTCGCCAGAAGGAAAAACCCCTCGGCGTTGCAATCCACAAATAGCTCAGCCGATACTGCCCCGTGCAGCACCATCGCCGCGCCCATCTCCCAATACGACAGCACCTGCCGGAAATGCGCATTATGCGGATCCGTCGGGTTATGCGCGACCGCAAAGAACTCCTCCGCCGTATTCGGCCAGAACTCCCCCGTCATCCACGCGCGAGCCTGCCGCAAGACGGGTTCCCTGCGTAGTTCATAAAACTTCAAGACGATCTCAGCATCAGCTGGCGTCGCAAGCATCCGTTCCATTCAGTAGTCTCCGAATGCCCATACTATCGGATTCACCTTCCACCTTGCTGTAGCCGCTCTCCAAATAGAAAAGCGGGACCCGTGAGTCCCGCCTCTAGTCATATTCCATAATTCAGGCAATCACACCGCCTGCAGTTCCTTCTTCTCCGGCTTCTCAATCACCGGCCCATGCGTCTCCGCGGTCGGTGGTGGCGGAGCATCCCCGATCCGCTTCGAGTAGTGGCAAACAATCTCTGCACCAGGCTCCGGCTGTGCAGCCTTCTTGTCTTTCTTCGGCTTCTCTTCCTCCGCACCCTTCTTCTTGTTGGGGCACTCCAGATATATGCCGCTCTTCAGGGTCTTCTCCACCAGGTATTGACTGCCACCCGGGCGCGATCCGCATTCCGGACATTTCTCCGGAACCGGCTTGTTGTTCGACGTAAAGTCGCACTTCGGATAATTCGTGCATCCCCAGAAGACATTTCCGCGCCGCGCCTTGCGCTCAGCAATATCGCCTACGCCGCACTTCGGGCACTTCATGCCTTCAATCAGGTTCTGCTTCACGTACTTGCACTTCGGATATCCCGAGCACGAAACAAACTCGCCATACGCGCCCTGACGCAGCACCAGCGGCTTCCCGCACACCGGGCAATCTTCGCCTGTCGGCTGAGCCTGGTTCTGCTTTTGCTGCTGCTTCTGGCTCAGCTTGCGAATCGTCTTACAGGGCGGATCGGCAGAATAGTCCGGGCAGCTCATGAACGGCCCCCATTGTCCGTTCTTCAGCACCATCTCCTTGCCGCAGTTATCGCAAAATTCCTTTTCCGGAACATCATCCGCGCCGGGCGCGCTTAGATCCGGCTTGGCAGAGAAGTTCTCCTTCGTAAAATCGCAACTCACTTGCTCGACGGAAATCTTCTTGCCCTTTGTGGCCGAATCCTCCGCCGCCTCACCGATCGCCGCAACCAGCGCCTTCGTGTCCGCTACTTCTTTCGCGAACACGCTATTGTCCTCAACCGTCGCGCGAACCGTCATCGGGAAATGGAGCGCGGCCGTTATCTTCTTCGTAACCGCCTTCGAATCCTTTTTCCAGGGACCCATCGCAACCGTTACCGGCTTCTTCCGGCTGAAGTTCGAACAAGAATAGAAGCTGCCGAATTTGCCCCATTTCAGAACCAGCGGGCTTCCGCACTTGTCGCAAACCTGGTCGGTCGGCTCTTCCTTCCGCTTGATGTCTTCCATGTGCTCGGCTGCAACGGCAAGCTCCTCTTCAAAGTGGTCATAGAAGCCGTTCAAGAGGTCAGTCCAGCGCTCCTCGCCATCTTCCACCGCATCCAGCTCGGTCTCCAACTTCGCCGTGTATTGCATGTCGAAGATATAGGGGAAATTGTCCACCAGCAGTTTAGTCACCACGGTTCCAATCTCCGTGGGCACAAACTTCGCCTGCACCTTCTTCACATATTCGCGATCCTGGATTGTGTTGATGATCGAAGCATAGGTCGACGGCCGGCCAATGCCCTTCTCTTCCAGCACCTTCACCAGCGAGGCTTCATTGTAGCGCGGTGGCGGCGACGTAAAGTGCTGCTCATCCGCAAGCTTCTCCAACTCGAGTGTCTTCACATTGTCCAGGTTCGGAAGCTTGTTGGCCGACTCATCTTCGTCGTCGCCCTTCTTGTCCTCTGCAACCTCGTAGATCTTCAGGAAGCCGTCAAAGCGGACCACAGATCCGCTGACCCTGAAGTCATAAGTCTTGCCGTTCTTCTCCGACACCGCTGCAATCTTCGCGGTCGTCACATCGAATATGGCGGGCACCATCTGCGATGCGATGAAGCGCCTCCAAATCAGCGTGTAAAGTTTCAACTGCTCGTCGCTCAAATAGCGCGCAATCGACTCAGGAGTTCGCGATGCATCCGATGGACGGATCGCTTCGTGCGCGTCCTGCGCGTCCTTTTTACCCTTGTAGTCGTTCGGCGATGCAGGAAGATACTGCGGCCCCAACTGCTTCTTAATCCACTCGCGTGCGCCTTGCACCGCTTCCGGCGATACACGCGGAGAATCCGTACGCATGTAGGTGATAAGCCCGGTGGTTCCATCGGCGCCAATGTCGATGCCTTCATACAGCCGTTGCGCCACACCCATCGTGCGTCGCACATTAAACCCCAACTTGCTCGAAGCGTCTCTCTGCAGCTGGCTCGTGATGAATGGCGCCAGTGGCCTTCTCTGCTGCTCGCGGCTCTGTACCGATGCCAGAGACCACTTCGCCTTCTCCAGGGCTGCAAGCACTTCCTGCATCCCCTTCTGGTCTGGCAACGCATTCGACAGATATTGGTCTTTTCCGTCCTTGTCCTTGCCGTTTGCAACCCGCACCGGTTCGCCATCAATACTTACAAACCGTGCCTTGAAGCTCTTGTCCGCTTGACGCTCTGCGTGCAGAAATGCATCCAGTGTCCAATATTCCACGGGCTGAAATGCATTGATCTCGGCCTCGCGCTCCACAATCAGGCGCACCGCCACGGTCTGCACACGCCCCGCCGAGAGTCCTCGCCGCACCTTGTCCCACAGCAGAGGAGATATCTGATATCCAACCAGCCGATCCAGCACGCGTCGCGTCTGCTGGGCATCAACAAGATTCTGATCCACATCGCGGGCATGATTGAAAGCGTCCTGCACCGCTTTCTTCGTGATTTCGTTGAAAGTCACGCGGCGGATCTTCTTCCGCTCCTTCGCATTCGTGCCGAGTTGGAGAGCAAGGTGATACGCAATCGCCTCTCCTTCACGATCAGGGTCAGGCGCCAGAAAGATCTCGTCTGCGCTGGCAGCGGCCCTCTTCAGTTGCGCTACAACCTTTTCCTTGCCCGGAGACACGACAAGGGTCGGTATGAAGGTGCGGTTCTGCAACTCCACCCCAATGTCGTTTTTTGGCAGGTCCATGATGTGCCCGACTGACGCCAGCACCTCGAAGCCCTTGCCTAGATATTTCTCGATCGTCTTCGCCTTCGCTGGCGACTCCACGATCACAAGTGATTTACTCATTGCCATCCTTGATTCCGTATTACTCTACCCTATCCTGCCTGGCCACTTGTCCCATTCGATATGCAGGGTTGGCCATTTGACTCAGCAGAGCATGTTCTGTTTCCTTCTTGATCTCGTCCTTCTTCAAATCAGCCGCTGCCGAATTCAGCTTCTGCAGCGAATTCAAGACCCGCAGGTCGTTTCACTGGTCCCGCATCCTTAAATAGATGGGCTGCAAGATTTGCAAGCTAACACGGAACCGGCCTTGGTTTCCACTCCCCTTCGACTCGCGTGCCCCCTGAATCGCAACCTCTCCTCCGCGCAAACCTCATCGAATGTGCAGTTCGTCCAACTCGCAAATTTCGCGAAAAATCTTGGGATGAAAAACCTGCTCACAACGTACGCACGTAATTCTTCCCCGGCAGGCAGCGCACTCTTCCGCTGATCTCCAGCTCAAAAAGAGCCGTAAACACCTCGGACGAAGTCAGTTGAGTCTCAAGCTTTTCCAGCAATTCATCCATCTGCACCGACTCGTCAGTCCGCAGCGCCTTCAGCACAATCGACTCTTCCGCTCTCAGCACTGGGTCCGGCAGAAGAGATGCAGCTACTTCCGCTTCGGATTCATTGCCGGCCTCCTGCTCAAGCTCAAGTCGTACTTGCGACGGCAGATCCTCCCACACGTCCTCCCAACTCGCCACCAGCTTCGCCCCCTGCTTGATCAGCGTGTTAGGTGTCCACGAGTTCTTCGACGTTACATTCCCCGGCACTGCATACAGATCCCGATCCTGCTCAGCCGCGCAGCGCGCCGTCACCCGTGTACCGGAGTTCTCGCTTGCCTCTACCACCAGAACGCCGACGCTCAAGCCGCTGATGATCCTGTTCCGTCTCGGAAAATTCTGTGGTGCCGGAAACGTCCCCATCGGCACCTCGCTCACAATCGCCCCGCCAGCAGCGAGAATCTCCTCCGCAATCTTCCGGTTCTCTTTGGGATATACGACGTCAATTCCTGTCCCCCACACTGCCACATTCGGCATCCGCGCTCCCAGCGCTCCTCTGTGCGCGCAGGTATCGATCCCCCGTGCCATTCCGCTCACAATCACCAGACGTCGAACCGCCAAGTCCCGCGCAAGCATCTCCGCAACTTGCATCCCATATGGCGATGGATGCCTCGTGCCCACAATCGCAATCGATGGCCGCGACAGCAATCCCGCATCGCCCCGTACCCACAGCACCGGCGGCGGATCGTAGATTTCCTTCAGCCGCTCCGGGTACTCCGGAGATGCCAGAGTAATCAGCGTCGCATCTTTCTTCCTTATTCCCTCGGCCTCTTCCTCAGCCGCGCGACGCGCCTTCCCGTCAAAAATGAACTGCGCCGCATCTGCAGGGAATCGCAATCCCTCCAGCTCCGTTAGTGTCAACGCAAACAGCTGCGACGCACACTGCAGCCCTCGCATTGCATCCGCAATCCGCTTCGGACCAAGATTCGGTGTCAGCGCCAATGCCAGCAGCGCTAAATTGTCCTCATCGATTCGTCCAATGCAGCTTGATCCCGCAGAACCTCTATCTTCTATTGCCATCTTCACTTGCGCACGCATGCACCTGCACGCCGGCGCCGTCCTTCAAACTAGAGAAATGATTAGTATTGAGGCCCACATTAATCGCCTGCCGATTCGAAGTCAAGAAAACCACTGTGACCGTCGGCACTGCTGAACACGGCAATCCTAAACCCGCAGTTGATAGTCTAAAGAATAGAGTGAATTCAACTTCGCACCTTAGGCTTCGCATTGCCGCCATCCGTTTCCTGAACCCCACACCCCTCATGTGGGACTTCGAACACCCACCGCTCGCAGCCGAACTGGCCCACCGCTACGAACTCAACTGGATGCTCCCCTCCCAATGCGCCGACCAGCTGGCATCCGGCGCTGCCGACATCGGCCTCGTACCCATCGCCTCTCTCGCTACAACCCCCGGCCTGCGCATCCTCCCCGGCTGCACCATCGCTTCCAAGCACGCCGTTCGCTCGCTCTTACTGGTACGCCGCGCTTCCCAGCCGCTCACGGCTTTGCGCAGCGTCGCAGCCGATACAGCAAGCCGCACCACCATCGCCCACACGCGTATCCTCTTTCACAAATGGGGAAATCCTGAGGTGCCGTTTACTCCCATGGCTGCCGATCTCGACGCAATGCTTGATCGCGCAGACGCCGCTATCCTCATCGGAGATCCTGCCCTCATGGCATTGGAAGAACGCGCCAACCGCATCGAGCGCACCGGCGAACAGCTTGTCTATCACGACCTCGCCGAAGAATGGCGCTCGCTCACCGGCCTCCCCTTCGTCTCCGCCGTTTGGGGCGTCTCACCCGCAGTCCCAATCGACCAGAACATCGCCGACGACTTCATCCGCTCCCGCGATCACGGCCTCGAAAACATCGACGCACTTGTCCGCTACTGGTCCCGCCAGCTCCCGCTCTCCGAACAGACCGTTCGCTCCTATCTCACCACCAACATCCACTACATCCTCGACGAAGAATGCGTCGAAGGCATGCGCGTCTTCTTCCGCATGGCCGCCGAAACCGGCGTCCTCCCCGCATACAACCTCCCTGCCCCCGACCTCGTCACCAAATAAAAACGCCCGGCAATCACGCCAGGCGCTTCCCATTCATCTCGACCAACCTATCCACAAGCTAGTAGCTAGAAGCTTCGTCAGATCTCCCACCTCAGCAACGCCGCTCCCACCGTGAACCCGGCGCCCACTGCCGCCAGCAGCACCAGGTCGCCCTTCTTCAGCTTGCCCTCTTCAACCGCCGTCTCCATCGCCAGCGGAATCGTCCCCGCCGAAGTATTCCCATACTTCTCGATGTTGATAATCACGCGATCGGCCGGCATTCCCAAACGGTCTGCAGTCGACGTAATGATCCGCTTGTTCGCCTGGTGTGGAATGAAACAGCCCAGATCAGAACCCGTGATCCCATTCCGATCCAGCAGCTTTGTCGTCGACTCCGCCATCTTCCGCACCGCAAACTTGTAAACCGCCTGCCCATCCTGGTGGATGTAATGCATCTTCTTATCCACGGTCTCGTGGGTTGAAGGATTCAAACTCCCACCCGCAGGCATGTTCAGCGAGACACCGCCCGAGCCATCCACCTCGTGCACAAAGTCGATCATCCCGATTTCGCCCTCTTCTGCCGGCTCGATCAGAACAGCTCCACCGCCATCTCCAAACAGCACACAGGTCGTGCGATCTGAGTAGTCCGTCATGCGCGTATTGGCGTCTGCGCCGCACACCAGCACCATCTTGTGTGCCCCGCTCTCCACCAGCTTCACGCCGGCCTGCAGCGCGTACACAAATCCGCAACAACCGCCCGAGACATCGAATCCCCACGCGCCCTTCGCACCCAGTTTGTCCTGCACAAGGCAGGCAGTCGAAGGAAACATCATGTCCGGCGTTACAGTGCCGATCACGATCGCCTCAATTTCCGTCGGTGCGATCCCGCGCGCGGCCAGGCACTTCTTCGCGGCCTCCACGCAAATTTCGCTCACGCCTTTGCCCTGCTCCAGCACATGCCGCTCGCGGATTCCCGTGCGCTCCATGATCCACTGGTCGTTCGTGTCTACCATCTTTTCGAGATCTTTATTGGTCAGGACTTTCGGAGGGACGTAAGTTCCAAGGGCGCTGATCTTGGCGCGCCTGCCCACCACGGGACGAACGGCGAGACTCAATGATTTTCTCCTTGCACAACGCAAGCCGCTCGGTCGCTGATCCCAACCCCTGATCCTCTGACACCTGAAGCTCGCAAAAAAGTACCGGGTGACCTACTGCGCCCGTACTAGCCCGTTACCGTTGCTTCCTTCCGGACCTGGCGGGTTTGGCGGGATTACGTCGCGTAGGACCCGGCACTGATTGATTTTAACACCTCTGGGCGAAGGCGGCTCTGGCTTCAGACTGCATCTCAAGTGCGTCATAACTCCACAGTGCAATCCACTTCCCGGTACAATAGAGCTGTGAGCAAATCTTCCCAACCCACGGCTCCCACCGTGGGCTTTGTTTCGTTGGGCTGCCCGAAAAACCTGGTCGACTCCGAGGTCATGATGGGCCTCCTCGACCGTGGCGGAGCGCGCCTGACCTCCCGGCCCGAAGAGGCCGAGATCCTGGTCGTCAACACCTGCTCCTTCATCGATACCGCCAAGCAGGAATCAGTCGACACCATCCTCGAGATGGCCCGCTACAAAACCGAGGGTCGCGCCAAAAAGCTGATCGTTGCCGGCTGCCTCGTCGAGCGCTACCGCGACGAGATCCGCAAAAGCATTCCCGAAGTGGATGCGGTTGTCGGCACCGGAGAGCTCGAATCTATCCTTGAGGCTGCAGGTATCGCCCGGCCAGTGAATCCATCGCCCTCGCCCTTTACCATTCTGAGCGGGAGCGAACGCGCTGAGGTTCGATCAGGCCGGGAAGCCGAATCAGGTACTCACAAAGTTGCGCAGGACGCGGCCACCTTCCGCCCCGAAGGCGACCACCGCGAGCGCCAGGGCCGATTCAGCCGCGAAGACTGGGACGGCGCAACGCACTCTCTTCCCACGTACCTCTACACCGAAGAGACGCCGCGCCTCATCTCCACTGGCCGCACTTCCGCCTACATCAAAATCGCTGAGGGCTGCGATCATCCCTGCACCTTCTGCGTCATCCCCAACCTCCGGGGCAAATTCCGCTCTCGCCGCTTCGAGTCTGTGGTCGCCGAAGCCCAGCGTCTCGTCTCTTCCGGCGTTCAGGAAATCACCCTGATCGGCCAGGACACGACCTGCTACGGCGAAGACCTCGGCCTCAAAGACGGTCTCGCCATGCTCCTCGATGCTATCGCCCGCATCGACGGAGTCCGCTGGCTCCGCTTTCTCTATGCCTATCCAAACCGGATCACCGGCAAGCTTCTCGAGACCATTGCGAAGCACGACAACATCTGCAAGTACCTCGACGTCCCCCTCCAGCACGCGTCGCCGGAAGTCCTCAAGCGCATGAAGCGCGGTGCTGGCGCCGACATATTCCTCAAAACAGTCGAGAAGGTTCGCGCCGCAGTTCCTGGTATCGCGCTGCGCACCTCGTTCATCGTCGGCTTCCCCGGCGAGTCCTCCTCGGACTTTGAACTTTTGGAAGACTTTATTGGCAAAGCGAAGTTCGACTGGCTCGGGGTCTTTAACTACTCCGATGAAGAAGGCTCAAAGGCCCACGATCTCGACGCTAAACTCCCGAAGCGCACCATCGAGACCCGCAAGCGCCGCCTCATGAAGCTTCAGCAGAAAATCTCAAAGCAGGCCAAGCAGCAGTGGGTCGGGCGTGAACTGGTCCTCCTCGCAGAAGGCGAAAGCTCGGAAACCGAACTCCTCTGGGAAGGGCGCACGGAGTTCCACGCACCGGAAATCGACGGCAAGGTTTACATCAACGACTTCGGCGAGCTATCCAACCTCGAAGCCGGAAAATTCTATCGCGCCCAGATCACCGAAGCGCACGACTATGACCTTGTTGCCCGCATCACCTCGGGGCCTCTCTGACCCTCCCTGAATTGGCCATGAACGAATCCTGCCTGATAAAGCCGCCCGCATCTCTCCAGCAAATCGATGTTCTGAGCAACAACCTCGACTTCGGAATGGCCTCCGAACCGCGCACCGGAGCCCTGCTCGCCACACTCGCCGCCTCGAAGCCCGGAGGTCATCTTCTCGAACTTGGAACCGGCACCGGGATCGCGACAGCGTGGCTTCTGTCCGGAATGGACGCCACATCAAGACTCATCAGTGTCGATATCCGGCCCGAATTTCAGGCGGTAGCCCGCGAGGTGCACGGTCATGATTCACGCCTGACACTCGTTGTCGAAGATGGCATCCAGTTCCTCAGCAGGCAGGAGCCAAGATCTTTCGACCTCATCTTCGCGGACGCCATGCCCGGTAAATACGAGTCTCTAGAGGAAGCCCTTGCGCTGGTCAGGCCCGGCGGCTTCTACATCATCGATGACATGCTCCCGCAGCCCAACTGGCCCGAGGGCCACGACGTGAAGGCAGCCGCTCTCGTTGAGCGGCTCTCAACAGAAACTGAATTTCAAGTTGCCCCGCTCTCCTGGTCCAGCGGAATCATTCTTCTAGTACGAAGATCCTGACGCGCTCAACCAACCCCGTCGTCAACAGCGTTACGATATCTACGAATAGAAAACCTAACTTTCAACACTGGCGGGTGCCCCATCCATCCGACGGTTTTTTGCCGGATGGGTGGGAAACAAGAATATCCATGGCCCCGAAGAAAAAATCCGCAAAGGTTCTTAAGTGCCCTACCTGCGGCATGATCGTCACCGCAAAAGATGAGGACTTCCCGTTCTGCAGCGATCGCTGCCGCAAAATCGATCTCGGCAAATGGGCGATGGGGGTATACAAGATCAGCTCCCCCGTACTCGACCCCGAGGTGCTTGAAGATCTTGGGGAAGTAAGCCGGCGAGGCGGCAATCGTGACGACGAATAGCTCCGCCACGGTCCCTGCGCATGAACGTCAAACCCGCACCCTGTGGGCATGGGCAGTCGCCACCTTCTTTGGCGCGGGCTTCGGCAAACCCGGCCCTGGCACTTATGGCTCTGTCGCTGCAATGCTTCTCTGGGCGCTGGCCGCAATAGGACTTCACGTTTCACACCAACTCTTGCTGATTCTGCTCGTTAGCGGAATCTTCCTCTCCGTCGCTTTAGGCGTCCCAGCCGCCTCCATCGCCGCCCGCGAGAGCGGCCGTCATGACCCCGGCTTCGTCGTTATCGATGAAGTGGCGGGTCAGTGGATTACGCTGCTCTTCAGTCCGGCAGACTGGCGCCATGGCGTCATTGCGCTCATCCTCTTCCGCCTCTTCGACATCACCAAACCCTTCCCCGTTCGCCGCCTGGAGCGCCTGCCTGCAGGCTGGGGCATCGTCTTCGACGACGTTGCGGCAGGGCTGTATGCTTTGGGTGTAGCATCGCTGCTGCGCATCTGGATTCACTGAGACTGGACATGCCGCGAATTCGCATCCAATCCGACAGGGAAAAGATGACACCGCGCATCGACGAAATTGTGCCCGCTGCGGCTCTTCCCAAAGGTGAAGTTGAACTCCACGGAGAGAGTCTGGGACCCACTCCCAACGGTCAGCCAGTCGTCGTCCTCGGTACTCATCACGCCATGGTCCTCATGAGTCGGCCCAGCCGCGTCACCTTCCGCGTCCCGGACGCAGCGACCACAGGACTCGTCGAGGTCCGTACCCCTTCCGGCGTCAGCAACGGAGCGTCCCTTAAGATCGCCCGCGAGCTGTCCAGCGGGCTGCATCCTGTAACCAGCCCTGCCGTAAGCCGGTCCGGCATGATCTACGCCACGATCTCGGGCCAGCGAGGGAAGCAGACTCCCGTTTCCGTAGTCCGCGTAAGCCCCGATGGCCGCGGAACCCCCTTCGTCACCGGCATCCTCAACGCCACCGGTCTCGCCTTCAGCCCCGAAGGAGATCTCTTCGTCACTTCGCGCGCTGAGGGCAACGTCTACCGGATCGACGGCGCCGGAGAATCCACGCTCTACTCCGAAGGCATGGGCGTCGCCACGGGTGCAGTCTTCGACACACACGGCAATCTGTTCGTAGGCGATCGCAGCGGTACTATCTTCAAGATCGACAAAGACCGCAAGATCTTTGTCTACGCGACGCTCGAGCCCAGCGTTTCCGCCTACCACCTTGCCGTCGATACCGAGGGCACGCTCTACGTCTCCGGGCCAACGCTCTCTTCGAACGACGCCATCTGGGCCATCAACACTCATGGAGAAGCCCGCCAGTGGTATCGCGGTCTTGGACGACCCCAGGGACTCGCACTCGCCAACAACGGCGACGTCTACGTCACCGCAAGCCTGCACGGCCAGCGGGGTCTTGTGCGCGTTACGCCATCGGGTGATGCAACGCTCGTGGTCGCAGCACCCAATCTTGTGGGCGTAGCGTTTTCGCCCCTCGGTTCCACAATCCTCGCCGACAGCGACGCAGTTTATGATGTGGAATTGGGAGTGGAAGGCATGATCGCTTTCTAATCCACCTTCGCATGATCTGTAGGAGTTGCTCGTCAGTTGTGTCAATGATCTCTGATCGCTGACCCCTGATCCCTGTTCATATGAAATCCGAAATCATAGCTGTCGGATCCGAGATGCTGACGCCGTTCCGCCAGGACACGAATTCTCTGTACATCACCGAAAAGCTCAATGAGCTTGGCGTCACCGTCGCCTTCAAGACCATCGTTGGCGATCGCAGAAAAGATCTGGTCGGCGTCATCAAGACGGCGCTCAGCCGCACCGACATCCTTATTCTCATGGGCGGGCTGGGCCCCACAGAAGACGACCTTACCCGCGAGTCGGTTGGCGAGGCTCTCTCGCTCCGGTTGAAGCGCGACGCGCAACAGGTAGCGTCGCTCCACACCCGCGCGGCGGCATGGCGAATCTCGATGCCTGAAAACAATCTCAAGCAGGCCGACCTCATCGAAGGCGCGGCATTTCTCACAAACCCTAATGGCAGCGCTCCCGGCCAATGGCTCGAGACCACCTACTCCGGCTTCCGCAAGATCATCATGCTCGTGCCTGGGCCGCCGCACGAGTGCAAGCCATTATTTGAGACTGAATGCATTCCGCGCCTCCGTGAGATCCTGCCGGTGCGTCATCTGGCTAAACGCACGCTCAAGGCCGCGATGATCCCGGAGTCGCAGGCCGACAAGCTACTAGCGCCCATCTACACCACCTACACCGACGTCGAAACCACGATCCTCGCCCACGCCGGCGACATCCAGCTCACGCTCATCTGCACTCACCGCAACAAAGAGCTGGCCGAAAAGCGAGTTGAAGAACTCGCCACAAAGCTCGAAGAAGCTCTCGACGACTGGATGTACTCCGCCGAAGGTGAATCTCTGGAGCAGATCGTGCTCTACTATCTCGGCCTGCGCCAGGCAACGCTCGCCGTCGCCGAAAGCTGTACCGGCGGAATGATCGCGCAACGAATCACATCCGTTCCCGGCAGCTCGCGTTCTTTTCTGGGCAGCGTCATCGTGTACTCCAACGAACTCAAAACGCAGTTCGCCGACGTGCCCGCCGAGCTCATTGAAAAGCACGGAGCTGTATCGAGTGAAGTCGCTCAGGCGCTCGCTGAAGGCATTCGCAAGAAGACTGGCGCCACGCTTGGTCTCGGAATCACAGGCGTCGCGGGACCCGGCGGGGGCACTGAGTCAAAACCTGTAGGCCGCGTCTACATCGCCGTCAGTGATGCAACAACCAACGAATACTTCGAGCGCAACTTCCGCGGCGACCGCAACCGCGTCCGCGAGTGGGCCAGCCAGCAGGCACTTGACCTCATCCGTCGCAAGCTTATTTAGCAACCGCAGCAGGAGGAGCAGCGGCTTTTAGCAGTCCAGCGGCACTGGTAAATATGTGCCCTTTCAAAACCAGATTTTCACCAGCCTTTATCTCCCCGCCATTTATCTTTCCTATACGGCTCTAGCATTCCCAAGCCGACTCAAACGGAGACTTCCCCTATGCCTCTGCCCAATGATGACCGTGTAGTTGCTCTCGCTAATGATCTTCTCGCTCAGTTCCACAAAATCTTCGGGCCGCACCCCGGATTCCGCCCTGCACATGCCAAAGGCATCATGCTCAGCGGAACCTTCAAGCCCGCGCCCAGTGCTGCATCCCTGACCAAGGCCCCCCACATTCAGCGCGAATCGACTCCCGTCACCGCGCGCTTTTCCAACTCCACCGGCCTCCCGGAAATCCCCGACAGCAAACCTGAAGCCAACCCGCGAGGCCTCGCCATCCGCTTCAACCTCGCCGACCACGTCCATACCGACATCGTCAGCCACTCAACCGACGGCTTCCCCGCGCGCGACGGTTATGAGTTCCTTGAATTTCTTCGTGCTGCCGCCGCCAGCGGCCCGGAAGTTCCCTCGCCCAAACCAATCGAGCAATTTCTCGGCACGCATCCTGCCGCGCTCCGCTTCGTACAGACACCCAAGCCATTCCCGTCAAGCCTCGCTCGCGACACCTACTTCGGCGTCACCGCTTTCAAGTTCACCAACGCAGACGGTGAGACGCGCCATGGCCGGTATCGCATCATCCCCGAAGCCGGCAACGACTACCTCGCCGACGACAAGATCCGCGAAAACCACCACTACGAAGAGCTCGAACACCGCATCAAGCAATCACCCGTGCGATTCGGGATCTTCGTACAGGTCGCCGCACCAGGCGACGTCACTGACGACGCCACCATTCACTGGCCCGAAGATCGCGAGCTTGTCGAGCTTGGAACTCTAGAACTGAACAGCATCCTCCCCGATAGCCTCGTTCAGCAGAAGCACATCATCTTTGATCCCATCCCTCGCGTCGATGGAATTGAGCCATCCGCTGATCCGCTACTGGAACTGCGCGCTGCGATTTACCTGCTGAGCGGAAGAGAACGCCGTGCCGCGAAAGCCTGATCCGAACCCTCATTCCTTTTAACGGGACGACTGTGCCCCATCCATCGCGCAGCATTTCGCGCGATGGGTGGGAAACAAGAACGCTCACGTCCCTGATCCCTGAGATTTTGACGTCCCCCCATCCTCTTTGAAAGACTCGCGCTATATGCGATACAGCGGCAGAATTGAATATGCGGACGCCCGAAAAATGCGGACCCGCAACAAGGGCTACTACCGCGTTCTTCACTGGCCGATCTGGATCTGGGTCTTCTTCCTCGCACCGGGGCCGCTCGTCTTCAGCCTCTTCGCCCACGGATTCAGCAAGGCCAACGGCGCATGGCTCGCGCTCGTCCTCATCGGCACCGGCATCGCCGGACTCAAAGGCCAGCTCCCCGGCTGCGAGCCAGCGCCCTATA
>Ga0105245_10000615_pt1 | contig 32268 bp, 29 predicted proteins | sample KBSM54metaG_FD_81523 | JGI IMG/M metagenome (GOLD analysis project Ga0105245, IMG submission 81523) | Miscanthus rhizosphere microbial communities from Kellogg Biological Station, Michigan, USA - KBS M5-4 metaG | ecosystem: Host-associated > Plants > Roots > Rhizosphere > Soil | place...
CGCGGCTAGCCGTCGAGATATCCGGCGCGAAGCGCACACCCAGCGGAGCCAGTTGCGCGTTCAATTCGTCCAGCACCACGCCCGGTTCCACGCGCGCCCAACGTTCGGCTGCATTCACTTCCAGCACGCGGTTGTAATATTTCGAAGTGTCGACCTGAATGCCTTCGCCAATCGCCTGTCCGGCCTGCGAGGTTCCACCGCCGCGCATCGTGATCGGACACCGCAAGCGCCCGCAGATTTCGACGATGCGAATAATGTCTTCGCGCGTCTTCGGAATCACCACGCCCAGTGGACGGATTTTGTAAACGCTGGCGTCAGTCGAATACAGCGCCCGCGAAATCGAGTCAAAACGGACTTCGCCCGTGATTTGCTGCTTCAATTCGCGCTCTAAAGCGCCAGGGTCCACCTTCGGTTCCAACTGCACCAAACTCATAAAGCACTTCAGATTAGCACACGGAGTAAACTATAAAAGCTTGCTCAAAAGAGAAATCCTCACCCCCGCCTTGCTCCTCGATCTGGACGCCTTCGAAGCCAACCTCTCCCGCATGGTGGACCACGTTCACCGCTCCGGCAAAGCCCTGCGCCCTCACGCGAAGGCCCACAAGTGCGTCGAGATCGCCAAACGCCAGCTTGCTGCAGGGGCACGCGGTGTGTGTGTAGCCACGCTTGCCGAAGCGGAACTGATGTCGAAAGGCGGCATCAGCGGTCTGCTGCTGACCTCGCCCGTGGCCGATCCCGCGAAAATCACTCGCATCGCCGCCACCGGAGCCATGGTCGTGGTCGATCACATCCAGCAAGTCGAGTGGTACCAAAACACCGCGCGCAAACTCGACGTATTAGTGGATATCGACGTAGGCGACCACCGTACCGGTGCGAGTTCCCTAGCACAAGCGCTTGAAATAGCGGAAGCCGTCGATCGCGCAAGCAACCTAAATTTACGCGGCCTGCAAGCGTACTCCGTAGTAGGCTCCCATGCGTCGCCCGCCCAGGAACGGACACGCGTGTCGCAGGAAGTATTCGCGTACGCCGCCGAAACTCGCGACGCCATGGCCCGCAAAGGACTCGCAACGGAAATCCTATCCGGCGGCAGCACCGGCACCTGGCAAATCGACACCGCGCTGCGCGAGCTCACCGAATTGCAAGCCGGATCGTTCGTCCTGATGGACTTGGCCTACCGCCGCGCCGGCCTGGATTTTCTCCAAGGCATCACCGTGCTCGCGACCGTGGTCAGCGCCAACCACGAGAGCTTCGTCAGCGTCGACGCCGGGACAAAATCGTTTTCGACCGATCGCGGCTACGGCCCGGAAGCAGCCAACCTGCCGGGATCGAGCTACCGCTGGGGTGGAGACGAATTTGGCTACGTGGATGTGGACGACCCCGCGAAACGCCCGCGCCTGGGCGACAAGCTCGAATTTATCCCGCCGCACTGCGACCCCACCGTGAATCTCTACAGCAGCATCTATGCCTGCCGCGGCGATCGCGTCGAAGCCGTGTGGCCCGTGAAGTCGTTGCCTCTTCCTTAAACTCGCTTCACACCTCTACCACTTCCTCGAAGATCTCCGTCCGCAGCCGGATGCCCGCGCTCACCAGCTTTTCGTAGAACTTGGGCCGGATGCCCGTAGCAGCGAAACGCCCGATCACCCTGCCCTCTGCATCTATCCCGCGCTTTTCGAATACAAACAAATCCTGCAGCGTGATGATGCTGCCTTCCATCCCGGTCACTTCCGTGATGCTCGTCACGCGGCGCGACCCGTCGCTAAAGCGGCTGGCCTGCACCAGCATGTGCACCGCACTCGCAATCTGTTGGCGAATGGAGTTGATCTGCATATTCGAGTTCGCCATCGACACCATCACTTCCAGGCGCGAGATGGCATCGCGCGGCGAATTGGCGTGGACCGTGGTCAGTGAGCCATCGTGTCCCGTGTTCATGGCCTGCAGCATGTCGAGCGCCTCCTCGCCGCGGACCTCGCCCACCACAATGCGATCCGGCCGCATACGGAGGCTATTGACCAGCAACTCGCGCTGCCGCACTGCGCCGCCGCCCTCGAGATTGGCCGGGCGGGTTTCTAGACGCACCACGTGCGGCTGCTTGAGTTGCAACTCGGCGGCGTCTTCGATGGTCACAATCCGTTCTTTGGCATTGATGAATACCGACAGCGCATTCAGCAGCGTGGTCTTACCTGACCCGGTTCCGCCGGCGATGATAATGTTCAGCTTGGCCTTGACCGCCGCCTCCAGAATCTCAATCATGCCCTGCGTCAACGCGTTGCGCTCCACCAAATCGTTGGGCATCAGCTTGTCAGTCGAGAAGCGGCGAATGGAAAGAATCGGGCCGTCGACCGCCAATGGAGGAATGATCGCGTTCACGCGCGAGCCGTCGCTCAAACGCGCGTCGACCATCGGCGTCGATTCGTCGATGCGGCGACCCACCTGGCTGACGATCTTGTCGATGATACGTAACAGGTGCTGGTCGTTGCGGAAGGCTACCGTGGTCAGCTCCAGCAACCCGCGCCGTTCTACGTATACATGCTTACAGGTGTTCACCAATATGTCGGATATGGTCGGATCCTTCAACAGCGGCTCCAGCGGTCCCAGCCCAAAGACCTCGTCCAACACCTCATCGCAAATCTGCTGTTTTTCGTGCGAGCTCAAGAGCGTCGGCTCGGCATCGATCAATCCCAGCAGCGCCTGGCGAACTTCGCCGCGCATTTTCTGGTTGTCCATGCTGGCCAGCGCATCCAGGTTGATTTTGTCCACCAGTTTGCGATGCAGTGTGAACTTCAGCTCCTGATACTCCGGCGTTGGGGCCGTCTTCACCCGTCCCGTGTTCTTGAGCAGCCGCTGCTCCCAGCTGGTCTGCTGCTGCGTAGTCTTATTGCTTTTATCGATGGTGGAAAACATAGGAAACCGTCAATTCTTACGACTACAGTCCGGGGCTGAGGCAAACAAGCGATACGCCCTGAAAATCAGCTCGTCTGCGTCCCACGGACCCAGCAGAAAATCCCAGCTCGGTTCCGGAACCCCCGCTTCCCGCCGCAGCAGCGTCTCCGCGGATCCCACAAAGAGAATGGGCTTCACGCCGCCGCCGCCGAGCCCGCTCTGCGCCCAGGAAAAAATCCCCTCGCCCTGGCAGACATTCACCACCGCGGCCTGAAAAGGTTGCAGCGTCCGGTTATCCGGAAGATCGTCAAACACTCGGAAGGACGCCCGTGCATGCCCCAGCGCCCCGCTGATGCGGGAAGCCTCCGCGTGTTCAAAGCCGATGACCGCGAATTTTTTATGGGCCAAGATCTCCCGTACCGCCGGCGGCAGCTCCGGAGTCTCCCGCCGCCCCCGCACCGCATGCGAAAACATTTCGCGGATGCTTAAGAGTTCCGCACGCAGGCGGCTCACGCATTCGCCCGCCGCGATCATGCGCCGCGCCGTACCTTGGTATCCTCGCCCCGCGGGCTCTGCCAGGAAATCCTCGATCCCGCGGGCCTCGCGGGCAATTTCGGCAAAACCCAGAATCCCGGCGATGCCGGTCCAGCGATGCGCAACCCGCTGCGCCCGGTCTAGTTGAACGCCGTGCGCTAAGGTGCTCAGTAGGGTACCAGCTTCTTCCTCGCCCTCCACCAGAAAGTTGGCGCGCAATTCCGTCAGCAGGTCGTGGTAATCGCCCGCCTCAAATGCCGGCTGCGCCACCGGTCGCGTTCCCATATGCAACTTCACCGTGGCCGGCAGCGTGCGCGTATCCACCGGTTTCGTGATGTAGCCGCTGCAGCCCGCGGTATAGGCTTTTTCTTCGTCGCCCGGCATCGCGTAAGCCGTGATCGCCAGCACAATAATGTCGCGTGTGGCCGGATCCATTTTCAAGCGCCGCGTCAGTTCGAAGCCGTCGGCGCCCGGTAACTGGACGTCCATCAGAATCAGGCGCGGGCGGAACTCCTCGAGCACCGTCCACGCCTCGGCGCCGTCGGCCGCCGTGCGAATATCGTAGCCGTCGGCGGCCAGCACCGCCCGCACCAACTTCACATTCACTGGATTGTCGTCGACGATCAGAACGGGATGTCCACCCATAAGAGGTACCTATCGTCGCGCGGCGAAAAAGTGTGAGCGAGTATGCGCCCGCTACTTTCCTTAAGATTGCCGCCGGCGCGCCGATAAGCCATCCCAAGGAAGCGATCATGTCCAGCCCACTCTCGATCCTGATTGTTGAAGATAGCCTCGCCGATTTTGAATTAATCGCCAATGAACTCGCGCGCTTCGGCTTCGAGGCGCACTGCCAACAAGTGGCCACGGAAGCGGATTTTGCAGCCCATCTCGAACCCCGGCCGGATGTCATCCTGGCCGTCGATTCCTTGGCTGAATTTGGCAGCTTGCGGGCGCTGGAGATGGTGCGCGAGTCCGCTCTCGAGATCCCTTTCATCGTTCTCACCGCCAACTCTAAAGAGGATCAGGTCGTCGAATACCTGAAAAAAGGCGCCGCCGATTATCTCCCCAAAAGCAGCATCCTGCGCGTCGGCCCCGCCGTCGAGCGAGCCCTCGAGGAGAGCAGCCTGCGCCGGCAGAACCTGGCCGCCGAGCAGGCCCTGCGCCGCAAAAACCTGGAGCTCGAAGAGCAATACCGCCGGGCCCAATCCGCCAGCCGCATGAAAAGCATTTTCCTGGCCAATATGTCGCATGAGTTGCGGACCCCGCTCACCGCCGTCATCGGCTTCGCGGAATTGCTCGTCGATGGTAAGGTGGGAACCCTCACCGCCGACCAGCAGGATTTCACCCAGGATATTCTGGCCAACGGCAAGCATTTGCTTACTCTCATTAACGATGTGCTGGATCTGGCCCGCGTCGAATCCGGCACCATGCCGTTCCATCCCGAGCGCATCTGCTTGCCCGATCTGATCCGCGAAACCATTGCCGGACCCAAGCTGTTCGCCTCGGCGCGCGACATTACCTTGACAACTGACGTGCAAATGTCCGCCATTGAAATTTTTCTGGACCCGCAGAAATTGCGGCAAGTCCTGCTCAACTACGTTTCCAATGCCCTCAAGTTCACGCCGCCGGGCGGCCGAGTCACGGTGCACGCCCATTTCGCGGAGGATTCCACGTTTCGCCTGGAAGTCGAGGACACCGGCATCGGCATCGCGCCCCAGGACATCAACCGGCTGTTTCAGGATTTCCATCAACTGGATGGCGGCCTCTCGAAAGAAGTGCAAGGAACGGGCCTGGGGCTGGCCCTCACCAAACGCCTGGTCGAAGCGCAGGGCGGCAAAGTGGGCGTGGTCAGCCATCCGGGTAAAGGCAGCCGCTTCTACGCCGATTTGCCGTGTTCGGCCGATTGGCTCGAGGCGGAGCGGACGCGGGCCCACGAAGGCGCTCGCTCCCGGCCCGCGCCGGCGTATCTCGAAAGCGAGGCGCACGCGGTTCAGGCGACCTGAAGCGGCGCGCGCTTCATACTGGAGCGCAGCCAGCCGAAGAGGCCTGTACCGGCGCGTTCCTGATTCAGAGTTGGCCTAGCAATTGGCATTGAGGAGAAGAAGTGGAAGACAACACTCTCACGGTTCTACTGATTGAGGACAGCCCGCAATACGCGCAACTGGTGCAGCACTGGCTGGGGCATAGCACGGGCGGCGCCGGATTCGTTCTCAACTGGACCGATTCGCTGGCCGACGGCATGACCCGCCTCGACCGCGGCGGCGTGGACGTGATTCTGCTCGATCTGGGCCTGCCGGACTGCAGCGGCATGGACACCTTCACGCAAACCCGCGCGCGCGCGCCCAAAACGCCCATCGTGATTCTCAGCTCCGCCGATAGCGAGTCGCTGGCTCTGCAGATGATCCAGGAGGGCGCCGAGGATTACCTGGTCAAGAGTAATTGTGACGCCGAGGCACTGGCGCGCTCCGTGCGCCGTGCCGTGGTCCGCCGCAAATCGCAGGGCGGCTTGGCCCCTGCGTCGTCGATCTCCAGCCGCGTCCTCAGCGTGGTCGGCGCCAAAGGCGGCTGCGGGACCACCACCATCGCGTGCACTCTGGCGGCGGAGCTGCATCAGCAAACCGTCCAGAAGGTGCTCCTCGCCGACCTCGACCCCAGCGGTGGCCTAGGGCCCTTTCTGCTGGGCGTGGATTGCAAATACTCCATGCGCGACGCCGCCGGCAATTTGCAGCGCCTGGATTTAAACTGTTGGGAATCGCTGGTGGCGAAAGACGATCCCGGCGGTCTCGAAGTCATTGCCTCGGGCACGCTCGACCAGCCGGAGGTCGATGGCGGCAGCCTGCGCGAGATCCTGGCTTTCACGCGAACCATCTACCCCTGGTCGGTGCTCGATCTGGGGCGCCTCAGTCACCCGTCACTCCGCCTGCTCGACCGCGAGAGCGAAGTGCTACTGGTGACGGCGTCCACTATACCCGCGCTCTATACCGCCAAGCGCACCATCGAAGCCTTGCGCGTCTCCGGGATTGATGACGACCGCATCCGCCTCATCGTAAACCACACGGCGGAAAAACAGATGCTGACCGGCGACACTCTGAATCAGATGTTCGGCGTTCCGGTCTACGCCACTATCCCCAGCGACGCCTTGGAACTGCATCAGGCGTGCGTTCAAAAGCGCTTGCCGGCCGCGAGTAGCGCTTTTCGCAAGGCCGTCGCGAGCCTGGCCCGAAAAGTGACCGGGCTTCCGGAACACCGCAAGAGTACCCTGGTTTCGCTGGTGTCGTTCGCCGAGCGCTTCCGCAAATCCGCCGAAAACGCTGGGGTTTCTCAAGGCAAATGAAAGTCATGGCGGTTTAAAAAATATGGATAAAGGCATGTTCATTCTTCTGGTCGATGAAAGCTCCACCGGAATCGATTCCATGCGCCGGGTGCTGGCTGACCGCTCCCATCACTTCCGGGTCCAGCGCGTCGCCGACGTGCCCACCGCTCTCGCCCGCATTCTGGGCGGCGGCGTGGACATCGTGTTGCTGAATCTTCCGGCCGCCGCTGAGCCGGAGAGCGAGCGTTTGCTTCCCTTCCTGGATTTAAGAAACCAAACGCAGGCCGTGCCGATGGTCGTGCCGATCATAGTGCTCTGCGGGTCCGCCGACGAGAGCCTTGCCGAAGCCGCCCTTCGCGAAGGCGCCGCGGATTACCTGATCCGCGAAGCCTACGATGTGGATCTGCTGCGGGTGCTGCGTTCTGTGTCGTCGAAGACCACCTCGCCGCCGGCCCCCTGGCGCAGCCCCGCGCTTAGCGGAAGAGGCGGACGTGTAGTCGTGTTAATGGGCTCCAAAGGCGGGGCCGGCACCACCACGGTGGCGCTCAACGTGGCGGCGGCCCTGGCCGAAAATCATCGCATCATCCTGGCCGACTTCCATCCCGAGGTGGGGACCCTGGCCCAGTATTTCCAGCCGCATCACTCCGTCCCCGGCCTGGACGATTTGCTCCGTTCTGAATCCGACCTGGAAAGCTGCCTGTGGCCCAGCAAGAATATCCCCGGACTCCAGCTCCTGTTCGGCTCTCGCAATCTCGACACGCCCCTCGAACTGACCGCCGCCCAGGTCCAGGCCGTGCTGGCGGATTTAACGCAAGCCGCGGATTACGTGGTGGTCGATGCTCCGATTTCGCTAGCGGTCGCGAATCGCGCGTTAATCGAAGACGCGGCGCTCCTGGTACTGGTAGTCGAGCGCGATTCGCTGGCCGTTGAAGCCGCCCGGCTATTGCTGCGCGCCATCGATTCCTGGAAAGCCGGCCGCGTCTCGCTCGGCGCCGTCATCGTCAATCGCGCTGCTCTGGTCTATCCCCTGCCGCTGGCCGATATCGAAATCCAGTTAGCCATCCCGATTTTAGGCGTCATTCCGCCCGCCGCGGATGTATGTGCCGCCGCCCAGCAGGCGCACAGCCCTCTGCTGGCGCTCGACACCGACAACCTCCTGGCCATCGCCTTGCGCGCTTTGGGCCGCGTCATCTCGCACCAGGTTCCGCTCCCGCTGCGGTCGAGCGCGCTTAACCCAGCGTCTCCCCCCCAAACTCCTGCGCACGGCATGTACCGCGTTGGGATTCGTTAAAAGGACGCCGCCCGCGGAGAGCGCGGCGCGAATCGTAATCAACGTCCCCGAAGATCTGCCGCTCGAACTGGTGTCCCAATTTCTCGCTTCCTGCCGCGAGGATCTGGCCCGCCTGCAAACCGCCTTGGCAGCGAAGGATTACGATCAGGCACGCCGTTTAGGACATCAACTGAAAGGGAATGGCAGCCCCTACGGTTTCCCCGACGTCACTCTCATCGGCAGCGCCATCGAGCAGGCCGCGGCGGCCGGCGGCGCGGTCGAACTAGCCAGCCAGATCCAGTTGCTCGAAACCCACCTGAGTCTGGTCGAGATCGCTTAGCAGTCCACGTACTTGCGCACGGCGCTCACAAAAGTCCGGGTATCGATCGGCTTGGTGATGTAACCGTCGCATCCCGCCGCCAGCGCGAGCTCTTCATCCCCTTTGATCGCCGACGCCGTGAACGCCACAATCGGCACCGCGCGCAATGATGCATCCCGCCGCAGATGCCGGGTCAAAGCCAGCCCATCCATCCCGGGCAGTTGAATGTCCATCAGGATCATGTCCGGTACGCATTCCTCTAGAGCCAGCAACGCCTGCTCAGCGCTTTCCGCCGTCCCCACTTCGAATCCCCCTTGCGTCAGCAGAAAGCGCGTCAGCTTCAAGTTGGGCACGCAATCATCCACCAGAAGTATCGATTTATTGGTCATAGGGCCTATTCTCTTTTCATCGGCCAACCCAGCGCACAATAGAGGGAATGGAGCGGAATATCTTCCTGCGCGCCCTCGCCTGGCTGGGCCGCCACGAACTGGCCGTGATCCTCGCCGTCGGAGGCCTCGCCGCCGGCGTCTGGCTCTTCGCGGCGCTCGCCGACGAAGTCATGGAAGGCGGCACGCAAAAGTTCGACCGCACTGTGCTCCTGGCCTTCCGCCACTCCGGCGACCTGACTCCCCTAGGTTCGCCCGCCGTCCAGGACGCCGCCCGCGACATCACCGCCCTCGGAGGCGTCACCCTCCTCACCCTCTTAACCCTGGGCGTCAGCATCTTCCTGGCTTTAGACGGCAAGAAACACATGGCGCTGTTTGTCTGCGGCTCCATCGCGAGCGGCCTACTCGCCAGTACCGTCCTCAAACACTTCTTCGACCGCCCCCGCCCGGATCTGGTTCCCCACGCCGTCTACGTATCAACCGCAAGTTTCCCCAGCGGCCACTCCATGCTGTCCGCCATCACCTATCTGGTGCTGGGCGCACTGCTAGCCCGTTCCCAAGAACGAAAATTGGTCAAAGCCTATTTCCTTTTAGGAGCGGTCTTCCTAACCATCCTGGTCGGCGTCAGCCGGGTCTACTTAGGGGTCCATTGGCCCAGCGACGTCCTGGCCGGCTGGACCGCTGGAGCCGTCTGGGCCTTACTCTGCTGGCTCCTGGCCCGCCGCCTGCAGCGCGGTCACACGCTGGAGCGCGAAGCCGAACACACCGCCCCCACCGTCTGACCTTCGTTGTGTCGCGCTCGCGCCGCTAGCGGCTCGCAAGTTGACGCAGCAGCGTCGCGGTGGTCGGATGCGGATCGCCGGTCGCCGCGTCAAATCCCAGTCCTCCCGCCTTCCCCTCCGCCGCATCCAAGGGCGTGAATCCGCGCTTGTCTTTCAAGTCCAGCCTGGCACCGCGCTCCGCCAGAAACTTCACCACCTGATCCAGCCCCCAAAGCGCCGCGCCATGCATGGCGGTCCGCCCCGCGCCGTCGACCGCGTTCACATCCACGCCCGCCTCCAGCAACAGCGTGATGGTCTCCACCGCGTCAGCCTCGGTCTTCCGCCGCCCCGTGGTGTCTTCCTCGCGCGTGCCCACTCCCGCCGCCGCCATTAGGGGATTGATCCCCGTCCGCGTCGTCAGCTTCGCATCCGCACCCTTCGCGAGCAGCAATCGCACAACTTCCGTGTCACCCGCTTTAGCCGCACGCAGCAGCGGAGTGGTCCCCGCCCCGAACATGGTATCGTCGCCCCGGTCGAGCTTGGTCCGGTAGGGCTGCTGCCGCTCCAGTTGCGCATTCACGTTGGCCCCGTGCTCCCCCAGCATCTTGATAATGTCCATGCTCGAAAGCGCGTTGTCTATTTCCTTGGGAGCCGGCCGGTTCGAAGCCGGCATGGTATGAAAATCCACTGCCGCATAGAGCGCCGTCCGCCCCGTCTTGTCCGCGAGGTTCACGTTCGCGCCCTTGCCGATTAAAAACCCCGCGACATCGTAATGTCCATTAATCAGCGCCAGCAGCAGCGGACTCACGCCCTCCAGATCCGCCGCATTCAAGTCCGCGCCTTTCTCGACCAAAATCTGCGCGCACTCCAAACACCCCTGCCGCGCCGCAAACAACAGCGGAGTCAGCGCCCCCTGCGGCATCCACTTCTCGCGAGGCTCCGCCGTAACCTGCCGCTTCCACTCCTGTTGCGCCGACCGCGCATTGACGTCCGCGCCGTGCGCCACTAGTTCCCGCACCATCGCCGGATGCGATTGCCCCGCCGCCCACATCAGCGCCGTCTGCCCGCGCCAGCTTTCCCGGGCATCCACCTTCGCCCCATGCCCCAACAATACTTTCGCCGCCTCGACGTTGCCCGTATGCGCCACCGTCATCAACGCCGTCTCGCCCTCAGGCCCGCTAGCGTTAGCATCCGCTCCCGCCTTCAGCAGCCGCTCGATCATCGCCGGATCAGCATTCACGCAAGCCAAGTACAGCGCCGTAATGTCGTAGCGATTGACAGCCGAAACCTTCGCCCCTGCGCGCAGCAACCGGTCCACCAGCTCGGAGTCGCCCTGCCGGACCGCCCACATCAACGCCGTGGTCCCATCGGCCTGCGCGAGATTTACGTCGGCCTTCTGCGCCATCAACGCCAGCACCGCCGCCGAGTCCTGCTTCTCGACAGCATCCGCCAAGCGCGCCTCGGCTCCGAACACACTTATGGCGATGAGAGCCAATCCCAAAATGATTCGCATGCCGCTACACTCCGGCGAGCCGGCCTGTGCTGTCGCCTAAAGTCTCCTGCCGAATCCCAGCCTTGTCCATTGCAGACACCAGCAGATTCGTCATCGGCGTGTGATCTTCGTAGCGCAAGTGCCGCCCGCCCTTGAGCGTCCCCGCCCCACCGCCCACCAGCAAATTCGGCAGCGGAAAATGATTGTGGACGTTGCTGTTGCTCATATTGCTGCCGTACAGCAGCACCGAATGATCGAGCAATGACCCATCCCCATCCGGGGTGCTCTTCAGCTTTTCGAGGAACCGCGCAAACAGCCCAATGTGATACGACTGAATCTTCGCCAGCTTCTCAATCTTTTCCGGCTTGTTCTGATGATGCGACGTGGCATGATGCCCGTCATGCACACCGATCTGCGGATAAGTCTTGTTGCTCTCCTCGCGCGCCACCATGAAAGTGAACACCCGCGTGACGTTGGTCTGATACGCCAGCGCCAGCAGGTCGTACATCAAATTGATGTGCTCTTCAAACGCGTAAGGAATCCCCACCGGAGCCTCCGGCAGTTCCGAATACGAATCCAACTGCTGTTGCCCGGCCTTCTGAATCCGCCGCTCAATTTCGCGGACGCTCTCCAGATAATCCCCCACCATCGCGCGATCTTTCGCACCCAGCGTCTTCTGCAGCGCCCCCGCGTCGACCGTGATCTGATCCAGAATACTGCGGTCTTCCTGAATCCGCGCCGCCCGCTCCTCAGCCGACCCGCCCACGCCAAACAACCGCTCAAACACCTTGCGAGGATTGATCTCCATCGGCAGCGGAGTCGTCGGCGTTCGCCACGACAAGGTGTTCATGTAGATACACCCGTAGTCGCGATCGCAAGCCCCGATGAGCGCCGAATTGTCCTCGGTCGCGAGTTCCAGCGAAGGCAGCAAACTATCCTGCCCGATCTGCTGCGCCGCAATCTGATCCGCCGTCACGCCCGCAAACGCATCTACCCCTTGCGTAGGTTTCGGCCGCACCCCGCTCAACCAGGTAGTCGGGCTCAGCGAATGCACCGCCGTAGTATCCGCCGCCTTGTGCCCCAGCCCGCTGATGACGTTCACATAATCCCGCAGCGGCTCCAACGGTTTCAAGATCGGAGAAAACTCAAACCCCGCGCCCTCGGAAGCCGGAGTCCACTGGTTCATAATCGCCCCATGCGGCAAATACACGAACCCCAGCCGCACCGTTGGTTTGGCGAGCGGAGTCTGCGCCGGCAACATCGAATCGAGCAACGGCAACGCCGCCGCCACCCCCATCCCCCGCAACATCGTCCGCCGTGAAAGGTGCTTTTTGGTTATGAACATAGCTCCACCTGCGCTTCCATCATATCCCAACCGCCAGACGGAGTCGCCCGCAGGGGCCCGCTATTTCGTATCCACTTTTACGACTTGTATGACCAGGCTCTTCGGCACCAGCATTTGATGCGGAATCTTAGCCGGAATATGGAACACATCGCCGACGGCCATCGGATGCCGCACGCCGCCCGTGACGGATGTTCCACGAATCTCGCCAGGTGCCGTAGTCTTCCCGCCCACCATCGTCCCGCCCACAATCAGCGTGCCCTCGCCCGAGACCACGGTGATGACGTCCACCTGAGTCTCATGCACTTCGACCGCCCCGTCCCCTTCGCGGCGCACAATCAGAAGTCCGTGGTTGCCCCAGTTGCCAGCGCGATCGAGGCCAGCCTTATTGGCGTCGAGCTTGGTGGCCTTGGCGCGAGCCTGGATCTCGGACGCCTTGTACATAGCAAATCCCTCGGGATCGGCAGCAAAGGCGGCCCCAGTCAGCGACAGAGCAAGGAAAATCGGCAGTAGTTTCATGGGTGGGATGGTACCAGACTGGGCACCGCGTTTCAATCGGCTGCCCCCTACCGCGCCCCCGCTTGACAAGCCTTCACGGCGTTCCTATCATCGAGTCAACTCGCGAAACGCTTACCCCTGCAACCAGAGGAGTTTTCATGAGCACGACTCGACGCGGTTTTATAGCGGCTACCGGCGCCGCTGCGGCGGCGGAAAACATGGCACATGCCCAAGATCACGATCACGAACATCAAGCCGTCCCCTCCGACTCAACCCTGCGCGTGAAAGCGCTCGAATCGCTGCTGGTTGAAAAGGGACTTGTAGATCCGGCGGCGCTCGATGCGTTAATTGATACCTTCGAACACAAAGTGGGTCCGCGGAATGGCGCCCGCGTAGTAGCCCGCGCCTGGGTCGATCCCGCTTACAAGAAGCGTCTGCTGGCGGATGCACCCTCGGCCATTGCGGAGCTGGGTTATATCAGCGGGCAGGGCGAGCACATGCTGGTGGTCGAGAACGGCCCCAAGGTCCACAACCTGGTGGTGTGTACGCTGTGTTCGTGTTATCCGTGGCCGGTACTTGGGCTGCCCCCGGTTTGGTACAAGTCGGCGGCGTACCGGTCGCGCGCCGTGATCGACCCGCGCGGAGTGTTGCGCGAATTCGGCACCGAAATCGATGACGACGTCGAAGTGCGCGTCTGGGATAGTACCGCGGAGCTGCGCTACATCGTGCTTCCGGAGCGCCCGCCGGAAACACAAAATCTCAGCGAAGAAGAGCTCGCCTCGCTCGTCACCCGCAATGCCATGGTAGGCGTTTCCAAAGTTCCGTCTCCGGGAGCCAAGGCATGAACGGCGTCCATGATATGGGCGGTATGCAGGACATGGGCCCGATTCAACACGAACAAGACGAGCCCGTCTTCCACGCCGCTTGGGAAGGGCGCATATACGGAATCAACTCGGCGCTCCGAGCCCTCGCTAAATGGAACCTGGATGCGTGGCGTCATCAAATCGAACTGCTTCCTCCCGCCGACTATCTGCGCATGACCTATTACGAGCGGTGGCTGCAGATCAATGAGCAACTGCTGGTGAAGCACGGTCTGGTCACCCCGGCGGAACTCGCAACTGGCGCGCTCGATCCCGGCTCAGTGAAAGCCGCGCCGGCCTTGACCGCGGCCCTTGCAGCTCGCAGTCCCAATCGCGGTATTCCTTCCAGTCACGATCCCAAGGTGCTGGCTCAATTCAAAGTTGGTCACCGCGTGCGCGCTCGCAACACGAACCCAACTGGGCACACAAGGCTCCCGCGTTATGCCCGGGGCAAGCACGGTACCATCGCTCGCGATCACGGTGTCTACACCTTTCCCGATACCAACGCGCATTCCCAAGGCGAGAAACGCCAGCACGTCTACTCCGTACGTTTCTCCGCGCGCGAACTTTGGGGCGACCACGCCTCGCCCCGGGACTCCGTTCATTTGGACATGTGGGATGACTACCTTGAGCACGCCTGACCTCAATTTGCCTCGCCTGCCGCGCGATCAGGAAGGACCCGTGTTCGCCGAACCCTGGCAGGCGCAGGCATTCGCCCTCGCTGTCAGGCTCTCCGAGGAGGGCCACTTCACCTGGAAGGAATGGGCGGCGGCCCTTGCCGATGAACTACAGGCCGCTGCTGATCGCGGCGACCCGGACGATGGCTCCCATTACTATCATCATTGGCTCGCGGCCTTGGAACGTCTGGTTTTGGCGAAGCATTTAACCGACGGGGCTGCATTGCTTGCTCGGAAAGAGGCCTGGGCCGACGCTTACAGGCACACTCCTCACGGCAAGCCTGTCGAGCTCGCGGCAGGCCCCGGTCGCACAAAATAATCCGCCTTCCCCATCGCCGCCGGCACCGCCACATCGAAAAACCCGATCATCATCTCCTCCCAGCTCTGCTGCCCATACCGCACCTCCGCCGCCGGGTCCGGATTTCGCGGATTATTCGCCGAATTATCGAACCACCCCACCCACTCGAGCCGTGTCCCCTTCTTCAACTCGAGCGGCTGCGCTAGCCGGTAGGAGAGCTGCCAGTAAAAGTTGTAGTTCGGCACCTTCAGCAGCGTTTCCGGCTGCCCGTTGTCGTGGATGCGCGTATATTCAAACGCCTTCCCGCGCAAATGCATGTGCGGAAAAAATCCCAGCAGCAGCGCATCGTTCGGCAGCGTGCCCCACGCCGTCACGCGATACTCCCGCTCGCCCGGCGGAATCACGAAGCGCTCGTTGTCCATCTGCAGCGTGAGCACCGCCTTTTCCGGAGGCGTCTTCGCAAATACCAGCCCCACGCTAGTCCGATCTACCGCCCGCTTCCCGTTCGGCGTGTAGTGAATCTCAAACATGAAATCCGACCCGGCCTTCACCCGCTTCGCCATCCCCTGCGGCCACACCTCCGGCGAACTCCCCGGCGCCCACACCGTCAAAATGTCGGATTTCGTCGGACCGCCCGTCCACGTCGACCCCGGCTCGCGAATATACACGACCACGTGATGCACCACCCCGCGATTCCCCGGCCGCGCCTCCACGCCCTGAATCCAGCGATCCTCGCGAAACCCCGTCGGAGCCGCGAAATACTGATACTCCACCGCCCCCCGCGCCGGCACCTCGAAGGAACGCGGCATCTCGATCACCTGATCCGGCACGCCCAAATTCCACCCGTCAGCCCACTGCCGCGGTTTCGGAGCATCTCTAGGATCTCCCTCTGTCGCCCCTGTCGAAGCCCAAGCGTCGAGCGTAGCGATCTCCGCCGCCGTCAGTGACCTGTCGTTAGAGAACTTCCCGCAGCAAGGATCGGCAAACCAGGGAGGCATCTTCCGCACCCGCGTGGCTTCCCGAATGGCCTTCGCCCAAGGCCGCGCGTCGCGATAAGTAACCAACGGCATCGGAGCCATCTCCCCCGCCCGATGACACTCCTGACAGCGATTTTGCAGGATAGGCAGAATGTCACGATAAAAAGTAGGCGCCGCCGCTCCCACCACCGGAAAAGCCGCGAAAATCCAAGCCCACCGCACGTCTTAGATTAAACCCGCACAGCCGAAGCGTCAAAACTGTTAGCCCAGTGAAACTCCCCGCCAATCTCGCGCAAGCAAACCCGATCTTCGCCCGCCGCGCTCAGCAGCCGTTCCATCGGCTCCCCCACCGGCTCGCTGCTCAACGCGAACGTCCGATGATGTACTGGCAAAATGAAATCCGCGCCGGCGTCGTCAGCCATCCGCACCGCCTGCTCTGGAGTGCAATGCGCCCGAATCCACGGATTGTAAGCCCCAATCGGCATGATCGCCAGATCCACCGGCTTCGAAGTCCGCACGTTCTTGAACGAATCCGTATAAGCGGTATCTCCGCCGAACACCACGCGATACCGCCCCGCTTCAATCACGTAACCGTTGTAGGACCGCTGAATATCATTCCGCATGCGCGCTCCCCAGTGGTTCACTTCGAACGCACGCACGGTAGCCGCACCCACGCGCATGCTTTGTCCCCAGCCCAATTCGTGGACCGCGCCGTAGCGTTTCACTCTCAGTAGATCGCTAGTGTTCACCGCCGTGATCACCGCAGTCGATCTCCCTTCCAGCTTTCGCAAACTCGGCAGATCGAAGTGATCCATATGCGCGTGCGACAGCAAAATCAAATCCGGCCGCGGGATCTCAGCGAGAGTCAGCGCCGGTTCCACCAGCCGCTTCAGCCCCAGCGTAACCGGTCCCAAACCAATGCCGATACGATTGCTGAAAACCGGATCGGTGACGACGATGAACCCGTCAATGCTGATGACCACCGTGCTGTGGCCGATCCAAGCCGCGTGCAATCCCGTCTGCGGCCACCGATCGACACGCGGACGCCGCGGCGCCGCCTCCACCTCACGCTTCATGTCTTTGGAAACACGCCGCCAAAACTCCGGCGCATAGCGATAAACAAACCCAGCAAAATCCCTCACATTCAGTTAGACGCAATCGCTAGCATGCAGGTTCGTTTTTCTCACTTGTAAGCGAACCGCGTTCCCGCCGGGAAGCGTAGCCCAAAGCATTCCGCCAGGGTTTTAAGGATCGCGTCGTCATCCGCTAGGGTGGTTTGCGAAATCCCGTCCGGCCGCTGCTCCGTCAACTGCCGATTCACCAGGATCAGCCGCACATCCTCGCCCGGGCGCTGCGCGATCAGCCGGGTCACAAAGGGAGAAGTCGGAAAGGTCGATGTGTAGTAATTCGAAACCTCGTAATCCGCCGCGTACTGCTCTTCCAGCGTGAAGCTGTAAAGGTCGAGCCAGCCCTCCGGCCGCCATGTTTGCAGGGCGTATAAGTCGCCCTCAACCATCACGCGATATTGCCACTCGAAATGCCGTTGCACCTCGCCCGCTTGCAGCCTCACCGGCAACAGCAATCCATCGCCCCCAAACCCAACGTCCGCCAGCCAACGTCCGCCCTCGACGTCGACCGCCAACAGCATGTGGCTGCGCGGCCGGACTTCCGTCGCTCCCATTCGCACCCGCGCCGCAAGTCGAGTCACACGAAATCCGATGGCCTCCAGCACCGCGGCAAACAGCGCATTCTGCTCGAAGCAATACCCGCCCCGCCGCCCGCCAATCAGCTTCGCGGTGATGCTTTCGAGATCCAGCCGAATCGGCCGTCCCAGCAAAATATCGAGATTCTCAAACGGAATATGCGTCGCGTGCGCCAAATGCACATCGCGTAGAGTCGCCAGCGTCGGCGTGAATTCGCTGCCGTATTCGATCCGAGCGGCGTAGGCCTTCAGATCCACTGGCATTGTTTAGCGCACAGCCGCCACCGCCTGCCCCTCGCTCGCAGGAACTTTGCGCATCTGAAACGGAGCGCTCTTGACGATGCCCAGAATCACCGCCGAGAAACGGTAGTCGCTCTTCGCCGCGTCCCGCACGATCCCGCGCACCACCGGCATGTCGTAATAATCGAGCCCGCGACCCAGCGCATACGTCATCATCTTTTCCGTCACCGTACTGGCGAACCTCTCCGGATGCTCGAGCAGCGCCTTGCGCAAATCCACCACACCCGCCACCGGCGTGCCATCCGCCAGTTGCCCCGACGCATCAATCGGTCCCGCCAGCTCCTTGGTACGCCATTGCCCGATTGCGTCGAAGTTTTCCAGCGACAGTCCCAGCGGGTCCATCACTTTGTGGCAAGTCGCACAAGCGGGGTTCGCACGATGCTGCTCCATCAACTGCCGCAGCGAAAGCTGCTTGCCGTCGCCGTTTTCCTTGAGCGCCGGCACGTTCGGTGGTGGCGATGGCGGCGGCGTGCCCATAATATTTTCGAGGATCCATTTCCCGCGCAACACCGCCGAAGTGCGGTTGGGATACGACGTCACCGTCAGCACGCTTCCCTGGCCCAGCAGCCCGCGGCGATTTTCATCCGCCAGCGTGACGCGCCGGAACTGGCTGCCGTAGACGTTGGGAATTCCGTAATGCTTCGCCAATCTTTCGTTGACGAACGTGTAATTCGCGGTCAACAGATCCAGCGCACTGCGATCCTCGCGCAGCACGCTTTCAAAAAATAATTCCGTCTCGCGCCGCATCGCTTGCCGCAGGTTGTCATCGAAGTTGGGGAACGTCGCCACGTCCGGCGCCGCGCTTTGCAGATTGCGCAGAAACAGCCATTGACTCGCGAAGTTCTTCACCAGCGATTCCGCCTTCGGGTCCGCCAGCATGCGCTTGACCTGCGCTTCCAGCACCGCTGGATCTTTCAATTTCCCCTGCGCCGCCAGATTGATCAACGGCTCATCCGGAATGCTGCTCCATAAGAAGAAAGACAACCGCGAAGCCAATTCCAAATCGTTAATGCGATGCGCCGCCCCCGCCGCCACGCCCGCATCCGACTCCGCGCGGAAAATGAACTTCGGATTCGCCAGAATCAGGCGCAGCGCGTTCTCAATGCCGCTGTCGAAGTTTCCTTTGTTACGCCCAGCTTGGTAAAAGCTCAACAGACTTTCGAGATCCGCATCCGTGACCGGCCTTCGGTAAGCCCGCCGCGCCAGCGTCGTCAAAATCTGCTTCGCGCACGTGACATCGTCCTTGCCCGCCGCAGGCCGGCACACGAAAACCTTCCGCCTGCTAGGCGTGTCGCCCGGCCCTTTCGCGGAAAATGGTCCCGCAATCGCCACCCGATCGATCAGCGGCAGCCCGTTCATATTCTGCAAATCCAGATCGCGCGTGAACGGCTCGAGCGGCTCGTCCGACTCCGCCAGATTCTTCTGCGCAAACGTCACGCCCACCGCATGCGGACCCGCCTTCACCGGAATCCGCGCCTTCAACCGCGCGTCAATGGCCTCGCCCGCGACGCCGAGATTAGTATCCATCATCAGGTTATCGTCCGGCCCGCCTACGCGCGTCGAGAAAACCCGGTTGCCATCAATCGTGATATCGATGCGATGCGGAAATTCCAACCCCGTCATGTAACCGACAATATTGCGCAGCAGCGAGATGCTGAAATCGTACTCGCCATCCAAAGGAAAGTTGTGGTGGATCAACGCCCCGCCGCGCGTCCCCAACGGCAGCCCGTCAATGTGGTCATCCTGCGCCAGATCCGGCGCTATGCGGTAGGTCTGCGCCACCGGCGGCGTATTCGGATCGCCCACCGCCAAACTCGCGACTTTACGCGATGCCGCCAGGTATTGCTCCAGCAGCAACGGCGATACTTTCAGCACATCGGCAATATTGTCGAACCCATTGCTCTCGTCATCGCCCGGCAGCAGCTCGGTGACATCGACGTCCAGCGCCAGCAAATCGCGGATCGCATTGGCGTATTCTGTGCGATTCAAGCGATGCAGCGCCGCGCGCCCGGGATTCGCGTTGCCGGCTGCCGCACGGTCCAGCGAAGCCTCCAGCCAGGACGCCAAACCTTGCAACGTCTCTTTGTCGGGACGCGGCATGCCCGCCGGCGGCATGGTCCCGCCATGAATCTTGCGGACGACTTTTTCCCACACCTCGGCGCCTTCGCCGATGCGGTCGATATCCATTTTGTCGAGCGTCAGATTCGCCGTCTTGAGCCGCTGGTTGTGGCACACCACGCAATATTGATCCAGCAGTTTACGTTGGGCCGCGCCGGAAGAAATCTGCCCTGCGGCATGCGCAGCGAACACCGCAATCAGCACCCCAAAAATCGTATGCCTCATCATTTCTAATCCGCTTCCAGGATATCTCACTCGCACAATTTGACGCCGTTTGGCCGCTCCCTCCGTGCTGTTTGCGCCCGGCTCTCGCTAAACTAAACAGACGTGATCCGATCATATTTAACCCTGATTCTTCTAGGCGCCGCTTTCGCGCATGCCCAGGCGGCAAAGCCTGCACATGCCTCCGATTGGCCCATGTACAACCGCGATCTGGCCGGCACGCGCTACTCTCCGCTCACGCAAATTAACACCAAGAATGTGGCGAATCTGAAACAGGCCTGGTCGTTCCAGTTGAAAGCCGACGCCAAGCAGCCCGGCCCGCAGTCGGAAGCCACGCCCATCATGGTCAACGACGTGATGTATCTGCCCGCGGGCAATCGCATCGTCGCACTGAAGCCGGAAACCGGCGAGCTCATCTGGCAATACGTGATAGCCGAAGGCGTGCCGCAACGCCGCGGCGTCACCTATTGGCCCGGCGATCAAAACAATCCGCCGCGCATTTTCTTTACTACCGGACACAAGCTGGTCGGCTTGAACGCCTCCACCGGCAAAATCGATCCCGGCTTCGGCAACGAAGGCTCCGTGGATACGGTGGTGCCCTATCAATCCGCCCCCACGGTTTATAAAAATATGTTGTTCATCGGAGCCAATGTGCCCGAACAACCGGCCAGCGGTCCTCCCGGCGACACGCGTGCCTACGATGCCCGCACCGGCGCGAAGATGTGGGAATTTCATTCGGTGCCGCGCGCCGGAGAAACCGGCAACGAGACCTGGCCCGTTGACGCTTGGAAAGATCGCACCGGAGCCAACAACTGGGGCTTCTCCATGACCGTCGACGAAGCGCGCGGGATTCTGTACACCACCTACGGCAGCCCGGCTAGCGATTTCTACGGCGGCGATCGCAAGGGCAACGACCTGTTCGGCAATTCCGTGGTGGCCCTCGACGCCGTAACCGGAAAGATGAAATGGTATTTCCAGGCCGTCCATCACGACATGTGGGACTTCGATCTCCCGCCCGCGCCCGGCCTGATGGATCTCGTGATCAACGGCAAGAAGACGCCGATTCTGACGCAGACCGGCAAGGTCGGCTACATGTACATCTTGAATCGCGAAACCGGCCAGCCCATCTTCGGCATCGACGAGAAGCCGGTGCCGCAAAGCAACGTGCCGGGCGAATTCCCGTCGCCCACGCAACCTATTCCCGTGAAGCCTCCGCCGTTCGGCCGCATGAGCTTCAAACCGGAAGATCTGGTGACCGCCGACGATACGAATGCGGAGCACGCGGCCGCTTGCAAGGACCTGCTGGAGCGCAGCGGCGGCCTGCATAACGAAGGGCCGTTCACCACTTGGGTTTATCGCGCGCAAGGCGCGCCCCCGGTGTCGAGCGTGATTTTTCCGGGCGCTATCGGCGGCACGAATTGGGGCGGTACGGCGTCCGATCCAAAGCTGGGCTACGTGTTCACCTTCACCAACGAATACGGCAGCATCGGCTGGATCGAGAAGAAGCCAGAAGGTTCGAACGTGCCCTACGATCAAGCCAGCGTCGAAGGCAATCCGTTCAACTCGAAGTTCTGGGCGAAGAAAACCGACGCCTCAGGCCGCGTGATGGGCGCCAGCAGTTGGCCCTGCCAAAAACCGCCCTGGGGCCGCCTCACGGCCGTGAACGCCAAGACCGGCGAGTTCGCGTGGCAGGTGCCCCTGGGCGTGACCGACGAACTCCCCGAAGGCAAACGCAACACCGGCCGCATCGGCTTCGGCGGACCCATCGTGACCGCGGGCGGACTAGTCTTCATCGGCGCGACCAACGACAAACACTTCCGTGCCTTCGATTCCCGAACCGGCAAAATGCTGTGGGAAACCAAACTCGAATACAGCGCGATTTCCGTGCCCATGACGTATCAGGGCAAAGACGGGAAGCAATACGTGGCGGTGGTGGCCGGCAACGGCGGCGCCGGCGTGACCGATCCCGATAATCGTGGTACGGAGTCGTTAGTGGTTTTCGCGGTGAAGTAGCGGACGCTATTTGCCCACCATGTGTTCGACGTTGCGTGAATTCTCGCACACGGTTTCAATGAGCTCCGTGTCCGGAACCAGACTCAGATTGAACTTCACGGTCCACGGCTTGGTGTAAGCCTTCGGGTCGTCAATCGTGATGCCAAGTTCCATGTTCCCGACATTAAGCCGCCGGAAACGTTCGACGACGTGCAGAGCTTGCGTCTGCGGACGGCCTTTCTCGGTATCGATCCAGCCGCGGTCATTGAAGCCGATGGTATCGATCACCATCGTGTCGCCCTCCCACTTGCCCACCGAGTAGCCTTTCCAGGAAGGCTGCGGGTCCTTCGGCAGCGCGCGGCCGTCGGTGAAGATTTCGCGGAACACGTCGTTGGTGGATGTCTCGTAAAGGATGATCACCTCGCGCGGCAACTGAATAATCTTGTAGGGGTGGTCGTTATGCGTGTCCGCCCGCGGCACCCCCGGCGGCATGCACTGCGCCAGCGGATCGTCTTTATGTACGCCGTCCTGCCGCTTTTCGGCGAGCGCTTTCGCCCACGGCTGGTACGGCACTTCTGCGGGTTTCAGATCGGCCGCCAGGTCCAGGAAATGATTGACGCCGCCGCTCGGTATCCATATTCCCGAAAGATCCGGCTTCCCGTCGGCCGTTTTCGGCGTGGGCGCGGCGAGGTCCGGTTTCCCGTCACGCGTTCGCGGGAGCCCGGCCGTCGGGTAATTCAACCACTGCGCGGGCGCGGCAGCCGCCACGGCAACAAGCATAATGAAGATCCGCGAAGTCATGCTCATATGCCCACACAGTATATGCAATAATGCGCGCGAGCACACGCCAACGCCCCCCCGCGTGAAATAATACTCCCATGTCGCGATTCCTGAAATTGTGGGCGCTGTGGGCCGGCGCCGCTGCTCTGTTGCTGGCGCAAACGCCGTCCAGCGCGGTCAATCCGCTGGTCAAGCGCATCGTCGACGAAATTTCGCAAGAACGCATCGCAGCGAATCTCAAGAAGTTCGAAAGCTTCGGCACGCGCTACATAATGTCGAGCGATGACGATCCGGTGCACGGCATCGGCGCGGCGCGGCGCTGGATTTACAGCGAATTTAAGAGCTACAGCCCCAAGCTCGAAGTAAGCTATCAGACCTTTCGCGTGCGCAAAGGCGCGCGGCGTGGGCAGGTGCTCCACGAGGTGGAACTTGCAAACGTGGTGGCGATGCTGCCGGGCACCGTCGATCGCGACCGCTACGTTCTGATGACGGCCCACTACGATACCGTGAATCTGCATCGCAAGCCGCAGTTCACCGATGCCGAGCGCGTGGCCGATCTGGTGAAGCGCGGCATGGAAGAATCCGAAGCCCAGCGCGTGATCCAGCTTTTTCCCACAGTCGACACAGTTGCCGATGTCGACAACGAAGCCACCGCGGCGGAAAACATTTCCCCTGGAGTTACCGATGACGGCAGCGGCACGGCAGCGGTCATGGAACTGGCGCGCGTGATGTCGCAATACCAATTCAAAAAGACCCTGGTGTTCATAGCGTTCGCAGGAGAGGAGATCGGGCTCGAAGGCAGCAAAGCTTACGCGGCCATGGCCAGGCAGAAGGGCATGCAGATTGAAGCCGTGTTGAACAACGATATCATCGGCAGCGACACCGCAGGCAATGGGCGCGTGAATAGTTCCACGCTGCGCGTGTTCTCCGACGGACCCGAGGATTCGCCCGGCCGCGCGCTGCTGCGCTACACCAAACAGATGGCCGAGCGCTACGTGCCCTCGATGCACGTCGAGATGGTGTTTCACGCCGACCGCTTTAATCGCGGCGGCGATCACACCAGTTTTTTCACGCAAGGCTACGCGGCAGTGCGCCTGACCACGCCCAATGAGAACTACGAAAATCAACACACCGCGACCGATACGTATGCGAACACCTCTGCGCCTTACACCACGCGCGTTACGCGCATGAACGCCGCGACGCTGGCAAGTTTGGCGCTGGCGCCCCCGCCGCCGGTGGTCAACTACACTTATCAGTCGGGCGAACGGAAGGGCGATCGGTCCCCCATGTTGAGCCGCGGGAAATCCGGCTACGATGCGGCGCTGCGCTGGCAGCCGAGCACCGCGCCCGACCTCGCCGGCTATGCGGTAGTGATCCGCGCAACCACGGCCCCCGATTGGGAGCGCGAGATCTGGGTGGGCAAGGTAACCGGTTACACCATGCCGGATGTGTCCATTGATGACATCGTGATCGGCGTCAAGGCCGTGGATCGCGATGGCAATCAGAGTTTGGTTTCTGCGTATCTGGAACCGGTGACGCAGCAGTTGACGGCGCCGCCGGCGAGTCCGAAAGAGTAGAGGAGAGAGCGATGAAACTATTTATGATGGCGATCCTGGCGTCCGCAATGCTGTGGGCGCAGGCGCCGGCGGGCGAGATCGTGGGCGTGGGCAATTTCTCGCACATCGTGCAGAATCTCGACAAGTCGCTGGAATTCTATCGCGACGTTTTGGGATTGGAAGTGGCCGTCAACCAGCCGTTCTCTCCCAATCTGGCGATCGCGAAGCTGGGCAACACTCTGGGTGGGCAGTCGCGCTATGCGGCGTTGCAGGTTCCGGGCTCCGCGATCGGCGTCGAGCTGATCGAATACAAAGACATCGAGCGTAAGCCGCAGCATCCGCACTTTTACGATGCGGGCGCGGCCAACATGATCCTGCGCGTGCGCGACCTGGACTCCGTTTTCGCGAAATTGCAGAAGTTCGGCGCGACGGTGCTTACGGCCGCCGGGAAACCGGTGACCATCAACAACACCCTTCACGTGGTGTTCGTGCAGGACCCGGACGGCTTCGTGGTCGAACTGGGCCAAGGCACGCCGCCCGCCGATTCGAAAGTGCCCGCGTCCAGCAACGTCTTCGGTGGCGCATTCGAATTATCAGTGGTGAACAGCGAAGAGAGCGTGAGGTTCTACAACGATCTGCTGGGCTTCAGCATGAAATTGGGCGCGGAGTTCAACACCAATAAATTGATGGCGGAGACGGCGGGCGCGCCCGGCGCGAGTTTCCGCCAGAGCCGCGCGATGATCCCGGGTACGTCCGTTTCGATGACGCTCATCGAGTTCAAAGACATCAACCGCAAGCCTCTAAAAGGGCGCGTGCAAGATCCCGGCACAGCCATCTTGCAATTGCGCGTGCACGACGTGGCAGCGCTCACCAAGAAGCTAAAGAGCGCGGGCGTTCCGGTAGTCACCACCGGGGGCGAGCCCGTCGACGTGGGTCCCGGATTGAAAATCTCGATCGTGCGTGATCCCAATAACCTGATGCTGGAGTTGTTGCAGGCGCCTACGAAGTAGCTACGGCTGAACGGACACTTTTACCTTGCCGGTGGTCCAGCAGCACTGGAACCCCGCGCCGCCCTCGCCGGAATAGTCGTTGGCGGTGACATTCAATATGTAGTCGCCGGGCGCGCTGAAGGTGACGTTGGTGGTAGCTTTGCCACTGAATGGGGCGTTGCCCCGATCGAGCTTCACCGCGGGCGGACGCTCATTGCTGAACGTCACGGCGCCGGGCGCCCGGTAGGGAATCCATCTTACGGTCACAGGAGCGCCTAGCGTGCTGGGCCGCGCACCCGACGACGACGTGAACTTGGCGTCGTCGGAAACCCATACGCTAAGCGTCAGCGGAACTCCCACTTTCGCAGTGGTCGAAGTGGTAATGCCTTGCGGACCTTGCGCGGACGCGCCGCCTTCATCGAAACTGATCGACGGCGGCGTGTTGCCCACGGACGCCTCGATGAACGGCGAGATCTCGTAGGTAACGTTGAGACTCGCCGGAATCACCGTGGTTTTGCCGTTGGCGATCAGCGTCCAAGTGATTTTGCCATCCCCAAAATCGGCGGGCACTTTCACGGTGAACAGGCCCCAGCCGCGGCCCGGCAGGAAGTGTGTTGGCTGGCCGCGATCCGGACCTCCCGGCTCGATGTGATTGTTAGGGCCGATCGGCAGATCGATTTCCTGCTTTTGATTGCGATTGTAGTAACCCAGCAGAAGACTGAAGGTCCCGTCCGGATTTTTGAACCAGCCTTCGAAGGCCCCCGTGACGCTGTTGCCGGCTTCGCGCGCAGGCTCGATAGGGAGCGATTGCCCCCACATCAAGCTGGAGCTTGCGAGTAAAAATGTGCCGATGAATCTACTTGCGAGGCGCTGCATCCGACGCTTGCAAATTCCCTTTGCGTTTCGCTACGTACGCGTTGTATTCGTCATCGCTCAAGTAGGTGACGTTCATCCAGGCGTGGCCCATTTCGTCCACCGTGCGGTCGCCGTAACCCACCCACTGATCGGGATCCGGATTGTTGGGATTAGCGCGGGTGTTGTCATACCACGCGGTGACGTGGATCATCGTGCCCTTGGGCAGCACCGGCGCCGCGTCGTCAGCGTAAATATAGTTGGTCATCCAATTGAAGTTGAAATTGCCCACGTGGCTGATCAATTGCGTGCTGCCGTCCGGCAGAATGGCTTCTACCGTCATGGCCTTGCCGCGCAGATGCATGTGCGGCTGGAAATTTTCGAGCATCGCCGGGCGCGTCAGCACCGTGAAATTGTCGGACTGGCCTATGGTGTTGGGCGCGATGTCGATATTTCTTCCGGAGCGGGTGCGCGCGTTGCCCGCGGACTGGAAGCTGCGCAAAGCTTGGAACGAAGTCAGGTAGCTGCGGTGCGCCGGTTCCTGCCCCTTGGGATAAAGCCAGATGCCCAGCTCGACGTTGTCGCGAATCTCTTCGCCCACCGCGTGAATGTGCACGTCCCAGGAAATTTGCGAACCGGGCAGAATCAATTTCCCGCTGTCGGGGCGGTACAGGTCGTAACCTTTGCCGATGGCCCACTCCATGAAGAACGCGCGCGCGCCAAAGTCGGAGTCGCCCGAATTCGGAGCCAGGCTCGAAGGATCGTCCTGCACCAGATACGCCACCGCATGATGCGTGATCTTGCGTCCGGCCGCAGTGCCGGGGCGGACTTCAACAGCGCGCACCCAGCGCGGCTCGGTGATCGGAATCGTTGAAGTGGGCCGCCACCAGACGTCCTGGTGATGAGCCGGCATGGTGTACGGCTCGGACTTGATCACCAGATCGGGCGCGCCCAGTTCCTTGGTGGCCTTCCATTCGTTCTCGGCACCCCATTGCACGGGAGCGGGCATGTCCTTGGCGTCGCCCAGCGGCGCACCGGCGTCCACCCAGTTGGCGATGGTCGCGATCTGCTCGTCCGTCAGCGAAATGTCGTTCTTGAATTTCTGCACGCCTACCGTCTTATCGATGTGCCACGGCGGCATCTGGCGCGTAACCACGCGCTGCTTGATGGCCTTGGCCCACGGGCGCGTCTCTTCATAAGACACCAGCGACATGGGAGCCATCGCCCCTTTATGATGGCACTCCTGGCAGCGCGCCTGCAAAATAGGAGCGACGTCTTTAGCGAACGTCACCGTTTTAGCCGCTGGCGCCGAGCCCGTAGCCGCGTCTGCAGCGTAGAGCGAAGCGGATAGCGTGAGAAAAGCACTGAAGGCGAGTGTAGTTGCTAAGGCTACCGGGGATTTAGCAGGCGTCATACGCGCTCCTTCTGTACATCAGTAAGCGATGATTAGTGTAAACGGACGGCAGGAGAGTGTCAAAGGGGGTATCCAAGCCCGGGGAATTGCCGCGCTCAATGGAGGCTGTTCAGGCGCAATCCGATCCGATATTCTTGGGGAGCGCATTCTTTGCAATGACGGACTTCTCCCAGCTCGGTAGTGTCCTTAATCCGGACTCGCACGATCGTTCCAGGCAGAATGGCTTTCGGAGCGATGAGGCCGAGACCGTTCTTTGAGACGTCCACGATCCTAACCTTCCAACGATCCAGAAGACGCAACGGTGTCTTCTTCGCTCCAGCTTTCACAACCTCTGAAGGCCGCACCGCGGCCGCGGCGTCAATTCCGTCTTACCACGACGTAGGCGACGTGCTGGTAAACACCCCGCTAGAGCTAACATGGAATCCCAGCACATTGACCGCCGGCCCTGAGGTCGCAATCTTCAAGGTGCCAAAACGCCCGATCACTTGCGGGTATTTCTGCGTGAGCGTGATGGCCTGGTGCTGGCCGTGCTGCAACGTGAAAGAATCCTGCAGCAGCGTGGCTCCGCTCGTGTCAAAAAACGTCAGGAATATTGAGATATCCTGCGACGTCGATGGATTCACCAGCGCAATGCCGGACGTGTAGCCGTTGGTGTGATCGAACGGCAGCACCCACTGCGACTTCGCAGAGAAATCCAGGGGCTCGGACGCTTCACTAGGGCGAGGAACCGTCGGCGGCCGCCGGAAAATCACCGTGCCCGCGGTAGTCGCGCCGGGCGCGATCGCGGAGGTAAACTGCTCGACGAAAATAGTCTCCACCAGGGCCCAGCCCTGCGCCAGCGAAATCTGCGAGCCCGCCGTCTGGATGGTCACGCTGCCGTGGGCGGGGATCGCACCATAGATTACGGGTCCGGTTAAGATATTCGTCTGTAGCGACAGTGGCGCCCCGGTGTCGTCAAAGAAACTGAGCTTGTACAACGATGGCGAGGCGTCGATGTTGTTCAACGAAATTAACGTCTGCCAACCGTCGCCGTCAGCGACTTGAGAGATTACCGCAGACTGGCCAGACGTCGTTGATTGCTGCCCGTAGGCAGTAGTCGCCGCGAGCGCAAGCAGGAAAAGTGTGCTCTTCATAGCGGCAGCATATCACCGGATGCCGCGGCCACAACCGGGCTGAATCCCCCTAATAGCCTCCTAAAGTGCCTTACGAACTCTTACAGTCCTGCCAATCGCAGGGTGCGCGCCGGCTCCTCGCCGAGCCACTCCGGGTGCGCGGCAGTCGAGTCGAAAATGGAGGTGGTTTTAAACAGCTCATACCCGCCGTCCATCGCGAGTTTGGAAGTTTTCGCGCGCAGCCGCGCCGTTTGCGGCTTGCTGAGCGGCGTGAAAGTGGCAGCGGCTGTGAATGCCTGTTTCAGAATTTTCATGCTGTCGATACCCGTGATCACCACCGACGTCGGCAGACTCAACGCGTAGTGCAGGCACTCTACCGGCGTCAGCGCGCCGCTCTTCAAAATCACGCCGTCTCCCATGCTCTTCATGCCCAGGACGCCAATGCCCGCGGCCACCAACTCCGGCAGCACCTTCTTTTCGAAACTGCGGAAATGAGTGTCCATCAGATTCAAAGGCATTTGTACCGTATCGAAACGAAAGCCATGCCGCTTAGCGGTTTCGAGCATATATAAATGAACGCCGGGATCTTTGTGCCCCGTGAATCCGATGAAGCGAATCTTCCCTGCCTTGCGCGCCGCGATGAAGGCCTCCATTGCCCCACCTTTTGAGAAGATTCGATCGACGTCGTCGTAGCGGATCACCTCGTGATGCTGCAATAGATCGATTTCATCCATGCGCAAGCGCTTGAGTGACTCATCCAGTTGCCGCGCCGCCTCCTTCTTCGTGCGCCCGTCCACTTTTGTCATGACGAACGCCCGCGACCGGTAACCATCCCGTAGCGCCTTGCCCAGCCGCTTTTCGCTTTCACCCTCCCGGTAATCCCAGGAGTTATCCATGAACGTCAGTCCGCCATCCAGCGCCGTCCGTACCAACCGCATTGCCTCGGAGCTCGAGAGGTGGGGGCTCCCTAGATGGTACCCCCCTAACCCCAACGCAGAGACCCGAACGCCAGTGCGCCCTAACGCGCGATAAAGCATACCCATATCGTTACGGTTTGGGCAGGGCCTGCGCCGCAGACAGGTGAGCGCGCAGTGTAGGCAAAGTTTGTTTGCCCAACTCTTCACGTCCGCATCGGCTCGTGAGTTGGCTTGTTCCCGGAGGACGCGAAGATGGTTTACTCGATGCGCAGGGTAACGCCCTTAGAAACTCCTTCCGGCGGTTAGATCGTTGTGGCGGGAGGCGTGTTTCTAATCGCGGCCAAAAAGAAACGCCGGCGCGTCGCTCAATGGCGGCGCGCCGGCGGGGAATAGTCTGATGTTAAATTCGCTTCTTAGCGTTTGTCGGCCGGGACCGTATTCAAAGCCGAGATCAGCGACCGGCCTTCCGCCGTCGGGCGGACAGTTCCATACACCACGTCACGCGTGCCGAGCGGCATGCCGTACAGAGCTTCGTTATCTTCCTTGTCCGGACGCAGAGTGCTGCCCTTGAGAGCAACTCCGGCAAACGCGCCGCGCGAGCGCGACCAGGACAACATCTCGGCCGTTAGCTTCGCGTCTGTTTGAGCCGAAGCGTTACGCCCTACCGGACCCGCCGCAACTTCGCCTTCGCCGCCTAGGGTAAACTTGTCCCCCATCAGCCGGTCGGCACCGCGCCGGTTCATAACCAGCAGAATGACGTCGGTTTCAGAACCACCGATTTGGAAGCCTACGCTGCCGCCTTCCATTCGAATGGCGGCCGGCGCGGACCAGCCTCTCGCCTTCTCTTCGCGGCAAGTCATGAAACCTTTGCCAAACTGCCCGCCGACGATGAAGGCTCCTTTTTTAAGACCTGGCACGATCACGGCGCACTCGGCCTTCTCCACCAGGTCGTGAGGAATGCCTTTATCGCCCGCATTCATAATTTCAGTAAAAACACTCGACGCCGCGGTCAGGCGCTCGGCGGCCTCCCTTCGGTCTTTCTCACTAGGAGCAGCGAAGAGGCAGGCCGTCATGGTTAAAAATCCTAAGGTTTTACGCATGTCGGGAATCTCCTTACCACTTACCTGTAGCAATTGCGTTGCCGCTGTTTTAAACTCCCTCGCCTCAACGAAGACGGGGCACGCAGTGCGCACAATTTGCGCTTCCCCGCAATTTTGACCTGCGCTTATGGCAGCTTTGTCAGTTTGATAGGTTGAGTCAACGATGTGATGCGGAGCTTATGGTGGGCCGCGAGGGTCGCCAAATCCAGCGCATCGAGCGATTGCGAACAATCTAGATCCAGCCCATACATGAGCGACAGAGCGTTGGGGTTATGCCGCAGCCCCAGCATGTGTCCGATCTCGTGCACCGAGATCCGGTATAGTTCTGTCCGGTTCAAGGGTACGGCTGGATTGAACACAATCCAACCCTGGAAGCCGCGCCGATCGGGGAATTGGGAACGCGCCGCCATATTCTCCGGTTCCGGTTCGAACAGATCGCGCTGGCCGTCCACCAGTTCAATGGAACAATTCTCGCTGCTGTCTTCGTGCCAGTTCAGATCCAGGACCGTGGCCCAAAAATCCAAAGCTGACTTGAATTGTTGCGCCAGCATCGGATTGGAGGTTGCCAGACGAACCCCCAGATTCATAGGCCCGCGTTTGAGCAATTCGGCATGCCGACCGCAGGACGGATAATTCGCCGTCCAGTTGGCGAGCGGCTCGGCATTGGCTGGCGCAAAGATTCCCAGGAAAGTCCAGAGAAAAAACGAGCACGCCAGCGACCGCTTCATTCTAGTTAGGATAGCCCGGTCACCGACGCCGACGATTGCGGAAAGCGCCCGAGCACCTGTCGAAAATAACCCTAGCCTATCAATTTGTAGTTGCAACCGCGCACACGCTTTAAAACGTAGAAGCCAAACAATAACCCAAACAATAACAAGGACGTACGAAGCAGTTCCCAACGGTTCCGCACCCCAGTCCACGCCTTCTGGACCGACTGCAGGAATTGCGTCGGTAAAAATTATTGTAACCTGCAAGCTCCGCCCGGCTCTATTAGGGTTTCAGGGTGGATTGCCCTGGATATAGCAGGAGATCTTACGCGCATGCCTTCTACGCAGACCACTGAAAAACGTCATTCCAAGTCCGTGAAAAAACCAGAATCCAACGTGCTGCTGGAAACTCTGGTTGCCTTTAAAAAAGGCGCCTTCTCGGTTCGCATGCCGGTAGATCTGGTCGGGATGGAGGGCAAGGTTGCGGATGCGCTCAACGACATCCTGGAGCTGAACGAAAAGATGGCGAATGCGCTCGACCGCATCAGCCGGTCGGTAGGCAAAGAGGGCAAGATCGCGCAGCGTGCATCCATCGGCTCCGCGAGCGGCGGCTGGGCGGCGTGTATTGACTCCGTCAACAGCTTGATCGGAGATCTGGTGCAGCCCTCGACAGAAGTCGCCCGTGTAATCGGCGCCGTGGCCAAAGGCGACCTGTCGCAAACCATGTCTCTCGACGTCGACGGCCGCCCCCTGCGCGGAGAGTTCCTGCACACCGCGCGCGTGGTGAACACCATGGTGGATCAGCTCAACTCGTTTGCGTCTGAAGCCACCCGCGTGGCGCGCGAAGTGGGTACCGAAGGCAAACTCGGCGGACAGGCGCAAGTGAAGGGCGTCGGCGGC
>Ga0105245_10000617_pt1 | contig 32256 bp, 30 predicted proteins | sample KBSM54metaG_FD_81523 | JGI IMG/M metagenome (GOLD analysis project Ga0105245, IMG submission 81523) | Miscanthus rhizosphere microbial communities from Kellogg Biological Station, Michigan, USA - KBS M5-4 metaG | ecosystem: Host-associated > Plants > Roots > Rhizosphere > Soil | place...
CGTCGCCGCGATGCCCCCACCACCACCACCGCCGCCGCTGAACAATATCCGCAAATCGATCACCTCGCTCAGCCCGACCGAGCTCGCCAGCCTGCGCCGTGGCATCGCCCAGATGATCGCTTGGAACACGGCGCCGCATGGCAGCGCCAATTTCAAGCGCAGCCTGCTCTATTGGGCGAACATGCACGCCTATATCGGATCGGGCTGCTCGCCCAATTCGGGGCTGAACTATCCCGGCATGAGCGGCCTCACGCTGCAATCCAAGGCGACGCCCGACGAGATCGCGACCTGGTGTACCTGCCAGCACGGCACGATCCAGTTCCTGACCTGGCACCGCATGTATCTCTTCTATTTCGAGCAGGTGCTGCAACAGGCCTCGGGCGACCCGAACCTGCGCCTGCCTTTCTGGGATTACGAGACTGACGGGCATATCCCGCCCGCCTATCGCAGTCCTACATATGTGGATGGCGGGGTGACCAAGCCCAACCCGCTTTATGTCGCCAACCGTCAGGCGCAGCTCAATGCGGGCACGGCGGCGCTCACCCCAGCGGTGACCTCGACCGCGGGCGCGTTGCCGAGCACGACCTATTCGCCGTTCAACTCCGCGCTCGAACAGACGCCGCATGGATCGGTGCACTGCGCGACCGGCGTGGCGAGCTGCCCGAGCGGCTATATGGGCTATGTGCCCTCGGCCGGGAACGACCCGATCTTCTACAGCCACCATGCCAATATCGACCGGGTCTATGAATGCTGGCTGCGGGTGAACCCGGCGGCGCGGCTGCCAAACAACGCGGCGCAGCTCGCCCAGCATTTCAGCTTCATCGACGGCGCCGGTACACTGGTTTCGAGCAAGGTCGGCGATATGTTGACACTCGCCCAGCTCCATTATCGATATGCAGCGGGCGGCGGCTGCCCGCTCGTAATCAAATTCCCGCCAATCTATGTGCAGCTGGAAAGGCCCTTCCACGTGTATCCGCTGAGCGGCCCGATCAAGCTGCAGCGCGGCACCACCACGGTGCCGCTCAAGATTGCCCCCGCAACCCGCAAACAGATGCTGACCGCACCGGCGCCGAAGGGCCGGGCATTGCGCTCGATGCTGGTGATCGACGGGCTGAGCTATGACGAGCCGCCGGGCGTGCTCTACGAAGTCTATGTGCAGGGCGCGGGCGGCAAGCGCGTGCTGGTCGGCGTGATCAACTTCTTCAACGACACGGCCCCGCATCATGACACCATGCAGGGCATGGAAAACATGGCCGACACGGCGTCACGGACCTTCGATGCGACCGACGCGCTGGCTTCGCTCGGCGTGAGCGGCGACGCCTCGCTGGTGCTCGTGCCGACGACCGGCGTTACCGGCGGGACGGCGCTGAAGGCAGCTGAGCGGATCAGCCCGCGCGCCAATGTGCGCTTCAAGGAGGCGCGGATCGAGCAGCGCTAGCGGCTTTGCCGACCCTGGATCAGCGCGATATGATCGCGCCGATCCAGGGAGGCGTGGATGACCGAGTTTTCAGGCGGCTGTGCGTGCGGCGAGATTCGCTATCGGCTCCGTTCGGCACCGATGTTCGTGCATTGCTGCCACTGCACCTCCTGCCAGACCGAGACCGGATCCGCCTTTGTGATCAACGCCCTGATCGAGAGCGACCGGGTCGAGGCCATCAAAGGGGCGCCCGAGCCGGTGATGACGTCGTCGGAAAGCGGCAAGGGGCAGCAGATCTGGCGATGCCCCTCTTGCCGGGTGGCGCTGTGGAGCAACTATGGCGGCGCGACCGACAGATTGCGCTTCGTGCGGGTCGGCACGCTCGACACGCCCGGCGACCTGCCGCCCGATATCCATATCTATACCCGCTCGAAACTGCCCTGGGTGCAGCTGCCCGAGGGCGTAGCGGCGGTCGAGGCTTATTATGACAGCAAGGCGCTCTGGCCCGAGGCGAGCCTGGCACGTCGCAAGGCCGTGTTCGGATAGGCTTCGCGCCGCGGCTCAGCGCCGCCCGCGATAGCTTGGCAGCGCCAGTTTCCAATGGATCGCAGCGGCGCGCAGGCCGAAGCCGGCGGTTGCGGCGACGATCGCGGCCGCGAATGCGGGGAGGCCGGCGGCGACCAGTATGACATGAAGCCCGGCGGCGAGCGCGGCTGCGGTGACGTAGAGCTCAGGCCGCATCAGGATCGAGGGCTCGCCCGCGAGAACGTCGCGGATGATGCCGCCGACACAGGCGGTGATGACCCCCATCAGCGCCGCCGGCACCGGGGGCACGCCGAATGCCAGCGCCTTGGCCGCGCCGAACACCGCGTAAGCGGCAAGGCCGGCCGCATCGAGCCAGTCGAGCGCCGTGTCGCGCCACCAGCCCTGCGGCGTGACCCAGACGAGCGCCGCGACCGCAAGGCAGACCCCGGCGACGAGCGGATCATGCACCCAGAAGACCGGCGCGCCGATCAACAGATCCCGGACCGAGCCACCGCCGACACCCGTCACCAGCGCGAAAAAGGCTGCGGTGACGAAGGTCTGGGCACGCCGGGTCGCGGCCAGCGCGCCGGTGGTCGCGAACACCGCGATGCCGAACAGATCGAGCCAGGGCAGGATCGAACCGAATTGCCAGAGGCGCGGAGCGTGCACCGCTCTGATGTACCGGTCATCGCGTTTTCGCGCAAAGCGGGTCTGGCGATGTGGCGCCGCCTGTCACATATGGGCGCGATGCAACGCTATCAGTCGCCGATGATCGCCCTTGCCGTCTGCCTCGCCGCGCTCGCCGGCTTTGTCGATGCGCTCGCTTATTCGAGCCTGGGCGGGTTCTTCGCGTCGTTCATGAGCGGAAATACGACCCGGCTCGGCGTGGCCTTTGCCGCCGGACACTATGACGAGGTGCGCATGGCCGGTGCGCTGATCCTGAGCTTTGTTGCCGGTGTTATGATCGCCGCGGTGATCATGCGGCGCTGGCCGCAACACCCGAAGCCGGCGGTGATGACCGGGGTTGCCCTTCTGCTTGGCCTCGCCGCGACGATCATCCGATTTCATTCCGGCAACCAGGTCTATTTACTGGTGGCGCTCGCGATGGGAGCGGAATGCGGCGTGGATATCGGCCTCTTTTATGTAACCGGATCGCTCGTCCGGATGGGGCAATCGCTGGCCGGAGCCTTGATGGGGGATAAGGACCGCTGGTCCTGGCTGCGCCACCTGCTGCTGTGGCTCGGATTTCTGCTTGGCGTCGTCACGGGCGGGCGCTGTTATGCCGCGTTCGACGCGGGCGCCCTGTGGCTGGCGGCCGGCGGCGCGGGCGTACTGGCTATCGCGATGGGGACCGTTTCGAGCCGTGCGCCGAATGCCAGCCCCTGGGGACCGCGGCCAGTCTGAATCAGCGCGTGTCGCAACCCGGTGCGATCAGGTCTCGCTCTCCTGCGTGGAGTGTGATAAGTGATGTGTAATACATCATCTATCACGCGCTGAACCCCAGCTCGGCGCGGGGAGTGCCAAATGATCACCGCCGCCCAGATGCGCGCCGCGCGAGCCCTGTCGGGCATCGACCAGCGCCAGCTCGCCGAACTGTCGGGCGTGTCGCTTCCCACCATCCAGCGGATGGAGGCAAGCGAAGGAAATGTGCGCGGTGTGATCGACACCCTCGTCAAGGTGATCGAGGCGTTCGACCGGGTCGGCGTCGTGCTGATCGGCGAGGGTGCGGCGAGCTCCGAAGGTGGCCGCGGCGTACGCCTCAAGGGCACCGCCGACCAGCCAACAGAGACTGCGCGTGGCGACCGCTGAGGCAGCCAATCGGTCGAGCTTTCTCCAGCTCTACACGCCCAAGCTCTTCACCGTGCTGCGCGAGCATTATGGTCTCGCCGACCTGAAGGCGGATGCTGTTGCCGGGCTTACCGTGGCGATCGTCGCGCTGCCCCTGTCGATGGCGATCGCGATCGCATCGGGCGTGACGCCGGATCGCGGGCTCTACACCGCGATCATCGGCGGCTTCTTCGTCTCGGCACTCGGCGGAAGCCGGTTTCAGATCGGCGGACCGGCCGGCGCCTTCATCGTGCTGGTCGCGGCGACGGTCGCGAAACACGGCCTGGACGGGCTGATCCTCGCGACGATGCTCTCGGGCCTTATCCTGCTGGTGGTGGGCTTTCTCAGGCTCGGCACCTTCATCAAATATATCCCCTATCCGGTGACCGTCGGCTTCACCTCGGGGATCGCGGTCATCATCTTCGCGAGCCAGCTGAAGGACCTGTTCGGGCTGACCCTGGCGGGTGCCGAGCCGGGACCTTTCCTGCCCAAGCTCCTCGCCCTTGGCGCAGCGCTGCCAAGCGCGAGCGCCACGGCAGCGGCAATCGCTGGACTCTCCGTGGCGGCGATCCTGGTCCTGCGCCATCTGCGCCCGCACTGGCCGGGCTTTCTGATCGCGGTCGCACTGGGCGCGCTTGCCGTCTGGTTGCTTGCGTTGCCGGTCGAGACGATCGGAAGCAAGTTCGGCGGAATCCCGCGCTCGCTGCCGGCGCCGCACCTTCCCGACCTGTCGCTTGCCAGGATCGAGGCTGTGCTGCCGGCCGCCCTGTCCTTCGCCCTGCTTGGGGCGATCGAAAGCCTGTTGTCGGCGGTCGTCGCCGACAGCATGACCGGGCGCCGCCATCGCTCGAATTGCGAACTGGTCGCGCAAGGGGCGGCCAATATCGCTTCCTCCCTGTTTGGCGGGATCTGCGTGACCGGCACCATCGCGCGGACCGCGACCAATGTCCGCGCCGGTGCGCACGGGCCGATCTCCGGCATGCTTCACTCCCTCATCCTGCTTGGCTTCATGTTGATCGCGGCGCCGCTGGCGAGCCTGATTCCGCTTGCGTCGCTGGCGGCAGTGCTGGTCGTCGTCGCGTGGAACATGGCCGAGAAGCATGAGTTCGCGATTCTGCTGCGCACCTCGCGGGGCGATGCCGTAGTTCTGCTGACGACCTTCCTGCTCGTTGTGTTCCGCGACCTGACCGAGGGCATATTGGTGGGCTTCGGGATCGGCGCGCTGCTGTTCCTGCACCGCATGGCCCAGGCGGTCGAGATCGACCATCCGGCGGTGATGAGCGAGGAGGACCATGCCGATGACGCAGGCGACCGCCGACCCTATGACGCCGCGCTCGCGACCGACCCGGATATCCTGGTCTATCGCATCACCGGCGCGTTCTTCTTTGGCGCAGCCGGGGCGGTCGCGGCGGCACTCGACCGGATCGGCGAGCATCCCAAAGCTTATGTCGTCGACGTCTCGGGCGTTCCGGTGCTCGATTCAACCGCCGCCGCCACGATCGCGGGATTCGCGCGCGACGCGCGACGCCATGGCGTCGCGGTCTTCGTCTCCGGCGCCCGGCCCGTCGTGCGGCGCCTCCTGCTGATGCACGGCGTACGACCGCCCGAGGTTCGGTTCAGGACAACGATTGCACGTGCCATCGCCGCTGCACGACAGATGAGCCAGGGCGAGGCCGTAGCTCATGCGCCGGCGGGAAAGAATTGAGTGCGCCCCCTCCCCTCCCGACCAGGCCGGGATAGAGAATGAAGAAGCAGCCGATCAGATGTGGATCGGTTTACCCAGCACCGCCATCGCCGCTTCCTTGATCGCCTCCGAATGCGTTGGATGGGCGTGGCAGGTGTAAGCGATGTCCTCGGAGGTTGCGCCGAACTCCATCGCCTGCGCTGCCTGCGCGATCATCGTGCCGCCGACCGAGGCGATGACCCAGACGCCTAGCACGCGGTCGGTCTTTGCATCCGCAATCACCTTCACGAAGCCATCGGGCTCATGATTGGTCTTGGCGCGTGAATTGGCGAGCATCGGGAACTTGCCGACCTTCACCTCGCCCCGCTCCCTGGCTGCTTCCTCGGTCAGGCCGACGCCGGCAATCTCAGGGCTGGTGTAGACCACGCTCGGGATCACATCATGGTTCACGATGCCGGTGAGGCCGGCGATGTTCTCGGCGACCGCGATACCTTCGTCCTCGGCCTTGTGCGCCAGCATCGGCCCGGGGATGACGTCCCCGATCGCCCAGATGCCATCGACCGAAGTCTTGAAGCGGTGATCGGTCTCGATCTGGCCGCGCTGGTTGGTCGCGAGGCCGGCGGCATCTAGGCCAAGGCCGTCAGTGTTCGGGCGGCGGCCGATCGAGACGAGCACGACATCCGCCTCGATCGTCTCAGGCGTTCCGCCGGCGGCGGGTTCGATGGTGAGCGTCGCGGTGGCGCCGCCCACCGTCACGCCGGTGACCTTGGTCGAGAGGCGGAATTCCAGCCCCTGCTTCTTCATGATCTTGTTGGCTTCCTTGCGGACCTCGCCGTCGAAGCCGGGCAGGATCTGGTCGAGGAATTCGACGACCGTCACCTTCGCGCCGAGCCGGCGCCACACCGAGCCGAGCTCGAGCCCGATCACGCCGCCGCCGATCACCACCATGTGCTTCGGCACGGCCGGCAGTTCGAGAGCGCCGGTCGAATCCACCACGATCTTCTGGTCGATGGTGACGCCGGGCAGCGGCGTGACCGAGGAACCAGTGGCGATGATGATGTTCTTCGCGCGGATTTCGCGGTCGCCGACCTTGACGCTGTCCTTGCCGGTGAAGCTGGCATAGCCCTTCAGCCATTCCACCTTGTTCTTCTTGAACAGATATTCGATGCCGCCGGTGAGCTGCTTGACCGCATCCTTGCGCTGGCCGTGCATCGTGTCGAGATCGAGGCTGGTCTCGACCTTCACGCCGAGCTTGGCGAGCCGGCCTGAGACGGCTTCGTCATACAGCTCGGACGCGTGCAGCATCGCCTTGGAGGGGATGCAGCCGACATTGAGGCAGGTGCCGCCCAGCGTCTCGCGGCCCTCGACGCAGCCAGTCTTGAGCCCGAGCTGCGCGGCGCGGATCGCGGCAACATAGCCGCCGGGGCCGGAGCCGATTACCAGGACGTCGAAATCATAGTCAGCCATGTGGCACCTTTATGTACCCCCGCGAAGGCGGGGGCCCAGACTGGGCTCCCGCCTTCGCGGGAGCACAAGCCTATATGGTTAGAGGTCGATCAGGATACGAGTGGGATCCTCGATCGCGTTCTTGAGTGCGACGAGGAACGTCACTGCCTCGCGGCCGTCGATCAGGCGGTGATCATAGCTCAGCGCCAGATACATCATCGGGCGCACCACGACCTGGCCGTCGCGGACGACCGGCCGATCCTCGATGCGGTGGAGGCCGAGCACCGCCGACTGAGGCGGGTTTATGATCGGGGTCGACATCAGCGAGCCGAACACGCCACCATTGGAGATGGTGAAGGTGCCCCCCTTCATCTCTTCCATCTTGAGCGTGCCGTCCTTGGCGCGCTTGCCGAAATCGCCGATCGTCCGCTCGATCTGCGCGACCGACATCTGATCGGCATCGCGAACGACGGGGACGACCAGGCCGCCAGGGCCGGACACCGCGACCGAGATATCGGCATAATCATGATAGACGATCTCGTCCCCCTCGATCGAGGCATTGACGCTCGGCACGTCCTTCAGCGCGAGGCAGGCGGCCTTGGCGAAGAAGCCCATGAAGCCGAGCCGGACGCCGTGCTTCTTCTCGAACAGGTCCTTGTACTTGGTGCGCGCCTCGATCACCGCCGTCATGTCGACGTCGTTGAAGGTGGTGAGCATCGCCGCGGTGTTCTGCGCTTCCTTGAGGCGCTTCGCGATCGTCTGGCGGAGGCGCGTCATGCGGACACGCTCTTCCTTGCGGCCCGAGGCGGCGACAACCGATGGTGCGAGCTGCGGCTCGGACGACGGCGCGGGAGCCGGCGCGGCGGGCGTCGCGGCAGCGGCGATCACATCGTCCTTCGTGATGCGGCCGTCCTTGCCGGTGCCCTTGACCGTCGACGGGTCAACGCCGTGCTCGAGCACCGCACGGCGCACCGACGGCGAAAGGGCTGCCGGGCTGTCACCGGCGGCGGGCGCCGGCTGAGCGGCGCTGGCCAGTACCGGTGATGCCGTTACGGCCGGTTGCGGCGCGGTCGCTGCGGCGGGAGCACCGCTGCCTGCGTCGATCGTCGCGATCATCGCGCCGACCTGGACGGTATCGCCGACCTGTACCGCGTGCTGGCCCATCACCCCGTCGACCGGGCTCGGCACCTCGATCGAGACCTTGTCGGTCTCGAGGCTGGCGATCGGCTCATCGGCCTTCACCGCATCGCCCGGCTGCTTCAGCCATTCGCCGAGGGTCGCTTCAGTGATCGATTCGCCCAGCACGGGCACTTTGACTTCGGTTGCCATCTCTTCTTCCTATTGTGCTCCCGCGAAGGCGGGAGCCCAGACTGGGTCCCCGCCTTCGCGGGGACACAAGGGGTTGGTCAGCTCTTGCGGGTACGCCTGATCTCTTCGCGGACATTATGGCCGAGGGCATCAGCGACGAGCGCGGCCTGTTCCATCTGGTGACGCTTCATCAAGCCGGTTGCCGGCGAAGCGGCGGCAGCGCGGCCGGCGTAACGGGCACGTTGCGGCTTGATCGCGGCGTCCTTCAGGCATTCCTCGATGAAGGGCTCGACGAAGGACCAGCCGCCATTGTTCTTCGGCTCCTCCTGCGCCCAGACCACTTCTTCCAGATTCGCCATCTTCTTGAGGCGCACCGTCAGCGGTTCGCTCGGGAAGGGATAGAGTTGCTCGACGCGCACGATCGCGGTGTTCTTGTCGCCCGCTGCGTCTCGCGCCTCGATGAGATCATAGGCGACCTTGCCGGTGCACAGCACCAGCCGCTTCACATCAGCGTCGGCGGGCGCCGAGGGATCCGAGAGGATCCGCATGAAATGGCTCTCGCCCTGGAAATCCTGCGCCTTCGACACTGCGAGCTTGTGGCGCAACAGCGATTTGGGCGTGAAGATGATCAGGGGTTTGCGGAACGACCGGTGCATCTGCCGACGCAGCAGGTGGAAATAATTGGCCGGCGTGGTGCAGTTCGCGACCTGGATATTGTCCTGCGCGCAGAGCTGCAGGAAGCGTTCGACGCGTGCAGAGCTATGCTCCGGCCCCTGCCCCTCATAGCCGTGCGGCAGCAGCATCACGAGGCCGTTGGCGCGCAGCCATTTGGCCTCGCCGCTGGCGATGAACTGATCAATCATGATCTGCGCACCGTTCATGAAATCGCCGAACTGCGCCTCCCACAGGACCAGGGTCTTGGGGTCGGCAAGCGCATAGCCATATTCGAAACCGAGCACGCCATATTCGCTCAAGGGGCTGTCGAGTACCTCGAACCGGCCATGCTCGATCTGCGCGAGCGGCAGATATTTATGCTCGTCTTTCTGGTCGATCCACACCGCGTGACGCTGGCTGAACGTGCCGCGGCCCGAATCCTGGCCGGACAGGCGAACGCCGTACCCTTCCGAGAGGAGCGAGCCATAAGCCAGCGCCTCGCCGGTCGCCCAATCGAAATTGGCACCCGATTTGAACATCTCGCGCTTGGCGTCGATGACGCGGGCGAGCGTCTTGTGGATGGTCAGATCGTCCGGGACCGTGGTGAGCGTGCGGCCGATCGAATCGAACAGCTTGGGCTCGATCCCGGTCTCGACATTGCGGCGCGCGCTCTCGGCATCAGCCGGCGCGTGCAGGCCCGACCAGCGGCCGGCGAACCAGTCAGCCTTGTTGGGCTTATAGGCGGCGCCCGCTTCGAACTCGCCTTCGAGCAGGTTGGTGAATTGCGTAATATTGTCGTCGATCCAGGCCCGGTCGACCACGCCCTGCTCGATCAGGCGCTTGCCATAGACTTCGCTGACCGGCGGATGCGCGCGGATGCGATCGTACATCAGGGGCTGGGTGAAGCCGGGCTCATCGCCTTCGTTATGGCCGAAGCGGCGATAGCACCACATGTCGATGACGATGTCGCGGTGGAAACGCTGGCGGAACTCGATCGCCATCTTGCAGGCAAAGGTGACCGCTTCGGGATCGTCGCCATTGACGTGGAAGATCGGCGCCTGGACGCCCTTGGCCACATCCGACGGATAGGGCGAGGAGCGCGCGAATTGCGGGCTGGTCGTGAAGCCGATCTGGTTGTTGATGACGAAATGGATGCAGCCGCCGGTATTGTAGCCGCGGATGCCCGAGAAGCCGAAGCACTCCCAGACGATCCCCTGCCCCGCAAACGCAGCGTCGCCATGGATCAGCACGGGGAGCGCGCCCTTGTGCTCGACAAGGTCATTATTGATCGTCTGGATCGCGCGGGTCTTGCCGAGCACGACAGGATCCTCGGCCTCGAGATGCGAGGGGTTGGCGACCAGCGACATATGGACGCTGATTCCATCGAACTCGCGGTCAGTCGAAGTGCCGAGGTGATATTTGACGTCGCCCGAACCCGCGACATCGTCGGGATTGTCCGAGCCGCCGCCGAATTCGTGGAAGATCACGCGGAACGGCTTGGCCATCACGTTGGACAGCACGTTCAGCCGGCCGCGATGCGCCATACCGAACACGATCTCGCGCACGCCGAACTGGCCGCCATATTTGATGACCGATTCGAGCGCGGGGATCATGCTCTCGCCGCCATCAAGGCCGAAACGCTTGGTGCCGACATATTTGCGGCCGAGGAATTTCTCCCACTGCTCCGCTTCGATCACCTTGTTGAGGATCGCCTTCTTGCCCAGGGCTGAGAACTCGATCGCCTTGTCCTTGCCCTCCATCCGCTCCTGGAGGAAGCGACGCTCCTCGACATCGGCGATGTGCATATATTCGAGGCCGACATTGCCGCAGTAATTCGCGCGCAGGATGGTGACGAGCTCGCGGACCGTCGCCCATTGCAGGCCCATCGTGCCGCCGAGATAGATCGGGCGGTCGAGGTCAGCGTCGGAAAAGCCGTGATACTCCGTGGTGAGATCGGCCGGCATCTCATGCTTCGACAGGCCGAGCGGATCGAGGTTGGCGGCGAGATGGCCGCGCACACGGTAAGTACGGATCAGCAGCATTGCGCGGATCGAATCGGCGGCGGCGCGGGTGATGTCCTCCTGCGACGGTGCCGCAGCGACGGGCGCGGCTGCCGGCTTGCCGCCCTTTGCAGGCTTCGGCGCGGGCTCCATCTGGGTCGGATCGAGCGCTGCGGTCAGATCGTCCGTGGTCGAGGACGGCCAATTGGCTTGTTCCCAGCTCGGACCCTGGGCGGAGCCCTCGAGCCCCTCGAACCAGGACCGCCATGACGGCTCGACGCTGTCGGGCGACACTTTGTAGCGCGCGTACAGAGTCTCGATAAAGGCGGGGCTTACCCCGCCTGCGATGTCCGCGAAATCCTGGCCTTCATAGCCCATCGTCTTCGTCCTTCCTTCCCTCCCCTGCAGAGGAGGGGGCGAGGGTTACGTTACCGCTACCATTCGCCCATTTAGCGCCTCGGCGCCACCTCCTACCCGAGGGCAGGGAGGTTTTTGTTAGCCCTTCAATACTGCGAGCAGCGTCGTCCCGAGTTCAGAGGGACTGTCCGCCACCTTGATCCCTGCCGCTTCCATCGCCGCGATCTTGTCCTCGGCGCCGCCCTGGCCACCCGAGACGATCGCACCGGCATGGCCCATGCGACGCCCGGGAGGGGCGGTGCGGCCGGCGATGAAGCCAGCCATCGGCTTCGAACGGCCGCGCTTCGCCTCGTCGCGGAGGAACTGCGCCGCTTCTTCCTCGGCCGAGCCGCCGATCTCGCCGATCATGATGATCGACTTGGTCTCGTCATCAGCGAGGAAGAGTTCGAGCACGTCGATGAAGTTCGTGCCGTTGACCGGATCGCCGCCGATGCCGACCGCGGTCGTCTGACCAAGGCCCGCATTCGACGTCTGGAAAACCGCTTCATAGGTAAGCGTGCCCGAGCGGCTTACAACGCCGACCGAACCCTGCTTGAAGATGCTGCCGGGCATGATGCCGATCTTGCACTGGCCGGGGGTGAGGACGCCGGGGCAGTTGGGGCCGATGAGCCGCGACTTCGAACCCGACAACGCGCGCTTCACCTTGACCATGTCGAGCACCGGAATGCCCTCGGTGATCGTCACGATCAGCGGCACTTCAGCGTCGATCGCCTCGAGGATCGAATCCGCGGCGAAGGGCGGCGGAACATAGATGACAGAAGCGGTCGCACCCGTCTTGGCGACTGCCTCGGCGACGGTGTCGAACACCGGCAGGCCGATATGCTCGGTGCCGCCCTTGCCGGGCGTGACGCCGCCGACCATCTGCGTGCCATACGCCAGCGCCTGCTGGGTGTGGAAGGTGCCGGTTTCGCCGGTCATCCCCTGAGTGATGACCTTGGTGTTCTTGTCGACGAGGATTGCCATATTCTTGTCGTTCCCGTTTCCCAGTGCTCCCGCGAAGGCGGGAGCCCAGACCTAAAACAAAGACTCGAACAGATCGTCCCAGTCCGGATTCATCGTTTCAATCTCTCGCAGCTTCCACTGCCGATTCCATTTCTTCATCTGCAATTCGCGATATCTGGCGCCTTCGATCATGTCATGGGCCTCGTACCAGACCAGCAATTTGCAGTCGTATTTCTTGGTGAAGCCTTCGACCAAGCCGTTGCGATGTTGGTACGCTCGGGCAGGCAGTTCGCTGGTTACACCGATATAAATCGTTCCGTTTCTCTGGTTCGCCATGATGTAGACGAAACCTGGTTTCTCCTCGCGCATCCCGCGCCTCCTTGTGTCCCCGCGAAGGCGGGGACCCAGTCTGGACCCCCGCCTTCGCGGGGGTACAAGAAGCCTTAGTTCAGCGATCCATCAATTGCCTTGCAAGCGACCAGCAATTCCTTGACCGCCTCGACCGAGACGTCGAGATTCTTCTTGGCCTCGGCATCGAGCTTGATCTCGATGACCTTCTCGACGCCGCCGGCGCCGATGATCACCGGCACGCCGACATAGAGATTGTCGACGCCATATTGGCCGGTCAGATGGACGGCGGCCGGGAGCAGGCGCTTCTGATCATAGAGATAGGCCTCGGCCATCGCGATCGCGCTGGTGGCGGGGGCATAATAGGCCGAGCCGGTCTTGAGCAGCGCGACGATTTCGCCGCCGCCCGAGCGGGTTCGCTGGACGATCGCGTCGATGCGCTCCTGGGTGGAGAGGCCCATTTCGATCAGGTCGGGGACTGGGATGCCCGAGACGGTCGAATAGCTGATCACCGGGACCATGGTGTCGCCGTGTCCGCCGAGCACGAAGGACGTGACGTCCTTGACCGAGACCTTGAACTCTTCGGCGAGAAAATGACTGAAGCGCGAGCTGTCGAGCACGCCGGCCATGCCGACGACCTTCTGGTGCGGGAGCCCCGAGAATTCGCGCAGCGCCCAGACCATCGCGTCGAGCGGGTTGGTGATGCAGATGACGAACGCGTCGGGCGCGTTGGCTGCGATGCCCTCGCCGACCGCCTTCATGACCTTGAGGTTGATGCCGAGCAGATCGTCGCGGCTCATGCCCGGCTTGCGGGCAATACCGGCAGTGACGATGATGACGTCCGCGCCCTTGATATCGGCATAGTCGTTCGAGCCGGTGATCGTCGCGTCAAAGCCCTCGACCGGGCCGCACTGGCTGAGATCGAGCGCCTTGCCCTGGGGAACGCCCTCGACCACGTCGAACAGGACGATGTCGCCCAGGTTTTTCAGGGCTGCGAGATGGGCGAGCGTGCCGCCGATGTTCCCAGCGCCGATCAGCGCGATCTTCTTGCGGGCCATTCATCGTCCTTTCGGAAAGCTAATAATGCGCCGCGCGCGGCGAAACTGCGCGGCGGCTTAGGCGCGTTTTGACGTCGGGGCAACCGCTAAAGACTAGCAATTATGCGGGCATGATGCGAATGCTTCGCAAGTGCATTTAGAGCGGTGGATCACCCGCGATATCGACATAGCGGCGCTCGCCGGTGGCTTCATTGTACCAGACCGCGACTGGCCGGCCGCTCGCATCATCGACGAAGCGCTCGCTCGTCTCACGCCAGGCGGGGCCGGCGGGCCGGGCTTGTGCCGCGCCATAGCGTCTGCGCTCGAAAATGATTCCGGCAAGCAAGACCGTGGCGGCGATGAGCGTCGGCCAGACCGCGAGATCGACCAGAGTGCCGATTGCCGCCGCCGTAAAGAACAGCATCGCCGCGACCAGGACGAAGGTGCGCAGCATCATTCGGGCGCAGGATCGAGGATGACGGCGGTGCCGTACGCCACGACTTCGTTCATCGATTGGGCGAGCTCGCCCGAATCGAAGCGCATCATCACCACCGCGTTCGCGCCCATCAACGCTGCGTTAGCGACGAGCCGGTCGATCGCGTGACGGCGGGTGTCCTCGACGAGGCGCGAATATTCGGTGATTTCGCCCCCGACGATCGAGCGCAGGCCAGCCATGAGGTTGCCGCCCAGGCCACGGCTGCGGACGACGACGCCGAACACCTGGCCGAGCGTCTTGCTGACGGTGTGGCCCGGTACATTCTCCGTGGTGGTGACGAGCATTGAATCCCTCCGCACTGACGAGGCCGCATTCTATCCAATCCCGCGCGCTCGTGCGAGCGTTAGACTGAGGTCGGCGCGTGGCGATCAGTGGGCGCCGTGGCCCTGTTCGAGATACTCCTCCGAGCGCATCTCCTCCAGCCGGCTGATGGTGCGCTCGAACTCGAAACGGCCATCACCCCTTTCGTAGAGCTCGCCAGGCTGCGCATCGGCGGCGGCGAGCAGCTTGACCTTATGCTCGTAGAGCGCGTCGATCAGCGACACGAAGCGCGCCGCCTCGTTGCGATTCTCAGGCCCGAGCTTTGGCACGCCGACGATGATCACAGTATGGAAACGCCGCGCGATCGCGAGATAATCCGCCGCCCCCCGCGCCTCACCGCACAGCCGTTTGAACGAGAAGACGGCGACCCCCTTCAGGCTTTTCGGTACATGAAGCGTCCGGCCGCCGCCGACGGGCAGATCCTCGGCCGGCACGTTCTTGCGGTCTTCGGGCGGATAATCAGTCAGGCGGAAAAAGGCGGCGGAGAGCGCGGCGGTCGCCTCGGGGCCATTGGGGACGAGCCAGGTCTCGACCTGGCCGAGTCGATCGCGGCGATAATCGACGGGGCCATTCAGGCCGAGCACGTCCATCTTCGTTTCGATGAGATCGATGAAGGGCAGGAAATGCTCGCGGTTGAGCCCGTCCTTGTAGAGATCGCGTGGCGGACGGTTCGAGGTCATGACGACAGTGACGCCCTCGCGCAGCAACTCGGTGAACAGGCGCGACAGGATCATCGCATCGGGGCTGTTGGTCACCATGATCTCGTCAAAGGCGAGCACGCGAACTTCATCCGCGATCGCGGCGGCGACGGGAAGGATCGGATCGCCAACCTCTTTCGCGCGCTCGACGCGGAGCCGGGCATGAACGTCGAGCATGAATTCGAGGAAATGGGTGCGCTGTTTGCGGCGGACATCGAGGCAGGTGAAGAACAGGTCCATCAGCATCGACTTGCCGCGCCCGACCCCGCCCCAGAGATAAAGGCCGCGCGGCGGATCGGGCCGACGGCCGAGCGCACGCCACAGGACGCTGCCGCGCTTCGGCACGGTTTCGAGCTCGGTCGCGAGCTGATCGAGGCGGCGGGCAGCCTCGGCTTGTTCGGCATCGGGTTTGAGTTCGCCGGCGGCGACAAGCGCTTCGTAGCGAGCAAGGACGTTGGGCATTATTCTTAATTCTTCCCCGGCGAAGGCCGGGGCCCGGTTGGGAAGGCTAATGTGACTACCCGAAACGCCCAACCATATATGTCCCCCAACTGGGCCCCGGCCTTCGCCGGAGAAGGGAAGAGGTGCGCGCTCACTTCGGATTCGACTTTCGGATCGTGCCCGAGAAGCTTGCGACCTTCTCCTCACCCTGCACGACGAGGCCGCGCAGGAAAAGGAGGCGGCCGGTTTCCTTGAGAAGTTCGACCTGCGCCTCGAGCATTTCACCGATTTGACCGCCGCCGATGAACTGCACCGAGAGATCGAGCGTCACCGCCGAGCCGGCGGTGATCAGCCCGAAGCTGCGCGACGCGGCGAACAGGGCGACATCGATGAAGCCCAGCATCGCCCCGCCATGGACATTGTCGCGCAGGTTCGAATGGCGGCGCTCGGGCGTCATGCGGACATGGGCAATGCCGCCTTCGACCTTCACCAGCATCGGGCCGAGAAAGCTGTTGTACCGCGTCGGATCGGTGAAGCCCCAGCGCATCCAGCCGGGATGGTCGGGATCTTCCTCATAGAGGAAGGTGGCGGGCCTGGCTTCCTCCGTCATTGCGGCCTCAGACGACTCGCTCGGCTTCCATCTTCTTGATCTCGGCGATCGCCTTGGCGGGGTTGAGGCCCTTGGGGCAGACATTCGCGCAGTTCATGATCGTGTGGCAGCGATAGAGGCGGAACGGATCCTCGAGCTCGTCGAGGCGCTCGCCGGTCATCTCGTCGCGGCTGTCGGCAAGCCAGCGATAGGCCTGGAGCAGGATGGCCGGGCCCAGGAACTTGTCCGAATTCCACCAATAGCTCGGGCAGGCAGTCGAGCAACAGGCACACAGGATACACTCGTACAGGCCGTCGAGCTTTTCGCGGTCCTTGGGGCTCTGCAGCCGCTCCTCGCCCGCGGGGGCCGGGGTGACAGTCTGGAGCCACGGCTTGATCGAGGCATATTGCGCGTAGAAATGGGTGAAATCGGGGACCAGGTCCTTGATCACATCCATGTGCGGCAACGGGGTGATCCTGATATCGCCCTTCACATCCTCGATCGCGGTGGTGCAGGCGAGGCCGTTCTTACCGTCGATGTTCATCGAGCAGGAACCGCAAATCCCCTCGCGGCACGAGCGGCGGAAGGTCAGGGATGAATCCTGCTCGGACTTCATCTTGATCAGCGCGTCGAGCACCATCGGGCCGCAGCTGTCGAGATCGATCTCGAATGTGTCGTAATGCGGATTCTCGCCGGCATCGGGATCATAGCGGTAGATCTTGAAATTCCGGATCCGCTTCGCGCCCGCCGCCGCCTTATGGACCTTGCCGCCCTTTTTGGGTCGGCTGTTGGGGGGCAGTCTGAATTCGGCCATGCCTGAAAGTCTCCGGCGGATGCGAAATGGTGCGTCGCGGAAAGCGGCTATGCCTTTCGGCGCGCGCGTGCAACCCTATAGAGCACGTCAATGTGAGAGGAATCGGGGACGGAATGAGGCGGACAGTATGAGGCAGACGGTATGAGATTGGGCGATTGCCATAACGTCGAGGATTTCCGGACCCTCGCCCGCAAGCGCCTGCCGGGCCCGGTCTACCACTATATCGATGGCGCCGCTGACGACGAGGCGACCAAGGCGCGCAACACCGCCGCGTTCGATGATTGCGACCTGGTGCCGCGTGTGCTCGCGGGTGTCGAGACGATCGACATGAGCACGACGGTGATGGGTCGGAAGATCGCGATGCCGCTGTTCCTGTCGCCAACCGCGTTGCAACGCTTGTTCCACTGGCAGGGCGAGCGCGGCGTGGCGCGCGCGGCGGAGAAGTTCGGGACATATTTCGGCATCTCAAGCCTTGCGACCGTCGGCATCGAGGAGATCGGCCGGACGATATCGAGCCCCAAGATGTTCCAGCTCTATATCCACAAGGACAAGGGTTTGAATCACGCGCTGGTCGAGCGGTGCAAGGAGGCGAAGTTCGATTGCATCGCGCTCACCGTCGACACGATCGTCTCAGGCAATCGCGAGCGCTGCCTGCGCACCGGCTTCAGCTCGCCGCCACGCCTGACGCCGTCGTCGGCGATCAGCTTCGCGACTCATCCGCGCTGGACGCTCGACTATCTGTTCCGCGAGAAGTTCGAGCTGACCAACCTCAAGGACCATGTATCCGAGGGGACGAATGTCGCACTCTCGGTCGCGGACTATTTCAACAAGATGCTCGATCCATCGATGGACTGGAAGACGGCGGAGGATGTCCGCGCGCAATGGGGCGGTGAGTTCTGCCTGAAAGGGATCATGTCAGTCGAGGATGCCAAACGCGCGGTCGATATCGGCGCGACGGCGATCATGGTCTCGAACCATGGCGGACGCCAGCTGGATGGATCGCGCGCACCGTTCGATCAGCTGGCCGAGATCGTCGATGCGGTCGGCGACAAGATCGATGTGATCTGTGACGGCGGCATAAGGCGCGGCAGTCATGTGTTGAAGGCGCTGAGCGTCGGGGCGAAGGCCTGTTCGGGCGGGCGAATGTATCTCTACGCGCTTGCGGCTGCGGGCCAGGCCGGGGTCGAGCGGGTGCTCGGGCGGCTGCATGGCGAGATCGAGCGCGATATGAAGCTGATGGGGGTGAAGTCGGTGGCCGAGCTGAACCGCGGGAATCTGAGGTGGCGGTGAATCTCCCTCTCCCTTTGGGAGAGGGAAGGAGGAGCGAAGCGTCGGGAGGGTGAGGGTGACCCAATCACCCTCACCCCGCGCTGCTTCGCAACTTGCCCAGTGGGGTGCCCCTCTCCCGCTGGGAGAGGGGGTGAAAGCTCACTCCGCCGTGACCACCTCACCATCCGGCGCCGCCCCGCCCCAGTCGATCCCCCGGGTCAGGTACATCACCGCGGCGAGCGCGAGGAAGAGCAGGACCGAGCCGGCCAGCAGCGACAGGTCCTCGAGGCTGAGCAGCAGATAGAGGATGCCGTAAAGCGCCGAAAGCAGGACCGCGATGAACATACCGCGCTTCCGGCTGGCGAGCACCGCTGCCGAATAGAAGGTGAGCAAGGATATGATCGCGCCGCCGGCGATCAGATAAGCCAGGGTGAAGCCGACGACCTCGGCGAAGGCCAGCAGCATCACGAAGAACAGCACCAGCCCCGAACCCACCAGCGCATATTCGATCGCCGAAACCCGCACGCCGCCGATGACGTCGAACATCAAAAAGGCGACGAAGGTGAAGCCGATGAACAGGAAGCCGTATTTCACCGAGCGATTGACCTGGCTGTAGATATCCACCGGCGTGACGAGATCGACCCGCGCGACCAGAGCGCCATTGGGGCTGACTACCGGCCCGACACGGGTCCCATCTTCGACAGCGTCGGCGCGCGCGGGATCCGTCTGGGGTACATCGACTGCGACGAGCGCCTTGCCGAGCGCGAGATTGCCGCCGCGCCAGACCGCCGAGAACCCCGTATCGTTGATCACCGGCGGCGAGCTCGGCAGGAAGCTGCCCTGGAAACTTGGGCTCTTCCAGGACGAGGCCATCTTCCAGCTCGTATCGCCTGCGTTGGGAACGAAGGACAGCGATCCCGTGCCACGCACGCCATATTCGAAGGTCACGCTGATCGACCGCGCCTTCAACTGGCTCGCATCGACAAAGGCAGAGAAGCCGGAGCCGCCGGTTTCATGCACGCCATTGCCGGGCTGGAGTGCGAGGCGCTTGCCGTCCGCCACCACTGCGGGCGGAGGCCCGAACAGCCCATGCGCGTCGCTGATGCCGAAGCGGAGCTGGGCGCGATCGAAGGCGAGCGTGTCGGGCGTGATCCCGGAGCGATCGAGATCGGGCGGCAGCATGAAACGCACGCTGCCGCGATTATGCGCCTCATAGACGACCACATCATAGATCGAACGGTGGCGCACGCTGGGGGTGAGATCAGTCTTCAGATCAGCCATATCGGGCGAGAGCATCATATCGTGCCACTCAGTGCTGACCTTGGTGGTGCGCTTGCCGTCTTCGCCAGTGATGGTCTCGCTGACCTGCTTCGACCAGGGGATGACGAGCACGGGGCCCGCAATCACCTGCGGCCCGCCTGACCCCTGCGCGATCGAGGTCTGGGCAGTCTCGGACTGGGCCTGGCGATCATAGACGAGCAGATAGATCGCGAAGAGCGGAATCGCGAGCAGCGCGCCGATCAAGGACGGAAGCAAAAGCTTCATCGTCGGCGAACGTTCGGATGCAGATCGAGCGGACATAGTGAACCTCCCTGTAGGAGGCTCCGGGATAGGGAAGCGCGATCGCACGGGCCAAAGTCGATCGCGAGGAATGATTGTGCAGATCGGGTGCAGGGATCACCCGGCGCAGAAGGCCGCCTGCTTGCCCCGATCGCGCAGGATCCGATCGAGATAATAGTCGAGCAGTTCCTGCGCGTCCCGATGATCCTTTGCGGTGTGGAGCAATATGCCTGCGTCCCGTTGCCAGCCATCGATACAGCTTTGCTTCGCTTCCGGACCTTCCGCGCAATCGAGCAACCGATCATAGGCGAGGCGGTAAAGGTCGAAATCGGCATGCGACAGTTCCGGGCCGTGGCCGGGGATCAGCCTGACAAAGCCGATCTTCGCGATATCGCCGAGCGCGGTGCGCCAACCCTCAGCGCAGGCGGTATCGAAGAACGGCGCGGGGATCACCACCAGATCGCCGGCGACCAGGGTGCGCGTCGCGGGATCGTAGAGCCAGGTATCGCCACCGGTCGCAGCGTTGCGGGCAAGGTGCAGCTCAAGCGCGCCCTTCCCCAAGGGGAGGCGCATGCGACCGGTCACCGGCACGTCGGGAAGCAGATCTTTCCGGTCCTCTATCGCATCGACCGCCAGCTGCGTCTCGGTTCTGGCCGCTTCCGTCATGGCGGGATCGGCAAGTCGCTTGCGGGCATTTGCAAGTTCAGACGCCAGGAAACCGTCGAGCGCGGCGCGGACCGCGTTGCTCGTATAGAGTTTCGCATCCGGATAGACCGCGCGGATCTCCTGGTTGCCGCCGCTGTGATCGTGATGCCAATGGGTGTTGACGATGGCGACGATCGGCTTGCCGAGCGCCCGCGCACGATCGAGGATCGCTGCCTGATGCTCCTTGTGGCGGCCGGTATCGACCACGACGAGCCCGTGGTCACCCTCGAAGATGACGCTATTGCCGTCGGGCGCGCGGTCGGCCGGGAACGCGCCCGGGATCAGCGTGATCCGCCCCGCGCGCGATGTTTCAGCGGCGGGTGCGGGTGCCGCTGCCATGATCGCGAGGGCAAGGATCCAGCGCATCGGGCAAGGTTGGCGCATAGGGACGCCCGGCGAAAGAGCGATCCCGTTGAACGGCCGAACAGCTGCTGCCAATAGCCTGTGATCGGATCACGTCGCGCCAGGACGCCCGGGTCACGCGCTTTTCAAGATGAGCTGACCGTCAGCCGATTCGCACCCGACGCCGTGTCGTTCTCCGCTGTTATCCCCTGTTATCCGCACGAATCTTTTTCTGCCGCTGTTATGGCGAATTTTCAGCCCGGATTCCCGCCTGTTTCTCAACCGGTTGAGGGGCATTTTGCTGTTATCGGATAACAGCGGAGAAAGTTGGAAAGAACAGCGGAGGAGCAGCGCTGCTCACCGCTGTTCTCGATCCGAACAGCGGCCTGACCATTTTCCCACAATGTCAAAGAGCGGGCGGCATCCTGCGACGCGCGCGGATGGTGCTGCAGCAATCGGCGCAGATGTTGAATCGATCGGGTGCCAATCTCGTTGAGGCGCACTTGTGCTGGCCCTCAGCATTCCTCGGCGGTGTTGGCGGGAAGCGGACCGGGCGGGACACGGGCGACGCTCATATAGAAGGGGTCGGCATCGATATGGTGGTTCGAACCATAAGCCTTTGCCAGAACCGCATGGAGCGCTGGATCATAGGCCTTCAGATCGGCGTCGTTGAGGATGCGGCGGTTGTTGAAGATCACCATCCGGCCGGAGTTGAACCAGAACTGGCTGCCCACCGCCCAATATTCGTCGATCGTGGTCGAGGCATATTCGCCCTTCCAGCGACCGGCCCGGAGCGCAGCGCGATACGCTCGCCCGACTTCGGCATAGAGGTGGGGATCGACCGCCTGGATCGCCTGGAGCAGATCGTGCGAGAATTCGTGCAGGAAGATCGTCTGGCCATAATAGCGCGAGTTGCGCTGGCCGAGCAGATCCTCGACCGAGCCGCTGGTAAGCGCCCCCGACATGCCGCGTGCCCGGGCATTCCAATAATCGCGATCGGTCAGGCGCCCGATCCGCTCGTCATAATGCTTGCGTTCGCAGCGTGTGAGCCGGCTGTCGTCGCGCGCGGGCTTCTTCCAGTCGCGCTGCTCGGGAAGATCGAGCGTGCTCTCGTCCTCGGCCATGATCGCGACGCGGTATTTCCAGGCAACCAGCACCCGCGCGAGATCGGGCCGATGGGCGAGCAGCCCCTCGACGATCGTCTTTGCCGTCAGCAGCGCGCGATCCGGGACCTTGGCCGAGGACAGGACAGGGATGCCATCGGCGTCGACATATTTGGCGTAGAAAGGATCTGCACCAAGCGCCGCTGGCGGCGCCGTGACTGGAGGCTCCGCGCTGGCCGAAAGCATAGCGAGCGCGGAGAAAAGCAGCAGCGGCGGGCCGGCCAACCCCAATATTCGCGCCTCAGTAAACCCGCTTCTTCGGCTTGATATACTCGATATCGTCGGTGAGCGTGTAATCATGCACCGGGCGGTAGCCGAGATTGACCGCGCCGCCCGTGCCGGCCCAGCCGGTGAAGGTCGCGGTGGTGTGCTTCATCCAGTTGGCGTCGTCGCGCTCGGGGAAATCCTCGTTGACGTGCGCGCCCCGGCTTTCCTTGCGGTTCGCCGCCGAGTTCATCGTCACCACGGCCTGCGCGATCAGATTATCGAGCTCGAGTGTCTCGACCAGATCGGTGTTCCAGATCAGCGAGCGATCCTGAATGCCGATATCGGTCATGCGATTATAGGTCTTGGCGATCTTCTCGACGCCCTCGTTGAGGAGCTCATCGGAGCGGAACACGGCGCAATGCTTCTGCATCGTGCGCTGCATCTCGAGGCGGACCTCGGCGGTGGGCGAACCGCCCTTGGCGTTGCGGAAATGGTCGAGCCGCCCGAGCGCCAGTTCCTCCGAGCCCTTGGGTAGCGGGTTGTGCGGCGTGCCCGGCTTCAAGGTTTCCTTGAGGCGCAGGCCGGTGGCACGGCCGAACACCACCAGATCGATCAGCGAGTTGGAGCCGAGCCGGTTGGCGCCGTGCACCGAAACACAGGCCGCCTCGCCGACCGCGAACAGGCCGGGGACGATCGTGTCGGGATCGCCATCCTTCAGCTGGACGACTTCGCCATGATAATTGGTCGGGATGCCGCCCATATTATAATGCACTGTCGGTGTAACCGGCAGCGGCTGGCGGGTCAGATCGACGCCGGCGAAGATCTTGCCGGTCTCGGTGATGCCGGGCAGCCGCTCGTGCAGCACCTTGGGATCGATATGGTCGAGATGGAGGAAGATATGATCCTTCTCCTTGCCGACGCCGCGCCCCTCGCGGATCTCCATCGCCATCGAGCGGGACACGACGTCGCGCGAGGCGAGGTCCTTCGCCGACGGCGCATAGCGCTCCATGAAGCGCTCGCCCTCGGAGTTGGTGAGATAGCCGCCCTCGCCGCGCGCGCCTTCGGTGATGAGGACGCCGGCGCCGTAGATGCCGGTCGGGTGGAACTGGACGAACTCCATATCCTGCAGCGGCAGGCCGGCGCGGAGCACCATGCCGCCGCCGTCACCGGTGCAGGTGTGCGCCGAGGTCGCGGAGAAATAGGTGCGGCCATAGCCGCCAGTCGCGAGCACCACGGCGTGGCTGCGGAAACGGTGGATCGAGCCATCGTCCATGCAGAGCGCGATCACGCCCCGGCACTGGCCATTCTCCATGATCAGATCGAGCGCGAAATATTCGATGTAGAAATCAGCGTCGTATTTCAGGCTCTGCTGATAGAGCGCGTGGAGCATCGCATGGCCGGTACGGTCCGCGGCGGCGCAGGTGCGCTGGGCGGGAGGCCCCTCGCCCATATTCTGCATCATGCCGCCGAACGGGCGCTGATAGATGCGGCCCGCCTCGGTGCGGCTGAACGGCACGCCGGCATGTTCGAGCTCGTACACGGCGGCGGGCGCCTCGCGCACCATATATTCGATCGCGTCCTGGTCGCCGAGCCAGTCCGAACCCTTGACGGTATCGAACATGTGCCAGGTCCAGTGATCCGGGCCCATATTGCCGAGGCTGGCGGCGATGCCGCCCTGCGCCGCGACGGTGTGGCTGCGCGTCGGGAACACCTTGGTGATGCAGGCAGTCTTCAGGCCGCTCTCGGCGATCCCCATGGTCGCGCGCAGGCCGGATCCGCCGGCACCGACGACCACGGCATCATAGGTGTGATCGATGATTTTATAGGCCTCGGCCATTATGCTGGAACTCCGGCGAGCGCGATCTTCAGGATCGAGAAAATGGCGATCCCGGCGGTGGAGATGGTGAAGAAGGTGAGGAGCGCCATCAGGCCGACGCGAAGCTCGCCATGCACATAATCCTCGATCAGCACCTGCAGGCCGAGGCGGAAATGATAGAAGACCGAGACGATCAGCAGAATCATCGGGATCGCGACCCAGGCCGAGGCCAGCCAGGCATGGAGCGCCCCGAAATCATAAGCCGGCTGGCGTGCGATCGAAATCAGCAGCCACAGCATGAGGAACAGGTTCGAGCCGGCGGTGACCCGCTGGTGCCACCAGTGATGCGCGCCTTCCCTGGCGGAGCCGAGGCCCCGGACGCGGCCGAGTTCCGTGCCGTTGCCCATCTTACTTCCCCCAGACCAGATAGGCCCAGTACAGGACCGTGAGGACGACCGAGCTGATGACTGTGAGCCAGGCCCCGCGGCGGTTCGTCTTCAGCTCATAGCCGGCGCCGGTATCCATCACGAGATGGCGGATACCGCTCGCCATGTGCTGGAACAGCGACAATGTCAGGCCGACACCGAGAATATAACCGAGGATGTTGAGCGAACCCGAGGCGGTGGTGAAGAGCCCCGCGAATCGCGCATAGCTCTCGGCGCCGCCTGCCAGCGCCGCCAGCCACCATACCAGCAGGATCGTCCCGACCGTCGCCATCCCGTCCCCGGTGATACGGTGGACGATCGATACAGTCATGTGGATGCCCGGTTTCCATATGCTCAGATGCGGCGAGAGCGGGCGTGCTGCATTGCGTGGGCTGGCCAAGGCGTAGGGTCCTCTCGGGCGATAGTGGCGCCGTATTAGTCCGCACGTCCCGGGATGCAAGCGCCTCTGGGGCGCCTTGATGGCCAGCGGCACCAACGTCGCGTCCTAACACCCCCTTAACCTAATCGGTCTAGCTCATGGTCAGGACCGCCAGCAGGCGGATGTTCGCCAAACACGGAGTTTCGCCTTGTCCCCTTCTGACATGCCCGTTCCCGGCACCATCGCCGCGACGATCGATATCACCGCGCGGTTGAGGGTTTTCGATGTCGACGGCTCGCTGGCAGGCAATGCGCGCGACACCTGGAAGGTGATCGAGCCCGAGGTCAAATCGATTTCCGAAGCTTATTGGAAGCAATGGCAGCGCTGCTTCACCGAGGAGAGGATCTGGGCGCCGCACGAAACCCAGAAGATGATCGATGTCGGCTGCACCTTCCTGAAGGACCGCTTCCTCGACACAGCGGGCCGCGCCTGGATCGAATCGATCGAGCGTTCGGTTGCCGCCGCCTATCTCGGCAATGTCTCGCCGCTCGCGCTCCTGTCGATGATCAACGCCAGCGACCGGGTCGCGCTCGAGGTGATCACGCGCGCCGTGGACAGCACCGAGGCGAAGCTCCCGGTGCTGATCGATACGCTGATGCGACTCTCGGCGATCGAGGGTGAGATCACCGTTGCGCTTTATAATGGCTATCGCGAGTATTTCGCCCAATCGAGCCGCGACCGGCTCGCCGCCGAATTCCGCGACGGCATCGCCTCCATGGTCGAGAGCGCGACCGAGGAATCGAGCGCGCTGCGTGGCCAGTCGATGCGTACGTCCACCTCGGCGCGCGGCATGCTGGGCAAGACCTCCGAAGTTGCGGCCGCTGCCGAGCAATCAGCCGTGGCGATGCGCGAGGCGGCCCAGACCGCGGCCGGCCTGATCCGGGCGATCGAGGATGCCCGTAGCGAAGTCGAGGCAGCAGCCGAGATCGCGACGCGCGCATCCACCCAGGCGGGCGCCGCCGTCGGCATGTCCGAGACACTGTCGGACCATGCCCAGTCGATCGAATCGATCCTGAGCCTGATCCGCGATATCGCCGGGCAGACCAACCTACTCGCACTCAATGCGACCATCGAGGCGGCACGTGCCGGCGATGCGGGCCGCGGCTTCGCCGTCGTGGCACAGGAAGTGAAGAGCCTGGCCAACCAGACGGCGCGCGCCACCGATGACATTGCCGGCAAGATCGCCGCGATCCAGTCGGCGACCAAGGGCACGGTCGACACCAATGCCTCGATCAAGGCGACCGTTGCCGAAGTGCAGGAAAGCGCCAACCGTATTCGCGTCGCGATGGAAGCTCAGGCGCAGACGGTGACCGCGATCACCGCCGCGGTCGACGAGACGGCGCTGGCGGCCGATTCGATGTCGAACACGATCTCCGCGATTCGCGAGGATACCGAAACCGTGGCGACGAATATCGAGCATTTCGGCCAGGGATTTGATTCACTGGATAGTAGGCTTGGCACGCTAAAACACAGCGCAGGCGAGTTCGTCGCCAAGGTTGCTGCGTAAGCAAGGTGGGGAATACGGACTGATGGCGGAAGTACGCGTGGGGAATTTGGGCGGCTGGGGCGGTGCGGAACGCACCGTTGCCGACCGGGTGAAGGATTATGACTGGGACGGTGCGATCGGCCCCGCCACGGCCGAAATCGCACGCCTGATCGCGGGGCAGGAGGAAGCCATCGCGGCCGCCTTCTGGAAACACTATCTGTCCCTGCCCGCTGCGGCGCATCTCCGGTCCCATTTCGACCCGGAAACGCTCTCCCGCGAGACCGCCAAAAGCGCGCAATATACCCGGCTCAAATTTCAGCATGCGCTCGATGACCAATGGATGATGTCGGCGTTTCGCCACGCGGTCGAATCGCAAAAGGCGAATGTGCCGCTTCAGGTCCTGTTGGCATCGCTGAGCGTCGCCCATAGCCATACGCTTGCGGTGATCGAGGAGAAGCTGGGGGAAGATCGCGAGCGCTTTCAGCTGCTCGCCGATGTCGTCCAGCGCATGGCACTGGTCGAGGCCGATATCATGGCCTCGCACCTCGGCACGCGCGATGCCGAAATGGCCCGCGACGAACGCAGGACGCGATCGGCGCAGTTCAGCGAGAGCATCGCCCAGTCGATCGAGGGCGCGGCGTCGCTCGGCAACCGGCTTCGCGTGCAGGCGCAGACCGCCTCCGCTTCGGCGCGCGGCATGCTGGGCAAGACCTCCGAAGTCGCGGCCGCTGCCGAGCAATCAGCCGTGGCGATGCGTGAAGCGGCGCAGACCGCCACCGGCCTGATCCGCGCGATCGAAGATGCCCGCACCGAGGTCGAGGCGGCAGCCGAGATCGCGACTCGCGCGTCGGCCCAGGCGGGCGCCGCCGTCGGCATGTCCGAAGCGCTCAGCGACCACGCCCAGTCGATCGAATCGATCCTGAGCCTGATCCGCGACATTGCCGGGCAGACCAACCTGCTTGCCCTCAACGCCACCATCGAGGCGGCACGTGCCGGCGATGCGGGCCGCGGCTTCGCCGTCGTGGCGCAGGAAGTGAAGAGCCTCGCTTCCCAGACCGCGCGCGCGACCGACGATATCGCCGCCAAGATCGCCGCGATCCAGTCGGCGACCAAGGGCACCGTGGATACCAACGCATCGATCAAGTCGACGGTTGCCGAGGTGCAGGAAAGCGCCAATCGCATCCGCTTCGCGATGGAAGCACAGGCCCAGACGGTGACCGCGATCACCGCAGCGGTCGACGAGACGGCGCTGGCGGCCGATTCGATGTCGAACACGATCGCGACGATTCGCGAGGACACCGAAAGCGTCGCAACCGAGATCGACTCGCTCGAGCGCAACTTCGGCGAGGTCGATGATCGGCTCAGCACGCTCAAGGGCGCTGCCGACAGTTTCTCGGAGAGCGTCGCGGCCTGATTGGTTGGGTGACGGATGCGGGTCGCCGAGGCTAAGACGCCCCGATGACTCATATTCTCCTGACCGGCAGCAGCCAGGGAATCGGCGCGGCGATCGCCGCCTCGCTCACCCGACCCGATGTGACCCTTGCGGGCCATGGCACAGCGAGCGGCATTCCAGCCGATTTCGCCGATCCGGCGGCTCCGCGCGCGCTATGGGAGGCTGCGCTCGACCGGCTTGGCGGGCGGATCGACATCCTCATCAACAATGCGGGTATCTTCGAGGCGAACCCGATCGACCGGCCCGACAGCGACTGGGTGGCTGACTGGGAGCGAACGATGCGGATCAACCTTACCGCATCCGCCGAGCTTTGCCGGCTTGCGATCCTGCACTGGCAGGGGCGCGGATCGGGCGGGCGGATCGTCAACATCGCGAGCCGCGCCGCCTATCGGGGCGACAGCCCGGCGCACTGGCATTATGCCGCCTCAAAGGCAGGCATGGTCGCGATGACCAAGAGTATCGCGCGGGGCTATGCGGCCGAGGGCATCCTGGCCTTTGCGGTCTGCCCGGGCTTCACCATGACCGGCATGGCGGAGGATTATCTGGCCAGCCGTGGCGGCGACAAACTGCTTGCCGATATTCCGCTGGGACGGGTCGCCATGCCCGAGGAGATCGCGGAGACCGCGCGCTTCCTCGCGCTCGACGCGCCGCCGTCGATGACGGGCGCGGTGATCGATGTGAATGGAGCAAGCTATGTCCGCTGAGCAGGTTACCAGCTGGAAGCTCAGTTTCCCCTGCACACGCGCGGAGGCCGAGGCGATCGATGTCGATATGGATGCGCTGGCGATGCTCGAACCGCCACCGGTGCTGATGACGACCGAGGAAGTGGTCGACGATGCCGAGCGCTGGCGGCTCGATGCCTATTTCGACGGCAAGCCCGACAAGGCGACGATTGCAGCGATCCGCGCGCTGGTGCCGAGCGCGGCGGGGAGCAAGGCGAAGGCCGAGCCTGTCGCTGACGCCGATTGGGTGACGTTGAGCCAGGCGGGCCTCGAACCGGTCCGTGCGGGGCGGTTCTTCGTCCATACCGCCGAATATGCGGGTGCGATTCCGCCGGGCGTGCGGGCGTTCGCGATTCCGGCCGGCCTGGCGTTCGGGACCGGGCATCATGAGACGACCACGGGCTGCCTGACGATGCTCGACGCAATGAGACGCAGCGGCGCGCGGGTGGAGAATCTGATCGATCTCGGCACCGGCACCGGCCTGCTCGCCTTTGCCGCGCTGCATCTGTGGCCGCGCGCCTATGCGACCGCGACGGACATCGATGCGATCGCGATCGACGTGACGCGCGAGAATGCCGAGGCGAACGGGGTGGTGACGGGGCAGCGCCAGGGCCGCGTCGCGCTGGCGGTCGCCGACGGCACTGACGACGCGCTGGTCCAGCGGCGCGCGCCCTATGATCTGGTGATCGCCAATATCCTCGCCGGGCCGCTGGTCGAGATGGCCGGGGATATCGCCGGCATCATGGCGCCGCGCGGTCAGCTGGTGCTGGCGGGATTGCTGAAGACTCAGGCCGAGGGCGTTGCGCGGGCCTATCGGCGGCAGGGCTTGCGGCTGGCGGCAAGGCTTGACCTGGGGGATTGGGCAATCCTGCGGCTCAGGATGCGGGCCTGACTAATCCTCCCCCGGGAACCGGGGGAGGGGGACCATTCGCTTCTTCAGCGAATGGTGGAGGGGGCTTGGAGCGTGGGACAGTTGTTCCGAGTCCCAAGCCCCCTCCACCACTCGCCTTCGGCTCGCGGTCCCCCTCCCCTCCCCTCCCCCGCTCCGCGAGGGAGGATTAAGAAGCAGCCTTGCCTCGCGCATAATCCTGTGAGCCATAGGTCAGCACGATGTCGTCCGGGGCGATTGCGGCAACCGGGATATCCGGCTCGGCCATGATCTCCTGATAGAGCGGCGCGAAGTCCGTCTCGACCGTCACGCGGAGCAGCTCGTCGAAGCTCGGGATGACGAAATAATTCTGCTGGAAATCGTCGATCCGATATTCGGTCCGCATCACGCGCTTCAGATCGAAGGCAATGCGGTTCGGGCTCGGATCATCGAGCGCGAAGCGGCTTTCGGCGAAGCTGCTGACGATGCCAGACCCATAGATGCGCAGGCCCTCGGGTTCGGCGATCAGGCCGAATTCGACTGTGTACCAATAGAGCCGGGCGAGATGCTTCAGCGCGCCGAGTTCAAGCGCGCGCTGTCCGCCCTGCCCGTAGGCGACGAGATAATCCGCGAACACCGGATCGGCGAGCATCGGGACATGGCCGAACACATCGTGGAACACGTCTGGTTCCTGCAGATAATCGAGCTGATCGGGCCGGCGGATGAAATTGCCGGCGACGAACCGGCGGTTCGCCATATGCTCGAAAAACACCGCATCCGGCACCAGCCCCGGCACCGCGACGACCTGCCAGCCGGTGAGCTTCATCAGCCGCTCGGACAGTTCCTCGAAATCGGGGATGCCGGGCTTCGAAAGTTTGAGCACATCGAGCCCGCGCAGATAGGCTTCGGACGCGCGGCCGGGAAGCAGGCTCGCCTGGCGGGCGAACAGCCGATCCCAGACCGCATGTTCCTCCGCCGTATAATGCGACCAGTCCTGCGGGATGGTCCAGTCCGCCGCGGCGCCTTCGGGAGGGCGATCGAGAACATGCGTTTCGTCTGACATGAAAATGCCATACCATATTCGCGATGGAGCCGAAAACCTTAGCCGCGCGAACCGGCCTGACCCTGATGCGCGCGGCGAGATGGGCGGTCATTGGTCTTTTCCTGCTCTTTGCCGTCTATGGTGCAGCAGGCATGGTGGGCGGTGCGATCCCCTCCAATGCCGGGTGGCGCGCGCCTGAATCCGGCGTGCGCATCTATGTAGAGAGCAACGGCATTCATACCGGGCTGGTCCTGCCGGTAGTGGCTGAAGGCGTTGACTGGCGCGATCTGCTCAGACCCGAGGATCTGCGCGATCCACGCTATGCCGCCTATAGCCATGTCTCGATCGGCTGGGGCGAGCGGACCTTCTATCTCGAAACGCCGACCTGGGCCGATGTTCGGCTCAAGACAGTCGCCGCCGCCGCGATCGGCAGCGACCGGACGGTGATGCATGTGGAGCATGTTCCCGAGCCGCGCGTTGGCGCCGATAGCGATGGGGATGTCCGCGCCCTCACGCTCAGACCCGAGGAATATCGACGTCTTGCCGATTTCGTTCATAAAAGCTTCAAGAAGGAAGGCGGAGAACGTCCGGTCCATCAATATGGTTATGACGCCAATGACAGCTTCTATGACGCCCATGGCCATTACAGTGCGATCACGACCTGCAACGCCTGGACGGGCGATGCGCTGCGCCATGCCGGCGTGCGCATCGGCGCCTGGACCCCTTTTCCGGTGACGGTGCTCGGATGGTTCGCGCCATGAGCGCCTTCGGGACCGCGCGCACCTCAGCCGCGATACGGGCGCCGTCGAAGCTGCTCTGGGCCGCCGAGGTACCGCGCGGCGCTTTCGGGTTGGCGTCCCTGCTCTGGGCCGGCGCCAAACTCACGGCGGCAGCGAAGGGCGATGGCCGCCCGATCCTGCTCCTGCCCGGACTGGTCAATTCGGACCGCTCGAATTTCCTGATGCGGCGCTATCTCAGGTGGCTTGGCTACCGGGTCGAAGGCTGGGGCCTTGGCCGTAACCTCGGCACAAAGGCGATCGGCAGCAATGGCGAGAAGCTGCTCGAGCGGATCAGGGCGCTCCACGCGGAAACCGGCCAGCCCGTCACGCTGATCGGGGTCAGCCTGGGCGGGATCATGGCGCGTTTCGCCGCACACCGCGCACCCGATCTGGTGCGCGAGGTGATCACCGTCAGCTCGCCTTTCGCTGGGTCGCCACGCGCGACCAATGTGTGGCGCGCCTTCGAATTCCTGACCGGCGACCGGATCGACAGCGACCATGTGCGGGCACAGGCGGCCGAGATCGCAAGGCCGCTGCCGGTGCCGGCAACGGCGATCTGGAGCCGCAGCGACGGCCTGGTCAACGGGCTGATCTGCCGCGCGGACGACCCCGGCTGCCGCAATATCGAGATCAGGAGCAGCCATCTCGGCGTTCAGGTGCGGCCCGAAACGTTACGGGCGCTCGCCGATGTGCTGTCGGGCAGCGCCCCGAACTAGGGACTCTGTTGGCGATGTCAGACGAGCGCTGACATATTCTCGGCAGGGCGCCGCGACGGCGGGAGAATTTCCTTTATAATCAACGACTCATGCCGCGCTCGACTTGGCGAGAGTGGCTGGCTGCCTGACAAACATTGTACAATGTTCTGTACAGATAGGAAATGTCAGCGCCCCGCACTTACCACCCATCATTTTTCCAAGCCGCCCATAGGGCTGGCGGTGGTATGAGGCGCTGCAGGCAGAACTGAAGGCGCCTCAGCCCTCGCTTGAACCATGAGTTGAGGCTTCGCGCGACGTTCC
>Ga0105245_10000620_pt1 | contig 32174 bp, 29 predicted proteins | sample KBSM54metaG_FD_81523 | JGI IMG/M metagenome (GOLD analysis project Ga0105245, IMG submission 81523) | Miscanthus rhizosphere microbial communities from Kellogg Biological Station, Michigan, USA - KBS M5-4 metaG | ecosystem: Host-associated > Plants > Roots > Rhizosphere > Soil | place...
CGGCCGCAGGCTCAAAACTCTTAGGGGCCTCACACCCTACGAAGCCATCTGCAAAGCGTGGACTCTCGAACCCAAGCAATTCATATCAGACCCGACCCACCAAATCCCGGGACTAAACATCTAGCGCGTCACTCCCTGGGAGCCGACCGTCCGCAACCCGGGAGGAGAAGCGGACAGGCTGGAAGCGACGAATTTCGGCCGCCCCGCATCGTCTGAATGGATGTCCCCTTTTAGGAAACCAAACACTGGCCGTGAAGGTCGCTTATTGGGTCGAGCCGGTCCGGTCAGATCTCCGTTCGCTCTGAAACCTCAAGGGCCGGTGTGTCGGGAAATCCTGCCTGAACGGAGGACCGGTCAGGCAGGATCGGAATGCTACGCCGCCAGCGTGGCGATGACCAGCTCGAGTCTGGCTATGGGATCGAGCGTGGCCAGAACGGCTTGCTTCTCCTCGGCCGACAAGGGCATTTGGCGAGCAATGACTTCGGCGACGCGTCCCGGATCGTTGAGCTGGCGGAGCGGCGGCCACATCGGAGGCGACTGGATGCTGCGGGCGGTGGCATATGCCTCGAACGCAGTAACGGCCCTTTCGATGAGCTCGGGCGCACTCTGTATCGGCCCTTCGTTGATCGGCTCGACTTCGGCTTCGAACTGCCCGGCCTTGCCCGTGAAATCCCGGATTCTCACGCGTGCCTGGGTTTGCAACAAAATTTGGGTGGACCCTTCGAGCGTGGGAGCGCGCGCGATTGTGGCATCGCTCGGTGACCCGACGTCCAGAACGCGCGCCAGTACGCCGATCTCATAGACGTCTTCCGCATTGGGATTTTCGACGTTGCGGTCCTTTTGCGCCACGAGTGCAACTTCCCGGCCGCTGGCAAGCGCGCGACTTAGCGCCTGAACTGTCTGGGGGCGCCTTATCCAAAGCGGCAGCTGGATGGTGGGGAATGGCGCGGTGTCCTTGATAGGCAGGGCCGGCAGAATCCTACGCTCGCTGTCGCCCGAACCATCCCGATCGGGCTTACCCCGAACCTTGTTGATACGCGCAGAAAGGGTGTTCCAATCCGCAACCCCGAACATCTTCGAGACGATTTCTAACGCCTCGCCATGACCGATCGCCATCTCTTTTACGCTCAGCGCCTCGCGCAGGCCTTGAGCCATAACCTTCGCATCACGAAAATCCCGCATCGGATCTATCCTTCGCCTGGCGGACCTGGGCGTCAGATGGTTGCGTTGCTGACCCGGCCGCCGTTGCAAAGGGCAGAAATCCAAAAGTCGATACGTTCACCGTTCCCAGCAAAGGGCGCAACCAGCGGGCCGTATCTGCCCTCCCCAAAAAGATGAGATACCCGGCCGAAGGAGTCAATGACAGGCTGTCCCCGCGATCGAACTGCCAACGCCGCGCTGGGACTCGGAATCCAAGCGGCCGCTCCCGAGGGCACAGCCTGACGGCATGTCGAACCTCCGCTTTGGCGGGACCCTACACCGAAACCTGCCGGGCAGCTTACGCCAATTACGGCCGCGCAGGTCAGTCTGAATGGACGTCCGCTTTCGGGAAGTGACCGCCTGGGCCCGAATGGCGCTTATTGGGTCGCCGCTGCCGCTAAGCTGCCGGTCACCTGTCGCCCCAGTTTGCGACATCCAGGGCTGCGGACATCAGACCCGAAAGCCGCCATTCCCTCATCTCTCAATCAACAAAATTCGGCTGCAGACTATCGCGCAGCCAGTCGTCGAACCTGCGCGATGCAATGCGTGCGTCAGCCCCGGGCAGCAGCGATCTCTCCTCAAGCTCCGCACCGAAATAGCGAGCGTGAATGTCGGCTACGATCCGGCGCCCGTCCTCGTGCGCGGTCGCGATCTCGGTGGCGACTTCGTCGAGACGGAATTGCTCTGGCCCGGCGACCTCCAGAGTGGCGTTGAGCGCATCGCTGAACCCGGCGCCGGCCAGCGTCGCGGCGACCTCCTCGCCGGCGATCGGTTGAACGAGTGCGGGCGATATCGCGATCTCGCGTGCCGTCCCATCCTGCACCACGTCGCTGATGAATTCGAAGAACTGGGTCGAACGGAGAATCGTGAATGGAATGCCCGATGTCTTGATCAGGTCTTCCTGCATCTTCTTCGCGCGGAAATAGTCGATGGAGAGTAGGCCATCGACCCCGACGATCGAGAGCGCGACGTGATGCCGGACGCCCGCCGCACGGCCCGCGGCCAGGAGATTGTGACCCGAAGTCTCGAAGAACCGCAAGGCGGACGCGCCGTCGAGCGAGCGCGAATTCGAAACGTCGATAACGATCTCCACACCCGCCAGCGCCTGTGCCAGGCCGACGCCGGTTACCGTGTCGACCCCAAAGGCCGGGGACACCTCCAGGACGTTGAAGCCTTTTTGGCGCAAGTTCCGGACCAGCTTCTTGCCGATGCGGCCGCTGCCGCCGATCACCGCGATCTTCATGTCGGTTCCCTCGAAATTCGTGCCGTTCGCAAGAACGGCCTCAGGTCAGCCCCTCTTCGGCGAGCGCGCGACGCACTAGGTCCCTCTCCGCGACGCGATCGAAATAGCCGAGCAGATCCGGTGCCATTCGCACGCCGAACGCCTTCGCCCATCGCAGCATGACGAACAGATAGGCGTCCGCGACCGTGAAGCGGGGACCGAACAAATAGAGCTCGTTGAAGTGCTCCGAGGCGAGGTCCAGCCGCTTTGCGACCGCCTCGCGGGCGTCAGCCCTCTCGCTTTCGGTCGCGTCATGGTAGAAGGGTTTGAAGGCGACGTGCAGCTCCATCGAGAGCCAGGACAGTATCTCGAGCAGCCTCGTGCGTCCGAGCGGGCCGCCCGGCGCGAGCTTCGGTTCGCGATCGGCGATGAGCTCCAGGATCGCGATGTTCTCGGTGACCGCGTTGCCGTCGTCGAGTATCAGCATGGGCACATAGCCCTTGGGATTGATCGCCGTGTAATCGTACCCGCGCTCGGTGATCTTCGTTGCGATGTCGACCTTCTCGAAGTCGGAAGCGAGCCCGGCTTCATGAAGGGAAATCCGGCCAGAGAGGCTGCAGGCGCCAGGCGCGTAGTAGAGTTTCATCGGTCCAACTCCTTTCGAACAGTTCCCATCTCGACCGTCACTCCGGACTCGGATGCCCGGGCGCTCGCCGGCAGTCGCATGGTGACCATCGTGCCGACTGCCAGTTCGCTTTCGATGGAGATTCTTCCGCCTGCCTCCCCGACGAAGCGTTCGACCATCGGCAGGCCGACCCCGCCCAACCCGTCGTTTTTGGTGGTGAAGAACGGGTCGAACGCGCGGGCGATCGTGGCGGGCGACATGCCAATTCCGTTGTCAGCCACCCGAAGCTCTACCCCGGTCGCGACCAGGTTGTGCCGGATCGCTCGCGCCTCGATCAGGACGGCACCGTTGCCCGCGATCGCGTCGCGTGCATTGAAGACAAGGTTCAGGATGGCCCTGCGCAATCCAACCGGGTCGCAGTCGACCAGGGGCAGGCCCGGTTCGACGTCGACCTTGAGGACGAAACCAGTCTCGTCCATCGTCTCGATCAAGGCCGCGACATCGACGACGCACTCCACGACACTTGTCGTACCCCCGCAGTCCCGTGCCTGGGAAATGCACTGCCTCACGATCGTGCCGGCCTGCTCCAGAGATGCCTTAGCGCGGGCGAGGACTGGCCCCGAATGGATGGCGGGCATATCCGGGCTGCGCGAGACGATGTTGATCGCTGAAATCGCGATCTGGATGAGGTTGCCGAGATCGTGAACCACGCCGGCTGCGGCAATAGCCGAGAGCTCGCCCGCCTGGGCGACCATAGTGTCACCGCTCGGGTACAGGCGGCCGGCTTCACCTAGTGCGGTGAGGTCCAAAGGGTCCCGCGCAGTCGATGCCTGAAGGAGCTTCATCGGATTCTCCGTTCGAGTTGGGATGCGAGATGCTCTTTGGGGACAGCGCGCCTCGCATCCACCGGCGGTCAGGCGGCTGCGGCCACCGGTTCCTCGATTGGATGGACGGCACGAAGGCCGATCTGCACCCGGTTCCAGAGATTGATCGTGCCGATCAGCAGGGTGAGATGGGCGATCTCGGTGTCGCTGAACTGGCTCTTCAGCAGCGCATAATCCGCGTCCGGCGCGTGGGTCTTGGCGATCCGGGTCAGGGACTCGGTCCAGTTGAGGGCGGCACGTTCGCGGTCGGTGAACAGAGAGGATTCGCGCCAGCCGTCCAGCATATGGAGGCGCAGATCGCTCTCGCCGTGCTTCACGGCATCCCTGGCGTGCATGTAGATGCAGAAAGCGCAGCCGTTGATCTGCGATGCGCGCATCCGCACCAGTTCGATCAGGCCGTGCTCAAGGCCGCTCTTGTCGATGCTCGCTTCGACGGCCACCAGCGCCTTCGAGCCTTCAGGCGCAATCTGGAAGATGTTCATACGCGGGGTCATGGTCTTCTCCTTGAAAATGGAACCCTTGGTTCCGGGATTGGGAGCGCGCGACGTCGCGGCTCATTTCCTGGGTGGCGGCGGGACGTTGGCGAGCCACCAGGCGAAATCGGTCGTACCCAGGCGCGCGCCGGGACCCGGCATCAGCGACATGTTGTCGACCTTGACCCCGAAATAGAGCGCGTCCGGGTCGGTGATCACTGTGCGCGGGTCGTTGTCGTGATCGAGCACGCGGGCGATCAGCTCGTCGATGCTGAAGACATCAGGGCCGGCGATTTCGAGCGTGTCGTTCGCCGGCTGGGCAAGCGCCGCTTCAGCGACCGCGGCCGAGACATCCTGCGCGGCCATGGGCTGAAAGCGTTTATGGGGCAGGCGGACGGTGTCGCCCTCGGTTGCCGATCCGGCGATGCCACGCAGGAACTCGAAGAACTGGGTGGCATGAAGCAGCGTGTAGGGGATTGGCGACGCCTTGATCAGCCGCTCCTGGACAAGCTTGGCGCGGAAATAGCCGCTGTCCTGCAGCCGCTCGGTGCCGACCACCGAAAGAGCGATGTGGTGGCGCACGCCGGCGGCCTTCTCGGCCGCGACGATATTCCTGCCCGCCGCCTGGAAGAAGTCCATCGCCGGCTGGTCCTCGAAGGATGGCGAATTCGCGACATCGACGACGACGTCCGCGCCCTCCAGCGCCTTGGCGAGGCCCTCGCCGGTGACGGTGTCGACACCCGTGCCCGGGACGGCGGCGAATACCTCATGGCCCTTTTGAGCCAGAGTCTCGACCACCTTCGACCCGATCAGTCCGGTGCCCCCAATGACCACGATCTTCATGACTTCACCTCATTGCTTGGCGGCGCGCAGGCGTCCGCCGGTTCAGGATCGAGAGAGAAGATCGCGCATCGGGCCCGACACCTCTATTGTGCCGAGGGATGCGCGAAGCTCGCCAAAGGTCAGGCGGGCCTCGCCTTTGGCGCAGGTCCACCACTCAGGCACGCGGCGGAATCATGATCGCGAGGGCAGATTCCGTGCTGATGCCGGGCGGATGATCAGGCGGCGCTGAACGGTCGATCCGGCCGGAATTATGTCATGCCCCTACGCCCTTTTCGGGCAAAGTCGATGTACGTTGATAGATATATTATACAAATATATCAATGTGTTGTTTAAATATCCAACACCGGGGCCGTGTTGGAGAGTGTGACATAATTCATCAGATGCGGACCAATTCAACGCCGATCTTCTTGCCTTGCTTCGCGGCTGAATCGCTCCCGCCGGGGCCGCCGATGCGCGGTCAGTTCTCTTCCGCGGCCGGCAGCGAGAAATGGAAGAGCGCCCCACCGTCGCGATGGTTCGATACGGCTATCGTGCCGCCATGCGCGGCGATGATCGACTGGCAGATGGCGAGTCCGATGCCGATGCCCTCTTCCTTGGTCGTGAAGAAACTGCCGAAGATGCGGTCGAGATTCTCCTCCGCGACGCCGGATCCGTTGTCGTGAATGGCGAAGGTCGCGGCGCGGTCGGCGCCGCTCGCGGTGCTGATGTCGATCCGGCCCTCTGGCCGGCCGGCCTGCGCGATCGCCTGGGTGGCGTTGAGCAGCAGGTTGACGACGACCTGCTGTAACTGGACCCGGTCGCCGCGCACATGAGGCAGATCGTCGCTGAGCCGGACCGACAGCTCGATCGACCGCGCCTCGAGCTCGTGGCGAACGAACAGCAGCGCCTCGTCGACGATCCGGTTCAGATCGAGCACGGTCCGCTCGGGCGTGCGTCGGGCCGCCATGCCCCGAATGCGCTGGACGACATCGCTTGCATGTCGGGCGCTATCGGCGATCCGTGCAGTGAGCTGGCCGACCTTGGCGAGGTTCGGCTCCTCGCGCGCGAGCCAGCGCAGGCTGGTCTCGGCGTTGGTGACGATCGCTGCCAGCGGCTGGTTGACCTCGTGCGCGATCGAGGTGGCGAGCTCGCCGAGCATCGAGATTCGCGCCGTGCGCGTATAATCGGCCTGTAGCTGGCGTAGCTGCGCTTCGGTGCGGAGCCGGTCAGTGACGTCCTCGAGGCTGAGAAGCGTCACGTCGAGCCGCTCGGGTAGCGTGGGATAGGTCACCGACAGTTCGACATCGCGCAGGCGACCGTCGAAGGTGCGCACCTTCATGCGCTCGGCATAGCTGCGCCTCCCCTCGAAATGGGCCGTTATCACGCGCTTCGCTGTCTCGGGTGAGGCCATGAACAGATAGTCGACCGAGCCGATGAGGTGATCGGCGCAATCGGCCGCGAACAGCTGCACGGCTTTCCGATTGGCGTCCGTGACCCGGACGATGTTCCTGGAGTGAATGGCCAGCTCGGGCCTGTCGTCGAGATAGGAGGCGATGTCGGAGACGCCGTCGCGCCGCAGCTTTTCGAAGATCGCCGTCATCGGCGTCGAGTCGACCTGCAGCAACGCGCTTGGCAGGTGATGGATCAAATTGCGGTATCGCTCGTCGCTCGCGAGCAAGGTCCAGAGCGACCGGTCGTCGATCACCGTCCCGGCGAGCGACAGGAACACGATGTCGGGGCACTGGCCGCCTTCAGCGGTCCACACCGTCAGCAGGGGATCGGCGAACGCGATCGAGGTGACCTTGCGCGTTCTCGGTGCTCCTGTGGGATAATCGGCTACCGCCGCCATGATCAACTCAGCGAGAGCAGGCCGGCCCTCGGATGGCCAGTAGGCGGTGACTGGCTGTCCGATCATCCGGTCGCGCCCCTCATAGGAGCCGAGCAGATGGGCGGTCCGCTGGTTTACATCGGCGATCCTGGTGCCGGCCAGCAATGCCTCGACCCAGTCGGGACCTCCGGCCCCACCGGCGACCGCCGCGATGATCGGGCGCACGCGCGATATGTCGAGTGCGCAGCACGCGGTGTCGAAGCGGTTCAAATCCGCATCAGGGCATTCGGGACCTAGTGACAGAGGGGTCGCCTCGCCTTCTTGTCCAGCTTCGGCCGGGGACGAGGGCGCTGTCGCCACGTCAGTTCCCGGACGGGTGCTGGCTGGCGGCGCCTTCACCGCCGCCGTTCCGGGCCAGCGCCACCCGCAGCGCCTGCAGCAAAGCCTCGTCAGTCACGGGCTTTGTGAACCAGGCAATTGCCCCATCGAGCAAGGCAGACTCCCGTGTTGCCTCGTCTGTCAGCGAGGTGATGAAAATCACCGGCATAAGCGAGCCACGCGCGCGAAGGTGCCGCTGCAGCTCGATCCCGTCGATCTCCGGCATCCTGACATCGGTGATGAGGCAGTCGAAGCCGCCGGCGCTATCATCGGCAAGAAAGGCGGCGGCGCTGCCGAAGGTCTTCGCAGGCAGGCCTTCCACTTGCAGCAGGTCGAAAAGCGACTCACGCACGGCCTCGTCGTCATCCACAATCGCGATCACTGTCGGCCTGGACAAGCGGAGGGTCCTCCCATGGGCGGCCGGCGCGGCCATGCCCAGATGTCGCTGAAGCCGTGGAGGATTGTAACCATACCATGGTCTAGGTCGTCCGCTCGCGAAGGTCGGCGGGAAGCATCTCCCAGGCGCGGATGAGCTCACCGATCGACGATGCCTGCATCTTCTTCATCACGCTGCTGCGGTGGAGCTTGACCGTGACCTCGGTGATGCCGAGGTCGAACGCGATCTGCTTGTTGAGGCGTCCCAATGCCACGAGGCGCAGCACCTGCCGCTCGCGCGCCGTAAGCGTGGCGTAATGGTCGGTTTGCTGCCTGACCAGGCCGGCATCGATGCGCTGCGCACGGTCCTGCTCGATGCCCATCGTCACTGCGTCGAGCAGCGATTGGTCCCGGAAGGGCTTGGTCAGGAAATCGACCGCGCCGGCCTTCATCGCCTGAACCGACATGGGAATATCGCCATAGCCGGTAAGGAAGATGATCGGCTTTGCATCTCCTGTTGCGGCGAGATGCTGCTGAAGATCGAGCCCGCTCAACCCGGGCATGCGCACGTCGAGAACCAGGCATCCAGGTCGGTCGGGGATTTCGGTTTCCAGCAGTTCGTGTGTCGAACCAAAGCCGATGGCATCAATGCCAACCGACAACATCAGCTCCTCGATCGAACTGCGAACCGCCGCATCATCGTCGACGACCAGGACAAGTGGGGGACTCTGCATGGCCGAGGCAGTGTCGCGCTGCCCCGGCCATGGCGGGCTTTCTCGGGTCATGAGCGATACCTGATACATGGGACCTCCGGGCTGTTGCGGCTGGGGATGGTCGATTGTTTCATGGCGTGCAGCGGGGCAAAATCCCCAACACGGTTAATGGAGGCCTCCCCGATCCGGGGATCGGCGTTCCAGCCGAATGACACGGCGGCCGTAGCGCAGCGCGTCGAGCGAATAGGCGCCCGGCCCCAGCAGAAGGAGCGCCCCGGCCATGCCGGTCAAAGCCAGGAGAAAGGGCGCGAACCTGCCGTTGGCGACGACCAGATCGGCGATCAGCGCAACGCCGAGCAGGAGCGCTGCCATACGCGTGCTGAAGCCCGCCGCGAGCGCCAGGGCCAGGATGCCGGATGCAATCACGGCCGCGTTGCCGCCGGCGGGTACCGGCCACAGAAAGGCTAGGGCGGAAAATCCGGTCAAAGCACAGGAGAACCGCAGCAACAGCAGGGCAATACCGGCGGAACCGTCCGGATAGTGTGAGAGCATCTTCGGCACTGTTCCCGGATAGCGCTGTCATCAGCCCGAACCAGCTTCTGTCCGGGGATGTTTCGATCCCCCATTCGGGGCTACCATCTATCCCCACGCGCGGCGAATGGCCGGGTTGGCCAGCGACGTGGTGGAGAACGCACGAGGACAGGCAGGAAAGGCATGGGGCTGATCAAGGCGGTTCTCGTGGCAGCCATGCTGCTGCTGCCAAATGTCGCGCGGGCCGCTGGCCGCGAGAGCCTGCTCGCCCAGTACACGCATCAGCGTTGGAGCGATGAAAGCGATCCGCCAAGGCCAGTCTTCGCCATGGCCCAGGACCATCTCGGCTATCTCTGGGTGGCGACTGCCACTGGCCTGTTCCGCTTCGATGGCATCCGTTTCGAGCCGCTCAGCGCCGGTATCGATCTGGTCGCCCAGGGTGCTCCCTCGGCCATACTGATCCGGCGCAACGGCGAGGTGTGGACCAATTTCGAGCGATCGGGGCGTTTCGCTGTCTATCGTGACGGCCAGCTCCGGTTCCTGCGCGCGCCGCCGGCGCCCCACCGAGTGATCACCATGCACGAAACCCGGGACGGCACGGTCTGGGTGTTGACCGAGCGGGTCGGTATGCCTCTCATGCGCTATCGCGACGGGCGGTGGACGTCGTTCGGCACGGACGCCGGGGCGCCGCTCGACAATCCCTACAGCATGGTGGTGACCGGCGACGGCACCGTTTGGGTATCGTTCAACGACTCGGTGATGCGGCTGGCGCCGCAAGGCAACAGATTCGAGCTGGTCCGGCGCGACCGCGGGGCCAGAGGGCGGCTTTCCCTCGATCCGCAGGAACGGGTTTGGCTGACCGAGCGTGGCGGAACCTATCCGATCACGGGGCCGGGCGGACGCGGCAGCCCGCCGGTGCTTCGTCATGCCTATGCGACCGACAATGCCGAGATTCGGGGCTGGCCCGCTTTCGACCGGCAGGGCAATCTCTGGATCGCCACTTATTATGACGGGCTGGAGCGCGTGTCGCAGCCGGACCCGCGTGGCGCCGCATCGCCAGCCGAGGCTTCCGCAAGGGTCGAGCACTTCACCGCACGCGACGGCCTGTCCTCGAATGCGACGGCGCAGATTTTCCAGGATGCGGAAGGCAATGTGTGGGCAGCCACCGAAAACGGCCTGGACAAATTCTGGCCGGCGACCCTGCACTTCGAGCCCCAACTCAGCCGGCCGGCCGCCTTTGGCGACCTGCTGCTGGAGGCATCCGACGGGACGGTCTATATCGGCGAGGCCTCGACTGTGTATCGCGTGCGCCCGGGCGAGCAGCCCGAGCCGATATTCAGGACGCCCAAGGAGCCGCGTACTTTATGTGAGGCGCCGGACGGCGCCATCTGGATCAGCCTGTACAAAGACAAGCAGGTCGTGGTCTGGCGGAATGGCCATGTGCGCCGCCTGACGCAGAAGGTGCCACTCGCCTACACTCTTTACGATTGCGTGTTCGACGCCAGCGGCGACTATTGGGTGACGGCATCGTTCGGCGGAATGGCGCGCCTGCACGCGGGCCGCTGGGAAAGGATGTTCGGGCCGACGGGCAGCGCCTTTCTGCCCAAGTCGATGATCACGGACGGGCATGGCAGGATCATCGTCCATTGGAACGATCATAGCCTGAGCCGGCTCGATGCCGCGACACGCAGTTCGGTCGCTATCCCCTTTGACGGCTATGCGCCGGATGACGTCGCGCTCTATTCCGCATCATCCGATACCGTGTATGTGGCTGGCCGGTTCGGCTTGGGCCGGCTCCGCGAAGCGCGTTTCCAGAGCATTTCCGCCCGACAGGTTCCGTTGTTCAGCGGCGTGAACGGCATCGTCCGGACGCCGGCGGGCGAAACCTGGCTGGCCGGCCCCGGCGGCATCCTGCGCATGAGCACGGCAGCGCTGGAGCGCGCCTTCGACAAACACCAGATACCGCCAATGCAGATCTTCGGCGCGGCCGATGGGCTGACCAGCCCACCGCATTCCCACAGCCGGCACTCGATCGTACGCGGCGGCGACGGGCGGCTTTGGATTGCGACCCAGAGCGGAACATTGTGGCTCGATCCGGACCATGTCACGCGGAGCCGGACACCGCCCGATGTGGCGGTCGCGGCCTTGATCGCCGATCGCGTCTACCGCGATCCGGGCAATGTCACGCTGCCGGCGGGCACGTCGAACATCCAGATCGATTTCGCGGTGCTGAGCTTCTCGGATCCGCGCACCACGCATGTCCGCTATCGTATCGACGGACAGGATTCGAACTGGATCGAAGCGGGGATACGGCGCCAGGCCTTTTATACCAATCTCGCGCCGGGCACGTACCGCTTCCGTCTGATCGCGGCGAACAATAACGGCGTCTGGAATGAGCAAGGGGCCACGGTCGAGTTTGTGATTCCCCCGACCTTCATCCAGTCCCGCTGGTTCATCGCGTTGTGCATTGGTCTTGCGCTGCTGCTGCTCTGGCTGATCTACCGATTGCGCATGGATCAGGTCGGGCGCGGCATACGAAGCCGGCTTGAGGAGCGGCTGGGCGAAAGGGAGCGCATCGCCCGCGAGCTCCACGATACGCTGCTGCAAAGCGTCCAGGGGCTGGTCCTGCGCTTTCAGTCGGTCGCCAACAAGATGCCCGCCGAAGAGGCGTCGAGGCTGAAGCTCGAAGCCGCCCTCAAACGCGCCGACGACGTCATGGCCGAGGGGCGCAATCGCGTCCAGAATCTGCGGGCCGCGGATTCCTCGGGCGACCTGACCGATCTGCTGAAGGAGCGCGCGATGGAGGCAGAGTTCGATCCCCCCATTCCGATCCGGATCATCGCTGAGGGCAAGTCCCGTTTGGTAGATCCGCTCGTGTCGGTCGAACTTGGCCGCATCGTGGACGAGGCGCTGCTGAACGTGGCGCGCCATGCCCAGGCCAGCTGCGTGGATATCATGGTTCGCTTCGGCTCCCGCGATCTCGCTGTGAAAATCCGTGACGACGGTGTGGGCATCCCCCGCGAGGTGCTTGAAAAAGGGCATAAACCAGACCATTTCGGCCTTGTCGGAATGCGGGAGCGGGCGGAGCGGATCGGTGGCAGATTCTCCGTCGACAGCCGCCGCGGGATGGGGTGTGCGGTGAGTATCGCAGTGCCTGCGCGCCTGGCCTTTGGCGGCTCGGTGCCGAAAAGATGGTGGCTGACGTTCTGGCGTTCCACCACCAGGAGGCAAACAGATCATGTCTGAGCAGTCGCTCATTCGTATCCTGGTCGTCGATGACCATCCCGTGTTGCGCGAAGGCGTCATGTCGATCCTCGAGGACCGAACGGACATGGTGGTGGTCGGCGAGGCCCGCGACGGCGCTGAAGCAGTCGACAGTTTTCGCGAGCTTCGGCCGGACGTGACGCTGATGGATCTGCAGATGCCGGTCATGAACGGGGTCGAGGCAATCATGGCGATCCGGGCCGATTTCCCCGACGCGCGCATCCTGGTTCTCACCACCTATGCCGGCGACGTGCAGGCGGTGCGCGCACTCAAGGCTGGCGCAACCGGCTATCTGCTCAAGAGCAGCCTGCGCACCGAGATGCTCGACGCCATTCTCAATGTCCATCGCGGCCGGCGCCACGTCCATAGCGACGTCGCGGCGGAAATCGCGCTCCATGTCGTGGACGACAGCCTGAGCGAGCGCGAGGCCGAGGTGCTGCGCCTGGTCGCGATCGGCAAGGCCAACAAGGAAATTGGGCATGCGCTGTCGCTCTCCGAGGAAACCGTGAAAGCACATCTGAAGAACATCTTTGCCAAGCTCGACGTTGCTGACCGCACCCATGCGGTGACCGTGGCGGCGCGGCGGGGGATCATCGAGCTCTGAACCCTGTCCGGAGTCAGCGGGCGGGCTCCTTCAAACACTCTCCGCGCCGCGCGAAGGGGCGGGGCCTCCTCCCGACAGCACCGATGCCGTGATCGAGCTCGGTAACGGCAGGGGCTTCTCGAACCTGGCGACAAGCGGCAGGATGATCAGGAAGTGCGCGAAATAATAGATCGCCGCCACCTGTGAGATCGCCACATAGCGCGGCTCGGCCGGCGCGCCGCCGCAATAACCCAGGATCAGAACGCACGGGATCAGCCCGAGCCAGTACAACTTCCGGAACAACGGGCGATAATGGCCGGAACGCACCGGCGAGGTATCGAGCCAGGGCAGGAAGAAGAGCAGGAAGATCGACGCGAACATCGCCATCACGCCCCAGAGCTTGGCCGGCAGGATGAAGTTCACCGTGAAGGCACGCAGGATCGCGTAGAAGGGCCAGAAATACCATTCGGGCACGATATGCGCCGGCGTCGACAGCGGATTGGCGGGGATGTAATTGTCGGGGTGGCCAAAGGCGTTGGGCCAGAAGAACAGAATGATGGCGAACAATGTCAGCGCCACCGCGACGCTGAACCCGTCCTTCGCCGTATAATAAGGATGGAACGGGACGGTGTCCTGCGGGCCCTGGACCTCGACGCCGGTGGGATTACTTGAGCCGGGCGTGTGGATTGCCCAGACGTGAAGGGTGGCCACGCCGGCGATCACGAACGGCAGCAGATAATGCAGCGCGAAGAAGCGGTTCAATGTCGCATTGTCGGGCGAATAGCCGCCGAGCAGCCATGTCCGGATCGGCTCGCCGATAACGGGGATCGCACCGAACAGGCCGGTGATCACTTGCGCACCCCAGAAGCTCATCTGCCCCCAGGGCAGGACATAGCCCATGAAGGCGGTCGCCATCAGCAGGAGAAGGATGACAAGCCCGAGCAGCCACACCAGCTCGCGCGGCGCCTTGTAGGAGCCGAAATAGAGGCCGCGGAACATGTGGATATAGACTGACGCGAAGAAGAAGGAGGCGCCGTTCATGTGCGCGTAGCGGATGAGCCAGCCGCTGTTCACGTCACGCATGACATGTTCGACGCGGTCAAAGGCGACCCCGCTATTGGCTGCATAGTGCATGGCCAGCACGATGCCGGTGACGATCTGGATGAGCAGGAAGGTGCCGTTCAGCACGCCGAAATTCCAGAAATAGTTCAGGTTGCGCGGCACCGGATAGCCGGCGCCGGTGACGCTGAAGATGAAGCGCGGCAGCGGCAGCTTTTCGTCGAGCCAGCGCATCGCCGGACCCTTCGGCTCATATCGCTTTGCCCATGGAAAGCTCATGGTCTTGTCCCGTATGTGAGGTGCCTCAGCTATCGACACTGCAAAACATCGATAAGCCATGCTCTGGTCGAGGTTCCCCAGGCCGAAAGTTCAGATCACACGCCCAGGCCGCCTCCGGCCGGAACGACCTGCTTATGCGCTGGCATGGGGCCCGCAGGTCGAACGAAGGGCGTCGTCTCCGCAATCATGAGCGCTGCCGCCGCACCCGGCAGGGGCTAAGCCCTCCCACGGCACTATTGGCCGCTGACCGCCCGCGCGGCCACATGGCGGAGAAGACGCATGCTCGTTCCGTGTCCGGCCCTCCCCCTCCGGCCACCGGGGCAGCTTGTCGAACCGTGTTAATCGGACGTGACAGGGATGATGAACGCAGGGGTTTTTCCGATTTCACCCTGCGGCCAACGAAATGGCAGTCGAGCGTCCAACCTGTCCGGTTCTTCAAAGCATGATGAGGCCAGCGAACAGATCGACAGGAAGGACACCATGATGCCCCAGCCAATCCGCATCCTGCTCCAGACGACGATCCCGCCGATCGCCGACGACTGGCATATCGGACGCTTTTCGATGTTGCGCGACCATCTGGCGGGGCTCACCGACAAGAATGGAGCGCCGCTGTGCGCGGTGACGGCGCGCGATCGCACGGCTCCCGGCGCGCCCGATCCGATATTGTCGACGCTCGATCAGTCGGACTTTGACGAACTCTGGCTGTTTGCGGTCGACATGGGCGACGGACTCGACGCGGAAGATTGCGCTGCGATCGGCCGCTTCCGGCAGAAGGGTGGTGGGCTGCTGGTAACCCGCGATCATATGGATCTGGGGAGCTCGGTGTGCACGCTTGGCGGCGTCGGCAACGCACATTTCTTTCACAGCAAGAACCGCGATCCGGATGAGACACGCCACGTCGTCGATGATCGGGACACGCATGCGATATCGTGGCCGAACTATCATTCCGGCGCGAACGGCGATTTCCAGGAGATCACGGTCGTCGGCACGCCGCACGCGTTGCTCCACGACCCGTCGGCACGCGATGGGCTTGTCCACTATTTTCCCGCCCATCCGCACGAAGGCGCGGTCGGCGCACCGCTGGACGATCCTTCCGCCCGGGTGATCGCCACGGGCGTCAGCAAAGCAAGCGGCAAGCGCTTCAACCTTGCCGTCGCCTTCGAGCCATCCGTCAGGGGCGGCCCGGCGGTGGCGCAGTCGACCTTTCACCATTTCGCTGACTATAATTGGGATCCCGCTACGGGCTGCCCAAGCTTTGTCAGCGAGACGCCGGGCGATGGCATTGCCCATTCGCCCGCAGCGCAACGCTCGATCCGGCACTATGTCCGGAATCTCGCGCTGTGGCTGGCTGGCCAGTCACCGATCGAAGATCCGACGAGCATCTCGATCGCGAAGTAGACGAAGCGCTCGACGAGCGACCGTCGGCAATGCTGCGCCAGGAACTGCTTCCTAGAGCAGCCTGCATTGATCAGAGCCACTGGACACGCTCGCCGCTATTCCTCTTTTTTGCTTCCCCGGCGAAGGCCGGGGTCCAGTAGGGATGGCAGACATGATGACCAGCAACGCCCATCGCCAACGTCCCCCAACTGGGCCCCGGCCTTCGCCGGGGAAGTGAAGAGGAACTTGGCGCGAACTCGACGATGGATCAGATTTAGCGCGTCCTGGTCTAATGGCCCACTTGCTTCAACGGGCCTTTCGGCCGCTTCGCGAGCCAGATGACGCCGGCGAAAATGAGGATGAGGATCGTCGCCATCGCGTAGAAGTCGTTGGTGGCGAGCATCACCGCCTGCGCATCGACCGCCTTCGAGAAGACAGCGAGTCCGGCGTCGGCCGAAAGCCCGGGCGGCGGCGAGGGCGTTAACGTCGGTTCGATGATCGAGACGAGATTGGCGCGGCTCGCCTTCGTCGCATTCTCCCAATAGGTCGAGGTCAGCGACGCGCCGACGGCCATTGCCATGATGCGGATGAAGTTCTGCAAACCCGAGCCATTCGCCACCTTCTCGGGCGGAAGATCGGATACCGCGAGAGAGGTCAGCGTCACCAGGCAGGCCGGCACGCCCGCACCCAGCACGAACATGGCCATGGCGACCGACATGAAGTCGGCCTGGGCGTTCAGATGGGCGCGCATGAAGAAGGAGATGGCCAGCACGACCATGCCGTAGGTCACGATCAGGCGCGGATCGATCCTGGCCATCAGCCGGCCCACGATCGGCGCCGTCAGGACCGCGAGAATGCCCATCGGCGCGGTGGCGAATCCTGCCCAGGTCGCGGTGTAGCCCATCATCTGCTGGAGCCAGAGCGGCGTCAGCACGATGTTGCCGAAGAACAGCCCGAACATGAGGCCCAGCGACACAGTCGACACAAGCCAGTTGCGCGAGCGAAACACCGAGAAATCGAGGACCGGCTCTTCGTCGGTAAGCTCCCAGATGATCAGGGCGCCAAGCGTGATGGCCGCCGTGATCGCCATCCAGACGATGAAGGACGACGAGAACCAATCAAGCTCACGTCCTTTGTCGATCGTCGTCTGGAAGGCGCTCACGAAGAGGATAAGGAGCAGCAGCCCCACCACGTCGATCCGCTTGCGCTCGATCGGCGTCTCGCGGTCGCGCATAAGCCACCACACGATACTCCCGACCGCAACGCCGAACAGGATATTGATGTAGAAGATCCAGCCCCAATGGTAATTGTCCGAAATATAGCCTCCGAGAATGGGCCCGAATATCGGCGCGACCACCGTCGTCATCCCCCAGATCGCAAGGCCGGTGTTCGCCTTTTCCTTCGGGAAAATGGACATGAGCAGGGTGGAGGAAAGCGGGATGAGCGGCCCACCGGCAAAGCCCTGCAGGATCCGGAACAGCACCAGCATGGCGAGGCTCCCGGAGAGTCCGCACAGGATCGAGCAGATCACGAACCCGATGACGCAGGCGGTGAAAAGCCTGACCTCGCCGAAACGTCGCGCAAGCCAGCCGGTCAGGGGAACGGTGATGGCTTCGGCTACGGCATAAGCCGTGATGATCCAGGTGCCTTCAGTCGTCGAAATGCCGAGATCGCCTGAAATGGTGGGCATGGCGACATTGGCGATCGTCGTGTCGAGCACGACCATGAAATTGCCGAACGACAGCGCGACAGCTGCCAAGGCCAGGGTGGCGCCCGTGAGAGGCGGATAGCCTTGATCCTCATGCTCCGTGTTGCTCGACGCCATCTCAGCGCTCTCCCGAAAGGTCGATCGTTGCGTGCATGGAGAGACCCACGCGGAGCGGATGCGCTCGAAGTTCGGCCGGATCGAGCCGGATCCGCACGGGGAGGCGCTGGACGACCTTGATCCAGTTGCCGGTCGCGTTCTGCGCGGGGATCGCGGCAAAGGCCGAGCCCGTTCCGCCGGCAAAACCTGCGACATGGCCATGATAGACTACCCCGGACCCATAGAGATCGGAGGTCAGCCGCACCGGTTGTCCTGGCCTGACGCGGCCGAGCTGCACTTCCTTCAAATTCGCATCGACATAGATGCCCTCCACCGGCACCACGACCATGACCGGCACACCCGCCTGAACCCGCTGGCCGACGGCCACGCGGCGCTGATCGACGACGCCGTCAACCGGCGCCCGGATCACGGCACGGGCAAGATCGACCCTTGCCTGATCGAGCTTTGCCCTGGCCGCGAGCACCTCAGGATTGGTGTCGATGGTGGCGTCGGCGATCAACGCGCGATTGGCACGACGTGCGCCCCCTGCGGCAGCCCGCGCGGCTTCCGCAGCGGCGATCCGCGCCCTTGCCTGCGCAACCGCGGCCTTGGCCTGCCGCACGGCCGTCTGGGCATCGCTATATTCCTGCTGCGAGATTGCCCCCGGCCCGGCCAGTGTCTGCCGTCGCCGCTCATCGAGCTGCGCCTTGTCGAGATCAGCTTGCGCCCGAGCAAGGTCGGCACGCGCGGTTGCCTCATCGGCATCGCGAACACCCTCCTGGCCGGCGAGGCTTGCATCATTCTCCTGCACCTGCCGGACCTGCCGGCGGGCATGACCCAAGGCCGCTTCCGCCTGTTCGACCGCAAGACGCAGATCGGTGTCGTCCAACACGACAAGCACGTCGCCGGCATGAACAAGCTGGCTGTTCACGACGAGGACGCGTTTGACCGGCCCACCGACCAGCGGCGTCACCTGCGCGACCTCGACATTGGCATAAGCGTTCTCGGTGCTCTCGGTGTCCGCCGCGATGAAGGTCGACCATATCCACCAACCGGCAGCGACAAGGATCAAGCCGCCCCCGAACAGAAGGAACAACCGCTTTCGCTTCTGCCTTTTGGAGAAGGTCAGATCGCTTGAGGCGCTGAGATTTCGGTCAAGGGTGATCGCGTCCATCGGTCGATCCTGAATTATGAGGTGCGGTTTTTTGTTGGGACGGGCGCTCGAAAGCCGCCCCCCAGGGCTTTGGCCAGGGCGATGTCGAGCACGAAGCCGCGCAGGCGCAGCGAGGCCGCCTGTTCACGCGCCGCGAGGAGCGCGTCTTCGCTGATAAGGACTGCCTGGTAGTTGGAGAGGCCGCCCTCGTAGCGCATCCGGGCGAGGCGATAGGCGGTTGTCTGACGCGCAAGCGCCGCGTTGGTCCGGTCCACTCTCGGGCCCAGCGCGCGGAGCGATGTTGCCGCGTCCGCTGCCTCATGAAGCGCCTGCAGAAGTTCCTCGTCATAGGCGGCGACGGCGGCGTCATACTCGCCCCGGGCGCCCCGATAATTGGCGCGGAGCCGACCGCCATCGAAGATCGGAAGGCTCACCGCCGGCCCGACCGAACCGACCAGCGATTGCGAATGGAAGAGATTGCTCAGGCCGAACGACGCAAAGCCGATCAACCCGCTCAGATTGACGTTCGGATAGAAGCCGGCGCGCGCCACACCGATGCGCTCGGCCGCCGCCTCCACCCGCCACCGTGCCGAAACAACTTCGGGATTGCGGCCGACGAGCTCGACGGGAATGTTCGCGGGAAGCTCGGTCGGTCTCCGGTTGGTGAGCGACGGCGCCGTGATCGACAGGCCGCGATCCGGCCCAGCACCGAGCAGCGCCGCAAGCGCATTGCGATTGAGGCCGATGGCTTCGTTGATCGCCGCCAGTTGGGCTTCGGCGCTCTCGACGCTGCCTTCTGCCTGTTCGACGGAGGTGCGTGGTTCGAGGCCGGCGTTGAACCGGCGTGCGACCAGATCACGGGTTTCCTGGCGGATGCGCGCCGCATCGACAGCGACGTCCCGGCGCACCAGCAATTGGGCGAAATCGACATAGGTGGACGACACCGCCGCCGCGAGCGTGAGCCGCGCCGTTGCGGCATCCGCCTCGCGGGCTGCCTTCTCGGAGACGGCCGCGCGCAATGCGGCACGGTTCCTGCCCCACAGGTCGAGGTCGTAGCTGAGGTTCACCAGGCCGGCCATCAGCCAGTGCCAGTCGCCGTCAGTCGGCAATCCAATGCTTTGCGTGATGCGCGAGTCGCGCGCGGTCGCAGTCGCGCCCACCCGCGGCATGAGCGCTGCCCGCGCCAGCTCGGCTTGCGCCGCGGCGATCCGGATGCGGGCAGCCGCCCCGTCGATGGTCTGCGAGTCCTTCAGCGCTTCGCTCACCAGGGCGTCGAGCTGGGGATCGTCGAAATCATGCCACCAGCTGTCCGTAGGCCAGTCCTGCGATGTCCCCGCAAGGGAACGCGCTGACGCAAAACTGTCTGGCTGGGCGGGTTTCGGCCGGGGACCGAGATCGGGCACGGTGGCGCACCCGGACAACCCCACCAGGGCCACAAGAGTCGCAATTCGTCGCATCGGTCATCCTTGGCGATGGTCGCCACCATGGCCTGTCGGCCAGGCGTTGAAGCGAGTGCGACGATCGCGAATTCGGGAGGCCGTCGCCATCGTGCCGACGGATAAACCTGCCAGACGAAACACTGTGCGACCCTATACCCGAGCGCAGGCGCACCCGTGGTAACGCTGCGATCTGGGAGGTGGCGGCGCGGGCTCGGCCTTGCGGGGGAGCCTGCACCAAGGGTCAGGTTCGCCTGTCATTTCGCGAGGCGCCGGCATCCATCCGGACGATAGCGGCGAGACGCATTTTGATGTGATCTACGGCTCGTCTCAACCATGTGCGGAAACCACGGACACCATCACGCCCGCGGGCGAGCAACGAGGATAGGATCATGACCATGTTCAGATATTTCGCCCCCCTGCTGCTGCTGACGGCGAGCACCGCCCAGGCGAAGCCGACCCCACCCGCCGCGATCGTCACCGAGCTGATGACCAAGGCGCTTGCCGACTATCCCGGCAAGGAAGCGCTGGTACTCACAGTGGTTTATCCGCCAGGATCCGCTGATCCGGTGCATCGCCACAATGCGCACGCTTTCGTCTATGTGCTCGAGGGCTCGATCGTGATGGGGGTGCGTGGCGGGAAGACTGTCACGCTGACACCGGGGCAGACTTTCTACGAAGGGCCCACCGACGTGCACACGATCGGCCGTAATGCCAGCCGGACCAAGCCGGCGAAGTTTCTCGTCATCCTGCTGAAAAGCAGCCACGACCCTGTCGCGGTGCCTGCGAACTGACATTGTATCAAGTCGGCTAACCCGGCTTGGTCACCGTCCGCTGGATGAACAAGCGTCCGTAGTTGGGAAGCGGAGAAGACGGATCGAGCGACCGGATTTGGGTCCTGGCCGCCACGAAGCTGCCGGGCAGGCGCCGCCCCAGTTGCGGATATTTAGAGGCGATCTGCAGCAATCTGAACGACCGACGCCCCATCGCCTGCGAAAAGGGCGATCCGTCGTACAAAATCATCTACTGCGGCTGGCGGAGGAAATACGACATCGCATCCTTCTCGGGTGTGTTCCCATCAAAGACCGGATAGAAGGCGTTTGCGGGTTCAGGATGACAGATGAAGCGGTGAACGGTCTCCTGGCTGGATCCAGGCACCACATCCCTAAATGGCTCGGTGCCGGTCTCAGTGCGGGCCTTTCCATCTGCGGCATATTCAACAAGCATCTTAATCCGCATCTGCGGCTCACCACCGCAACGGACTTCCTCAAGGAACTTGCTATGGCGGAGCCGGATTGGGCGCTTGGCGTCGATCACCTCATGGACATCGACCCAGGCGCGTCCGTTACCGCTCGAATCCACTTCCTTGATCGTATTGCGGTCCACATAAAAGCGGACCTGCCTTAGCCCCTCGCTGACCGTGCTGACCGCGAAGAAGTCCGTTGCGGCATTGCGAGCGCGAACGTCTGCGTCATGCTTTTCGGTGATCTCATTCATCGACTGCTGAACCTGCGCCGCCCCAGCCGACGAGCCCATGATGGCAATCGCAGCCATGATCACCCGCACCGACAAATCCCCTGCTCTTTACAAGGCGCGAGTATCGCCTGTGACTACCAAGCGCGCTAGTTCATTTTGGAGATCGACTGGTCAAAGACAGCATTCGCCACCCACGCTCGGAAGCTGCCGGACCGCAAGCCACCACCTCAGGCCGTTCCCGAGCATCCATGCCGTGCTTGAAAGCTGCTGTTGGACCGCGGGTCTTAAGGCGTAGCCCAAAAACACGTCGCCATTGATCAGCGCTGAAATCGTCGCTCGAGCTCGCTTTTAGACCGGCGCTGCCCACGATTCGCACGGACCGACCCAAAACATTGACGCGAACCGTCCACCTCAATCTGCACCAATCCGCTCAAGGATATTCGGGATTTATTCGGGACGTTTGCTACCGGACGAGGCTAAGTTATTGAAAATATGGCGCACCCGACAGGATTCGAACCTGTGGCCTCTGCCTTCGGAGGGCAGCGCTCTATCCAGCTGAGCTACGGGTGCCTAGGGGGCAAGCGCCTAGCAAAGGCCGCAGCGCTACGCCAGCCGTTTCGATCGTGCCCGTTGATGCTTGCCCGGTTTCACCGGCTGGGCTTGACCAGTTTCACGGGTTGAAACTGCCCGAGCCCGCAGGTCGCACCCTGGGTTATCGGCGGGTCGGTCAGCACGGTGATGGTGTCGACCGAGCAAAGCTGGCCGATCGAGGTCTTGTAGAGAAACTTCTCTTCGAAGCCGAGCTGGGGGCAGGCAAAAGGCAGCGTGTTGCGGTAGATCTTGCCGCCGCCCATGTCGAAATCGATCACGGAATCACTCCGCACATAAGTCTGGCGGATGTTGATGGTACGGATGCAGTTTTCGGGCTTGCCGACTGGCGTCGCCTCGGGGATCTGGTTGCGGTCGCGCGCGCCGCCCGGGGCGGCAGCGGCGGCAATGGCGAGGGCGGTCAGGATCATGCGCATGGCGTGAGTCTTTCTGGGCTATGGCGCGGCACGCGTCTTGGGCGGCGGCGTCTTGGGTTTGAACGCACAAAGGTCGTGAACGATGCAGCGCCAGCACTCGGGCGTGCGCGCCTTGCAGACATAGCGGCCGTGCAGGATCAGCCAGTGATGGGCATGGAGGCGGAATGGCTGCGGCGTCGCCTTGTCGAGCTTCAGTTCGACCGCGAGCACCGTCTTGCCCGGCGCCAGTCCGGTCCGGTTGCAGACCCGGAAGATATGGGTGTCGACCGCGAAGGTCTCGGCGCCGAACGCTGTGTTCATCACGACATTGGCGGTCTTGCGGCCAACGCCCGGCAGCGTCTCGAGCGCGTCGCGGTCCCGCGGCACCTCGCCGCCATAATCGGCGATCAGCTTTTCGGAGAGCGCGATGACATTCTTCGCCTTGGTGTTGAACAGCCCGATCGTCTTGATGTGCCGTTTCAGCCCTTCCTCGCCCAGCGCGACCATCTTTTCAGGTGTGTCGACCTCCTCGAACAGCAGCCGCGTCGCCTTGTTGACGCCGATATCGGTCGATTGCGCTGACAGCGCGACCGCGACCAGCAGGGTATAGGGATTGGTGTAGCTGAGCTCGGTCTCGGGATGCGGGTTGTCCGCCGCCAGCCGCGCAAAGAATTCGACGATATCCGCCTTCTTCAAAATCCCGATACCTTCTTAAAGGCCTAATACGTCGCCCATCTGGTAGCGCCCGGCCGGCTTGTCCGCGAGCCAGAGCGCCGCGGTAATCGCCCCCTTCGCAAAGATCGCCCGATCCTCGGCGCGGTGGCCGATCTCGATCCGCTCGCCAGCGCCTGCGAAGATGACCTGGTGATCGCCGGCGACCGATCCGCCGCGCAGCGAGGCAAAGCCGATCGTCCCCTCGGCCCGTGCGCCGGTGAGCCCGGCGCGGTCAGCGACCTTCACTTCGGCAAGCGGCACGCCGCGCCCCGCCGCCGCCGCCTCGCCGAGCAGCAGCGCAGTGCCGGACGGCGCATCGACCTTGTGGCGGTGGTGCATCTCGACGATCTCGATATCCCAGTCGCTGTTCAGCCGCGCCGCCGCCTCGCGCACCAGCCGCGCGAGCAGGGTAACGCCGAGCGAGACATTGCCGGTCTGCAGCACCGCGACCTTCGTCGCAGCCGAGTCGATCAGCGCATGGTGGGTCGGCGAGAGGCCGGTGGTGCCGATCAGGATCGGTGTGCCGGTCGCGACCGCAGCCGCGAGGTTGGTCTCGAGCGCCGAGGGTGCCGAGAAATCGACCAGCACATCCGCCGCCTCGGCGAGGGCCGCCGGGTCTCCGCCGGCATCGATTCCGCCGGCAAGGCTGGCCCCGAGATCGTCAAGCACGGCACTGAGCGCCTGGCCCATGCGGCCCGCGCTGCCGATGATTCCGATCGTGGTCATGCGCTTCCTCTCCGGGGACTCGAGCGATTTTCGCCATTCTGGATCACGCCCCGAATCCATATTCAAGCCGTGCGCGGGCAGATGCCACAATGCGAGGCGAGAGGACAGAGGTCCAGATCGGCGAGTCTCGCCCAGCTGCGTCGGGCCGGGTTCGAACGTTTGAATATCGGGTGTCATGGTATTGATCATAGCGACTCTGGCTATTGTTGCACTTTCCGCCTGAACGGGCGGAGGGTAAAAAACCATCACCGATTGCACAGCAAAATTGAACGCCCTTCCCCCGGCTCGCCGGAGGGAATGGCATTGCCGTGGGGCATGGTGCCGTCACGGGCTGGCTCGGCGGGAGGCATGTCATGACCGCAGGCACGACCATCTTGGGTCCCAATCAACTCGTCACTGGAGTCCGCGGCTGGACCGGCTCCGATGTGGTGCTGACCGGGTCCAACGCGGCAATCGATCCGGTCACCGCGATGATCTATCTCGGCCCGCTTTCGCCGACCGACAGCGGCGGCATCTACACACTGGCGCCCAATATCAACGGACGGTCGGTGACGACCTCGACTTTCTACGGACCGGATACCTTCGTGTTCAATCCCAGCCTGCGCGAAGGAAATATCCGCGCGGTCGGCAGCTACCAATATACCGAAAGCGGCGACGTCCGGAATTGCGGCATGGTCTATGAGGGGCCGCCCCAGGGTGGCGGAGGCTGGTCGCAGCTCGACGTGCCGAGCGGCGAAGTGGGCGGGGAGACGGTGTGGAACACCATCCCGCACAGTACCATGGGCACGCTCATTGTCGGCAATTATGATTTGCTCGGTGTTCGCCTCTCAGCCAACGCGTTCATCTTCGACATCGCCACCCAACGCTGGACCTTGTTCGACATCCCCGGCTGCACGCTGACCACGGCCTATGGCATCTGGCAGAATGGCATCGGCAGCACGCATTACACGATCGTCGGCGGAACGCAGGACGGGCACGGCCTGAACAAGGGCCTGGTGATCGACTATGATTCAGCCACGCGGAAGTTCAGCAATATGAAGCTCTACTCCTATCTCGATCAGCCCCAGCTCGTCACCCATTTCGAAGGCATTGTCCGCACGCCCAAGGGCTTCAACCTGGCGGGCGGCTCGACCGGATCGCTTGCCCTGTTCGCCTCGATCGAGGTCAATCCCGACGGCTCGTTCAGCGATGCGACCTGGGTTCCCTTCAGCTATCAGGGTTCGGCGATCACCACCGGGAACAGCATCTACGAGAATAGTCTGATGGGCATCTACGCGGTTTCCGGCATGGCGGGCGTGCAAAGCTATGTCGTGCCGATCGAGCCGTAGGGCCGATTGCCGTCTTGCGCGCTCTGGGGTGAATCGACTGCGTCGGAACAGCGAAAGACGGTTGCATGGTCCGGCCGGCGGCGCGAGACTGCGGATAACCAGGGGGCGGCATGGACGCATTTTCCTATCTCTCGGTGCTGCTCTCGATCATCCTCGGGCTGGCGATCACCCAGGTCCTTCAGGGATATCGATTGCTGCTGCTCTCGCGCGGTCGGCTGAAGCTTTATGCGCCGCCGATAATATGGTCGGCGCTGCTGGTGATATTCGCAACGCAGAGCTGGTGGGCGAGCTTCGGCCTTGCCGGTTTCCATGGCTGGACCTTCGCGATCTTCAGCGTGATCCTGTTGCAGGCGATGCTGCTCTACATGATGACCGCGCTCGTCTTTCCGGACATGCCGGCTGGCAAGACGATTGATCTGCGCGCGCATTATTACCGCGAGGCGCGCCCATTCTTTGCGATCGCGATTGCGATGCTGTGCGTCAGCATCGGCAAGGATGTCATGGTCAGCGGCAAGCTGCCAACGCCCGTCAACCTCGCCTTTCATCTGTTTTTCGCGATCGTCGCGGCGATCGCGATCGTCACGCGCCGCCCGCGCTTCCACGAGATCGCCGCGCCGCTGATGGCGGCCTTCGTGATTGTCTATATCGCGCTGCTGTTCTCAAGGCTGTAGAGAGCGCCGATGCCGGATCCCACCAATATCGTCATCCTCACCGGCGCCGGCATCTCCGCTGAAAGCGGTCTCGCAACCTTTCGCGGGCCCGGCGGCCTCTGGGAAGGGCACCGCGTCGAGGACGTCTGCACGCCCGAGGCGCTCGCGGGCGATCCTGACCTCGTGCACCGTTTCTACGATGCGCGGCGGGCGGCGTTGGCGACGGTCGAACCCAATGCCGCGCACCGCGCGCTTGCGAAGCTCGATGCGGAGTGGGCGGGCGAGCTGCTGATTGTGACGCAGAATGTCGACGATCTGCATGAGCGCGCCGGGGCGAAGCGCTTGCTGCATATGCACGGCGAACTGAATTCGGCCCTGTGCGCGTCGTGCGGCGCGCGGTCAGGCTGGTCGGGCGCGATGCCACCGGGGACAATGTGCTCCACCTGTGGAGAGCCGGCGCTCAGGCCCGACATCGTGTTCTTCGGCGAGATGCCTTATGCGATGGACCGGATCGAACGCGCTATCGCCGGGGCCGACCTGTTCGTGTCGATCGGCACCTCGGGCGCGGTGTATCCGGCGGCAGGCTTCGTCCAGACGGCGCGCTATCATGGCGCACAGACGCTCGAGATGAACCTCGAGCCGTCGGTTGGCAGCGCCTATTTCGCGGAGACGAGGCTTGGCCCGGCAAGCGAACTGGTGCCCGCTTGGGTGGAGGACCTTCTCATTCCTTAGTTTCTTCCCTGTTTAGTTCCTCCCCGAGCAAGCTCGGGGAGGAATGAAGGTCACTCCACCCAGTCGAGCCCCATCTCGCGATAGATGTCGCGCTCATCGTCCCAGCCGGGCTTCACCTTCACATGAAGGTAGAGATGCACCGGCTTGCCCATGATCGCGCTGAGTTCGGCCCGCGCCCGCGCGCCGATCTCCTTGATCCGCGCGCCGCCCTTGCCGAGCACGATCGCGCGCTGGGTCGGGCGTTCCACCAGGATCTGCTGGCGGATCTCGACGGATCCGTCCTCGCGTTCCTTATACTGCTCGGTCTCGATCGCGCTCGCATAGGGCAGCTCGGCGTGGAGCTGCAGATACAGCTGCTCGCGCGTCACCTCGGAGGCGAGGCTGCGCTCGGTCGCGTCGGAAACCTGGTCTTCGGGATAATGCCATGGCCCCTCGGGCATCGCCTTTGCGAGAGCCGTCTTGAGTTCGGCCAGCCCGTCGCCGGTGGTTGCGCTGATGAAGAAGGTTTCGGCGAAGTCGACGATCCCGTTCAGCCGCTCGGCATGGAGCAGCAGCTTCGCCTTGTCGGCGAGATCGACCTTGTTGAGGATCAGATATTTGGGCTCGCGGCGGTTGGCGATCGATTCAGCGATCGGGATCACCTTGGGCCCGAGCCCGCCCTTGGCATCGACCACCAGTGCGATCACATCGGCGCCCTCGGTCCCGCCCCAGGCGGCCGAGACCATCGCCCGGTCGAGCCGGCGCTTGGGCTCGAAAATGCCGGGCGTGTCGACGAGCAGCAACTGGGTATCGCCCTCGATCGCCACGCCCATCAGCCGCGCCCGGGTGGTCTGCGCCTTGGGGCTGACGATGGCGACCTTCTGGCCGACCAGGGCGTTGACGAGCGTGGATTTGCCGGCGTTGGGCGCGCCGACGACGGCGACAAGGCCGCAATGCGTTTGGGTATCAGTCATGAGAAACCTCAATCAGGTGATCAACGGCGCGGGACTGGCCCGGCCGAATGGGAAGCGACGCCCCCTATACGCTCGCACCGGGTTTGTCGAAATTGGGGGTGGCACGTCTCCGGGAAACCGGCGCTGCGGCAAAAAGTTCGGCCAGTCTAACTTTCTCCTATTAATTAGATCGGAATTGAGACATAAAGATGGCGGACGCTGATCAGGTCGGGAGTGGGCGAGCTAATGGGGCGCGTCCGGGGTTCGGCCTGAAAATTACCAGGAGTATGTCCCATGAAGAAGTTCGTTATCCTTCCGATGATCGCCGTTGCAGCTCTCGGCCTCGCCGCCTGCAAGAAGGACGCACCTGTCGACAATTCGGCAGTCGCGAATGAGGCGATCCTGAACACCGACGCGCCGGTCGACGGCAACGTCACCGAAGAGACGCTCAACACCAGCGTCGATGGCAATGCCACCGTTGTCGACAATGCGACCGCGATCGACACCGCTTCGAACGCAACCGCAAAGTAAAGCGTCGGCGCGGTAACGCGCCAACGCCCATCCGGCATCGACGTTTTCCCCCCAAGCAGCGTCGAAGCACCGGGAGACCGCGCGTCCTGAAAAGGGCGCGCGGTTTTTGCGTGCGGCCGCGTGTGGCCGCATGCGGCGCCCGCGACATTTGGTCGCGCGCCCAAGCCGGCCTGTCGCAATGCAAAGCAACGCTTTATTTCCTATCTATCGGATAGGAATTATATCAGTGAAGCCGATGCTCCCTAGCGAACGGCACAACCTCAGGCCCGGCGCACTGCGTCGGGCCGATTTTCTTGTATCGCACCAGCTTTTTGCGCCGTTCCGAACGCGACAGGCGAGCCCGATCCGCCGTCATTCTCGCGACCGGCCTGTCAGGCCGCCTGTGCCTGCCCCAGCCGCCCTTCGCTGCCGGGTTCGACGCCGCGTTCGCGTCGCTCCGCCTTGATCGCATAGAGAGCGATGTCGGCGGTCTCGAACAGGCTCCGCGATGTCGTCCCGTCACCCGGCCAGGTGGCGACCCCGATGCTGGCGCCGACGCGGAGTATATGGCCCTCGATCTGATAGGGCGGCACGAGCGCGGCCAGGATATGGTCGGCGATGGCGGCCAGGCTGATCGCCGATCCGGCCGGCACCAGGATCGCGAATTCGTCGCCGCCGATCCGCGCCGGCAGGGCACTCGCGCCGCACGCCTTGCGCAGGCGGTCAGCCACTTCGCACAGCAGCAGGTCGCCGCAACCATGGCCATATTGGTCGTTGACCGGCTTGAATCCGTCGAGGTCCAGCAGCGCCAAAGCGAAACTCGCGTCCGGGCCGGCGCGCTCGATCTCCTGTTCGAGCCGCTCGGTGAGCACGCGCCGGTTGGGCAGGCCGGTCAGCGGATCGGTATCGGCGAGCTCGCGCATCTGGCGCTGGAGCAGCAACAGGTCGACGAGCTGCTCATGCTGCTGGAAGATCATGCGCAGCAGGAAGGCGCTCGCCACCACCAGGCTGGTGCCCGCCGCCAGATCCATCCGCTTGCCGGAAAAGAGCAGCAGCAGCGAGATCGGCAACAGGCCGATCACCAGGTTGATGATTGTCGCGCCGCGGATCGTTGAGAGGCAATAGGCGGTGGCGAGCGACCCCATCGACATGATCATCGGGTAATAGATGCGCAGCTCGGGCGGCGCGGTGAGGAAGCTCATCACGCACCAGGTGCTGCAGATCACGCCGAGCGACCCCGAAACCCAGGTTGCCGCCGTGACCATCTTCTCCGCGCTCTGCTCGTCGAGCTTCTGCTTGCTCTTCTTCGTCCAGGCGAAGAAACGGACGAGGCACGCAGTCCCCATCACCACCGGAATGCCCACCCGCACCCAGGCCGGCGCACCCTGGCTCGATCCGTAGATCGTGGTCGGGATCGTCAGCAACAGCGTCAGGTACAGCAGGGGAATCTGGCTCTGCAGGCGCGAGGCGCGCAACAGCTTGAAATCCGGCAGGATCTCTTCGGGAATGGGCGGAAAGGTCGTCCGCCAAAGGGCTTGAAGGGAGCTCATGGTTCAGGGTGCGTAACGATCAAGAATTACCCGCCGGTTAAGTACATCTACGGGCTTTGCAACCGCGCGCCGCCCCGAACGGAAGCAACCGAAATGGCTGGAAGGTAGGGCTTTCTTTACCACCCTGGTTAATAGCGCGCTTACCACGCCATATCCCAGCCAGCCTCAGCAGGAGCAGCGAATGTCCCGCGCAGCCGTCCAGCCCACCCTTCCCCAGAACGACACGCCCGCCGAACAGGCGAAGCGCGCCGCCCAGATCGCCGCCACCCGGGCGACCTATCAATGGACCACCACGGTGCCCACGCTGCCGGGCGTGCCGCTGTCCGCCACGGTGCCGTTCAACGACGAGCCGACGATCCCCTGGTTCCTGCTGCTGATCGAGGTCGGGCTGAAGATCCTCTTCAACCGCCTCGCGCTTGATCTTTCGCACAACAGCTCGAGCCTCGACAAAACCGACCTCGCCCATGACGCGTCTGATCCCCGCGATCTGTCGGCCCATATCCATCAGGTGCCGCCCACCGCGCCTCCGCACATCGCCGCCCGGGCGCGCACCCAGCAGATCGCTGATTCGGTCGCCGGCATCCGCGCCCATTATGCCCGCCAGCCCGGCGGCGGCCTGCTCGGCCGCATCGGCGCAGAGGTGGAGACCGGGGTCGATCTCGCCCTGAACGAAGAGCATCGCGAGACGCTCAGAAGCTATGCCGGGGAAGTGCGGGATATGGTCGCGTCGATCGACCCGACCGGCTCGGGCGCCACGGCCTCGCTCGAAGCCTATATGGCGCTGTTCGACAGCCTGCGCGTGCCCGGCATCGCCTACACCTTTCAGGAAGACGATGTCTTCGCGCGGCTGCGCGTCGCGGGGCCGAATGCGGTCCTGATCCAGGGCATCACCGCGCTGCCCACGAAATTCCCGCTTACCGAGGCGCAATATGCAGGCGTCGTCGCCGGCGACACGCTGACCGCCGCGCTCGCCGAGGGGCGCCTCTATCTGTGCGATTATGCCGAGCTGTCGACTCTTGTCCCGGGCATGTGGGATGGCTTGCAGAAATATGTCTATCAGCCGATCGCCTTGTTCGCAGTGCCGCCCGGCGGCGCTTCGCTCGTCCCCGTCGCGATCCAGTGCGGGCAGGACAGCAGCACCAATCCGATCTTCACCCCCTCGGTGATCGCGGCGGAGCAATGGGGCTGGGAAATGGCCAAGCTCGTCGTCCAGGTCGCAGACGGCAATTATCATGAGCTGGTCGCGCATCTCGCGCACACGCATCTGGTGATCGAGGCATTCGCCGTCGCCACGCGGCGCAACCTTGCGACCGTCCACCCGCTCTGGGGCCTTCTCCTTCCGCATTTCGAGGGGCTGCTCTTCATCAACAACCAGGCGGCGACCTCGCTGATCGCGGCCAATGGCCCGATCGACCATATCTTCGGCGGCACCATCACCTCGAGCCAGCTCACTGCCTCGGCGGCCCGCCTGTCCTTCGATTTCTACGCGAAGATGCTGCCCGCCGATCTCGCCGCGCGCGGCGTCGCCGATGCCACCAAGCTGCCCGATTACCCCTATCGCGACGATGCCCTCCTGGTGTGGCACGCGATCCATGAATGGGCGACGCAATATGTCGATATCTATTATGCCGATGATGCGGCTGTCACCGGCGATACCGAGCTCGCCGCCTGGACCGCCTCGCTCATGGCCGAGGGCGCGATCAAGGGCTTCAAGGCCATCACCACGCGCGAGCAGCTCGCCCTGGTCTGCACCATGGTCATGTTCACCGCCAGCGCTCAGCATGCGGCGGTGAATTTCCCGCAAAAATCGATCATGTCCTTCGCTCCGGCCGTCACCGGCGCCGGCTGGACCGCCGCGCCGACCGAGCAGACAGGGCATAACAAGCAGGAATGGCTCGGCTATATGCCGCCGCTCACCCTCGCGCTCGAGCAGCTCGATGTGCTGTTCCTGCTCGGCTCGGTCTATTACCGCCCGCTCGGCACCTATCTCAGCAATGATTTCCCCTATCCCGCATGGTTCCGCGATCCCGCGATCATCGGAGCCGATTGCGCCCTGCCGCGCTTCCAGGCGGCGCTGCAGGAGGTGGAAGCCAGGATCGTCGCCCGCAACGCGGAACGCCGCAGCCCGTACAGCTTCCTCCAGCCGAGCCTGATCCCGACGAGCATCAATATCTAGGCTCGAACCCTGTCAAATCTGACCGTCATGCCGGACTCGTTCCGGCATCCACCGTTAATCTGAACCAGGAGACGCACTCGCTGCCATTCTGTTTTTTCCCTTCCCCGGCGAAGGCCGGGGCCCAGTTGGGATGGCAGGCATGATGATCGGCAACGCCCGTCACCAGCGTCCCCCAACTGGGCCCCGGCCTTCGCCGGGGAAGGGGGGATGGAGGTGGCGCGAACTCTTCGGGGGTTACGGTGACACGTGTGTAGTGCACCCCTGAAATGAGACAGAGAAAAGGGTGACAGTTCTCCTGTAAGGAGGACGATATGGCGAACGGAGTCGATCAGCGGCGTTTCAGCCGGGAGTATAAGCTCGCGGTGATCGA
>Ga0105245_10000623_pt1 | contig 32150 bp, 34 predicted proteins | sample KBSM54metaG_FD_81523 | JGI IMG/M metagenome (GOLD analysis project Ga0105245, IMG submission 81523) | Miscanthus rhizosphere microbial communities from Kellogg Biological Station, Michigan, USA - KBS M5-4 metaG | ecosystem: Host-associated > Plants > Roots > Rhizosphere > Soil | place...
AGCAACCCGAGCGCGAGTTCGGCCGCGGCCATGTCGGGGGCGTCGTCCAGGGCGGTGTCTTCGCTCATCCCTCGAGACAGGCCTTGAGCCTGGCAAGACCGCGGCGGACCCAGCTCTTCATCGTGCCGAGCGGCACATTCTGCCGCTCGGCGAGCTCGGCATAGGTAACGCCGTCGAAAAAGGCGGTGCGGATGGCGGCGCGCTGGTTTTCCTCGAGCCCGTCGAGACAGCCATGCAACAGGTGTGACGCCTCGTCCGCCAGCATTGTCTCGCTGGCGAGCGGCGCCTCATCGAGAATCGGCGGAGCTTCCTCGATCGGGCTCGAACGACGCACGGCCTGGGCGCGGCGCCAGTCGATCGCCCGGTTGCGCGCGATCGTCGCGAGCCAGGTGATCGGGCTCGCACGGTGCGGTTCATAAGCGCCCGCGCGCTTCCAGATCGTCAGATACACGTCGTGCAACACATCTTCAGCAGCCTGCCTTTCACCGCAGATACGGTAGCAGATGCCAAAAAGCTTCGCTGAGGTGAGCGCATAGAGATCACGGAATGCCGAGCGATCCTCGTCGCCGGTCCCGACCAGCGCCGCGACGAGGCGCGCACGCGGATCGGACGCAAGGGCTCCGGAGGCTGCTGAGGATGAGTCCGTCACAATGGCGAAGCTAGCGCGCTCCGGGGGTGCACGGCAATCCCGGGCACCCAAGCTCATACACCGACCCTTTTTTGGCGATTATATCGATTGCCGACATGTCATGTCGGGCTGGCACCGGCGGACATCTTCGATCCTCCCCCGCCAGGGGGAGGTGGCAGGCGCAGCCTGACGGAGAGGGAGGAAAGGGGGCCGCTCAATTTGATGGGATACCGCTTACCGCCCCCACCGTCGCCTTCGGCGCCACCTCCCCCTGGCGGGGGAGGATTTGCGAATAGCCGATGGCGCCAAATCGCTGACGCTCAGCGCGCGCTTGCAATCGAGATGATCGCCTTTTTTGCCCACCTTATTTCGGCGTCATCCCGCCGGCGCCTGGCCAGGCGCTGTCGCCGACGCGCGTCAGCATCATGTCGAAGAAGCGCTGAGCCGGCTGGCCGGGCACGATTCGATCGCCGACCTCGTGCCAGGTCATTCCGGTGAATGTCGCCGTGTACCGGATAGTCATCGGGCCGGCCGGTATCTCCCAGACATAGCCGTCCGAGGTCGGCGTCAGCTTGAAGTCGCCGGCGCGGCCCTGGGCATAGCTATGCAGCGCATAGGCCCTGGTCGCCGGATCATAGGACAGGATGCCAAAGGCATTGAAGCCGGTCGTGCCGTCAGGATTGAAGCCCTTGCCTTCCATCACCCGGATGGTGCCGCCGAGCATCGTGCCGATCCGTTCGGTCTGGGTCACCTTGTGCTCGCCGCCGGGCGTCATCGTCGTGGCGGGGCCGCGCCAGGTGCCGTCCATCCAGCCGAGCTTCGCGATGGCGGCGCGCTGGGCGTCCAGCATCGCCGGATCGGCCACCTGCGCCACTGCGCCGGATAGCGGCGTCATCGCGAAGATCAGCGCCGCAGTCCGGGTCCAAAAGCGTCTCGTCACGTGTCAGCTCCTTTGTGTCATTGCGTGGGCGCCGTCGGGGTGGCAGCCTGGCGCCATGCCCGCCCTGCGCCCCGCTTCCCTCATGCCGCGCGCTTCCGGCAATGCGGGTTTCGCGAAGCGCGCCCGGAACTTCGCGAATCGCGTCGCCGCGCTGCCAGGTTTCCCGATCCTGCCGATTGCGTGCTTTGCCGCCGCAATGCTGATGATCATCGTCGGCGCCTTCGGGACCGGGCAGATGCCGCTGGCGATGCGCGCGGGATTCTGGGGCGTGCTGCTCGGCTGGAATTTCCTGAAGTGGCAGATCTGGTTCGCGCTGCTGGTGCGCCGCCCCACCGACTGGCCGCGCGCGAGTGCGATCGGGGCGGTGGTTCTCAACCTGCCGCTGCCGTTCGAGATCGCGCTCAGCCTCCGCCTGTTCGGCATCGTCGACCTGCCCGGCCTGGCGCAGACCTGGGCCGAGGCGCTCGCAATCAGCATGGTCGTGTTCCTCGTACTGATCATCGCCGGCATCCGTCGGCGAGCCGAACCCGCCCCCACCCCCGCCGCTGCCGCCCCACCCCTGGTCGCACCGGACGGCCTGCTTGCGCGTGCCGGACTCACCGATCCGACCACGCTCCAGGCGATCGAAGCCGAGGATCATTATTGCCGGCTGCATCTGGCGGGAGGGCGCAGCCTTCTCGTCCTCCATCGCTTTGGCGACGCGATCAGGGAAGTCGCGGATCTCGACGGGGCGCAAGTCCATCGCGGGGCCTGGGTCTCAGCGAAAGGCGTCGCCGGTGCCGAGCGCGACGGACGGCGCTGGCTGCTGATATTGGCGGACGGCGCGCGCATTCCGGTCAGCGCCAGCTTCACGAAAATTGTTCGGGCGAGGGGATGGCTTCGGCTTCGCCGAGCCGCGTAACCTTCTTTCCGTGACTCTTTTTCGACAAGAGCGCACCAGCGCGGTGGCGTTCGGCGCGCGCTTTGCGTAAAGGCCGCCGCATCCGCTTTCGCCGACAAGGAGCGCAGCCCGATGCGCATCGCCATCGCTTCCGATCATGCCGCCTTCGCGCTGAAGGACTTGCTGTCCGCATGGCTGCGCGACGAGGGCCATGATGTGCACGATCTCGGGCCGCATTCGGACGCCAGGGTCGACTATCCCGATTATGGCTATGCGCTTGCCGAAGCGATCGCGGCGGGCGAGGCCGAGCGCGGCATTGCCCTGTGCGGCTCGGGCATCGGCATCTCGATCGCGGTCAACCGCCATCCCGCCGCGCGGTGCGCACTGGTCGGCGAGCCGCTGTCGGCCTCGCTCGCCCGCGAGCATAACGACGCCAATATCCTCGCCATGGGCGCCCGCCTGACCGGCGAGGACATGGCCAAGGCCTGCATCACCGCTTTTCTGGCCACTGCATTCGCCGGCGGCCGCCACGTCCCCCGCGTCGACAAGCTCGGCGCGCCCAGCTTCGCGAAGGAACCCGCATGAGCACAAATCCCCGCACTCTCAACGACGTCCAGCCCGATGGCTTCTTTACCCGCGGCCTTGCCGAGGCCGATCCGGCGGTGTTCGGCGGCGTCACCCATGAACTGAAGCGCGAGCAGACCCAGATCGAGCTGATCGCCAGCGAGAATATCGTCTCGAAGGCAGTGCTGCAGGCGCAGGGCTCGGTCTTCACCAACAAATATGCCGAAGGCTATCCGGGCAAGCGTTATTATCAGGGCTGCGAGCCATCGGACGAAGTCGAGGCGCTGGCGATCGAGCGGGCGAAGAAACTGTTCGATTGCGGTTTCGCCAATGTCCAGCCGCATTCGGGCGCGCAGGCGAACGGCGCGGTGATGCTCGCTCTGGTCAAGCCGGGCGAGACGATCATGGGCCTCAGCCTCGACGCAGGCGGCCATCTCACCCACGGCGCGAAGGCGGCGATGTCGGGCAAATGGTTCAACGCCGTCCAGTACGGCGTCGATCCGGTGACACATCTGATCGACTTCGACGAGGTCGCGAGGCTCGCGCGCGAGCACAAGCCCAAGCTGATCATCACCGGCGGTTCCGCCTATCCGCGCCAGATCGACTTCGCGAAGTTCCGCGCGATCGCTGACGAGGTCGGTGCGTATTTCATGGTCGATATGGCGCATTTCGCCGGGATCGTGGCGGGCGGCCTGCACCCCTCGCCCCTGCCCTACGCCCATGTCGTGACGACGACGACGCACAAGACCTTGCGCGGCCCGCGCGGCGGCATGGTGCTGACCAATGACGAAGCCATCGCCAAGAAGATCAACTCGGCCGTGTTCCCGGGGCTTCAGGGCGGGCCGCTGATGCACGTCATCGCCGCCAAGGCGGTCGCATTCGGCGAGGCGCTTCAGCCCGAATATAAGAGCTATATTGCCGCCGTCGTCGAAAACGCGAAGATCCTGGCGGCGACGCTCAAAGAGCGCGGCGCTGAGATCGTCTCGGGCGGCACCGATACGCACCTGGCGCTGATCGACCTGTCGCCACTCGGCGTGACCGGCAAGGATGCCGACGAAGCGCTGGAGCGCGCCGGCATCACCTGCAACAAGAACGGCATCCCCAATGATCCGCTGCCGCCGACCAAGACCAGCGGCATCCGGGTCGGCTCGCCAGCCGGCACGACGCGCGGCTTCGGGCCCGCAGAATTCCGCGAGATCGGCAATATGGTCGCCGACGTCCTCGACGGCCTGCGCAAGAATGGCGAGGCCGGCGACGGCCAGGTCGAGGCCGCGGTGCGCGAGCGCGTGCTGGCCTTGTGCGCCCGCTTCCCGATCTACCCTGAAGGAGTGTGATGCGATGAAGTGTCCGGTCTGCGATGCCAGCGCGCCCAAGGGCGCCCGCTTCTGCCCCCAATGCGGTGCATCGATGACCGTGACGGCTTCGGAGCCTCCGATGCCCGACGCCGCCTCCGACGACCTCCGCGCAGCGCGCGTATTTGTGGAGGATGCAGCGCAGAGCGCCGTCGCAGCGGTGAAAAGCGATCTCGGCACCAGCATGGCCAAGGGCGCGGCGATCGGCGCCCTGATCTCGATCCCGGTGCCGTTCGTCGGGCTGATCGGCGGCGCCGTAGTGGGCGCGGGCGTTGCCGCCTACAAGAAGCTGACGGAGGACTGATCGCTTGCGCTGCCCATTTTGCGGACATGAAGACAGCCAGGTGAAGGACAGCCGCCCGACCGATGACGGGGCGGCAATTCGGCGGCGGCGGCAATGCGAAGGGTGTGCGGCACGTTTCACCACCTTTGAGCGCATCCAGCTGCGCGAGCTTTACGTGCTCAAGAGCGAGGACAAGCGCGAGCCGTTCGACCGCGAGAAGCTGATCCGTTCGGTATCGATCGCGGCGCGCAAACGGCCGATCGACCCGGTTCGGCTGGAAAAACTCGTGTCGGGGATTCAGCGCCAGCTCGAGACCCAGGGCGAGAATGAAGTGCCCGCAAAGCGGATCGGCGAGATGGTGATGGAGGGGCTGAAGGGCCTCGATTCAGTCGCCTATATCCGCTTCGCAAGCGTCTATAAGGATTTCCGCGAGGCCCGCGATTTCGAGGAATTCGCCGGCAATGTGAACGAGGTCGGCAAGGGGTGAGCGAGCCGGTGCTTCCCTTTGCGTCACCCCCCGTCATCGTCCTGGTCCGCCCGCAACTCGGCGAGAATATCGGCAAGGCGGCGCGGGCGATGCTCAATTTCGGGCTCACCGAAATGCGGCTCGTCACGCCGCGCGACGGCTGGCCCAACCCCTCCGCCGGCCCGGCCGCGAGCGGCGCCGATGTGGTGCTCGAACAGGCACGGGTTTTCGGCAGCGTGGCCGAGGCGGTCGCTGACTGCGCACATGTCTATGCGACCACGGTGCGCAAGCGCGGCATCACCAAGCCCGTCTTCACGCCCGAGCAGGCCGGCCGCGCGATCCGTGATGCGCCGGCGCGCTCTGCGATCCTGTTCGGGCCGGAACGCTCGGGCCTGGAAACCGACGATGTCGCGCTTGCCCGCACCATCATCACTGTGCCGATCAACCCCGAATTCGGCTCGCTGAACCTCGCCCAGGCAGTGATTCTCATTGCCTATGAATGGTCGAAGGGAATGGGCCTCGCCTCGCCGCCGCAGACCGATATCGATCCGCCAGCGCCGCAGGATCATCTCGAAGGCATGATCGCGCAATTGAGCGGCATGCTCGAGCAAACCGGCTATTTCCATCTGCCCGATCGGGAGCCGACCGTCCGGAGGACACTGCGCACCTTGCTGACCAAGCCCGGCTGGTCGGAGCAGGAAGTGCGGACGTTTCGCGGAATCCTGAGCGCACTCGCCGGCAAGAGACCGCGTCGCTGAACCGTTCAGCTTGACTCGCGACAGCCACCCCGCTAACCGCCCGCCTTCGCAAATGGCCCCGCACCCCGGTGAAGCGGTGGCCCTGTACGATCCCAGGATTTCAACAGAGCGATGACCGGGAATGGATCGGTGCCCTTGCGGGCGCCGGTCTCGTTATTGGCACTTGCAAAGGAATATCACATGTCGAAGCGCTCCAGCGCCAAGTACAAGCTCGATCGCCGTATGGGCGAAAACATCTGGGGTCGTCCCAAGTCCCCGGTGAACAAGCGCGAATATGGCCCCGGCCAGCACGGCCAGCGCCGCAAGGGCAAGGTCTCCGATTTCGGCATTCAGCTGCGCGCCAAGCAGAAGCTCAAGGGCTATTATGGCGACGTGACCGAAAAGCAGTTCAAGCACTGCTATGAGGAAGCCGCGCGGATGAAGGGCGATACCAGCCAGAATCTGATCGGCCTGCTCGAGCAGCGCCTCGACATGATCGTCTATCGCGCCAAGTTCGCGCCGACCGTGTTCGCCGCGCGCCAGCTCGTTTCGCACGGCCATATCCGGGTCAATGGCGTGAAGTGCAACATCGCTTCGCGCCGCGTCTTCCCGGGCATGGAGATCACGCTCGGCGCCAAGGCGCAGGAGATGGCGCTCGTGATGGAAGCACAGGGCCTCGCCGAGCGCGACATCCCCGATTATGTCGCGCCCGACGGCAACGCCAAGGTGACCTTCACGCGCGTGCCGACGCTCGACGAGGTGCCCTATCCGGTGAAGATGGAACCGAACCTGGTCGTCGAGTTCTACTCGCGCTGATCCGGCGGCAGTCTTGCCTTAATGAAGGGGCGGTCTCGCGAGAGGCCGCCCTTTTCATTTGGCGGCCATACCCAGCGACGCTCGAAGGAATCCATCCATCTTGTCGAGCATCTCAGCACGGACAGTGCTGTCCTCGAGTTGATGATCGAGATTGTGGAATTCGACGAGTTCGACCTGCTTTCCGGCATCTTTCATGCGCGAGGCCATCATGTGCGATTCGGCGATGCTCACGGTGCGATCATGATCGCCGTGGAACATCAGCACGGGCGCCGTGATCCGACTGACATTCTGTGCGGGAGAGCCCTCGCGAACATGAGGGCCGTGGCCGATATAGGCGTCTTCGAGAATATGGTTCGAGAAGTTCACCGATTCATTGCGCAACGTCTCGAGGTCCGTGACCGGCGCCACCGCCACGATCGCCTTGAAAAGGGCAGGATCGAGCACCGCTGACTGCAACGCGGCATATCCCCCATAGGACCAGCCGAGAATGGCAAGCTTGCCCGGATCGGCGATCCCCTGTTTCACCAGCCAGCGCCCTCCGTCATTGACGTCGCCAATCGCTATTCTCCACGATTTGAAGCCGTTCTGCTGGAACCAGGCCGAGCCATAGCCCGTCGAACCGCGATAATTGGGCTGCAGCACCGCATAGCCCCGATTGGCGAAGAATTGCGCAAGCCAGTCGAATCCCCATTCGTCCCGGTCACCTGGACCGCCATGGGGCATCACGATGGTGGGCAGGTTCTTGCCATCGCTTCCCGGCGGGAGGGTCAGATAACCGGGGATCTGCGTCCCGTCCGCAGCGCTGTACGTAATGGGCTTGACCGTCGCGAGGTGCGTTTCGCCAAGCTGCGGCCGCACCGAAAGCACTTCGGCCAGGTGTCTGCTAGACTTGTCGAACAGATAATAGCGCCCTGGATCCACATCGCTGCCGGCGAAGAGCAACAGCTTGCTTTCATCCGCACTCGCATCGACAAAGGCAATCAGAGGAAGATTGGGTAGCGCCTTCGAAAGCGACGCCGCAAGCTTCTTGAGCTCGGGATCGAAGAACTCGATCTGCCGCCGGTCCGTCGCGAAGCTTGCGCCGACGACCCGCGCGCTGCGGCCGATCCGGATGAGTGAGTCGACATCGACATCGGGCCGGGCAAGCACCAGATCGCGTTTGGCGCTGCCATCGAGCGCTACCGAGTAAAGCGCAGTCCGGCCGCCCACCGCGTCAAAACCATAGGCGACATCATGGTCGCGATCGACGGCGATTGGATCGAAACCCTGCGACTGCCCCGCTATCAGCTTGACCGATCCAAGCGGAAGCCAGGCGCGGCTGCCCGCTTTGCGAAAAAAATAATTGACCTTGTCCTTCTCGTATCCCGAGGAGTCACTTGGCTGCTGGCCCATGATCCGCACCACACCGTGCCCGTCGGAGATATATTCCTCCGCATCGGGCCTCGGGCCCTCGATCATGGTGCGCTTCAGGCTGACGGTATCGACCCGGTCGACCCCATATCCCTCACGGTCGCTGGCGAGATGGGTGCCGGTGGTGTTTTCGGGGACATAGGTGCGCGCCATCAGCACCGATCCTCCCGCCTCATCACCGAGCCAATCGATTACCTCACCCCCACCGAGCGCGACGCCCAGCGCTCGCGTCGATTCGGAGGCACTGAGCATTTTCAAGTTCTTGCCGTCGGAATCGATCGCGAAGAGCCGGGTGAAGCCGAGCAGCCCCTGGGCGCTCGGCGCGATCCCATAGAGGCCGCACACCAGCCTCGTGTTTGTGGACCAGCGACAAAATCGCAAGCGATCCGGCTCGCCATCCGAGTGCGCGATCGGCTTGGGCGTACCGCCATCGACGCTGACGACGAAAAGGGCCGACCCTCGCGCGTCCGCTGGTTCGATAAAGGCGACAGTGCGGCCGTCGGGCGACAGGCTGATTTGTTGCACATATTCTCGTGCGCCGAAATGAACCGCCGCTTCACTCGGCGCGCCGGCCGCCGCTTGGGCGGCGAGCCCTGCGGTCGTGGCGAGAAGCGCCACCAATATCCCGATTTTCAAGCAGCCCACCCCGATTCCAGACATTTACGCCCCGCAATCTAACTTCGTCACACCTGAGCGCAATGCTGTTGTCCAGCCAAAATGGCGGGTTTCCGAGTGACTTGCATACGCCGCTGCGCGCTGCCAGAACCCGCAATATTCACTCCATCAAGGAATCCCGATGCGCGCTCTTTTCCTGCTGCCCGCAGCGATCATCCTCGTCGCCGCGGCGCCCGATTCGCCCGATATCCGTACCCAGACGCTCAAGGACGTGACAAAAACGCTGTCGTCCGACGCCTATGAGGGCCGCAAGCCGACCACGCCCGCCGAAGAGAAGGCGACTGCCTATATTGTCGAGCGCTTCAAGGCGGCCGGGCTGAAGCCGGGCAATCATGGCAGCTGGTTCCAGGACGTGCCCCTGGTCGAGATCGCCGCCCAGGATGTGACGCCGCTGACCTTCACGGGCGGCACGGCGCCCGTCAGCCTCGACTACCGCAAGGACATGGTGATCGCGACCTACCGCGTGACGCCGAACATCGCGATCAAGGACAGCGATGTCGTGTTCGTCGGCTATGGCATCAACGCCCCCGAGCGCGGCTGGAACGACTATGCCGGACTGGACGTGAAGGGGAAGACCGTCGTCATCCTGGTCAATGATCCCGACTGGCAGATGCCAGGGCGGGACGGTCTCTTCGAGGGCCGGGCGATGACCTATTATGGCCGCTGGACCTACAAGTTCGAGGAGGCAGCGCGGCAGGGCGCCGCCGCCGCGATCATCGTCCATGATACCGAGCCCGCCGCTTATGGCTGGGGCGTCGTGCAATCGTCGTGGAGCGGGCCGCAACTCGAGCTCGACGCCGCCGGCGACCATATGGACCAGTCCCAGGCGATCGGCTGGATGCAACTCGACAAGGCGAAGGCCCTGTTCGCAAGCGCCGGCAAGGATTTCGGCGCGTTGGCTGAAGCCGCGAAGCAGAAGGGCTTCAAGGCTGTGCCGCTCGGCGTGAAGGCCTCGGTTTCCTTCAGCAACACGATCCGGCGCCAGGCATCGAAGAATGTGATCGGGATATTGCCGGGAACGTCAGCGCCCGACGACACCATCCTCTACACAGCGCATTGGGACCATCTCGGCCACTGCACGCCGGTGAATGGCGACGATATCTGCAACGGCGCGCTCGACAATGCGAGCGGGGTTGCCGGGCTGGTCGCGCTGGCCGAGGCGCAGGCCAAGGCCGGGCCGGCCAAAAGGACAATGGCGTTCATGTCAGTGACGGCGGAGGAATCGGGGCTGCTCGGCTCGCGCTATTATGCCGAGCATCCGATCTATCCGCTCAGCCGCACCGTCGGCGGGGTGAACATGGATGGGCTCAATATCGTCGGCCCGGCCAGGGACTTCGTGATCACCGGCGCGGGCAAGTCCGAGCTGGAGGATCTGATCGTGCCTTTGGTCAAGGCGCAGGGCCGGGTGATCAAGCCCGAGCCCAATCCGGAACGCGGCAGCTATTTCCGTTCCGACCATTTCAGCTTCGCCAAGCTCGGCGTGCCGATGCTCGACGGCGGATCGGGCGAGAATCTGGTCAAGGGCGGCGAGGCAGCCGGCCATGCCGCGACGGTCGATTATATCGAGCATCGCTATCACAAGCCGCAGGACGAATATGTCGCGACCTGGGACTGGTCGGGCGCGGTCCAGGACCTGACGCTCTATTATCGGCTCGGCCGCGAACTTGCCGATGGCAATGCCTGGCCCAACTGGTATCCGACCGCCGAATTCCGTGCGATCCGCGACAAGAGTAGAGCTGAGACCAAGTGACCGACATTACGCCGCCGCCTGAATGGGCGCCGCATGCAGCCGTGTGGATCGGCTTTCCGAGCCATCCCGATCTGTGGGAGGACGATCTCGAGCCGGCCCGCGCCGAGGTGGTGGCGTTCGCGCGGGCGGTGCATGCCGAAGGCCGGGGCGAGCGCGTGCTGCTGGTTGCCGCCAATGAGGAAGCGGCAGACGCGGCCCGAGCCATGGCGGGCGATGCGGCCGAGATCGTGGTCGAGCCGTTCGGCGATATCTGGCTGCGCGACACCGCCGCGATCATCGTCGGCGATGGCCGGGCACGCGATTTCCGGTTCAACGGCTGGGGCGGCAAGTACGACCTGCCCGGCGACGATACGATCGGCCACCGGCTCGCCGTTCGGCGGCAGATCGCCGACGAAGCGCGCGACTGGATCCTCGAGGGCGGCGCGATCGACGGCGACGGCACCGGGCTTGTCGTCACTACCGAACAATGCCTGCTCAACCCCAATCGCAACCCCGAGCTGTCGCGCACCGATATCGAAGAGCGGCTGGCGGCCGACCTTGGCTATACCAGAGTGATCTGGCTCGGCGATGGGCTGATGCACGATCATACGGACGGCCATGTCGACAACCTCGCGCGCTTCGTGGCGCCGGGCCGGCTGGCGATTCCCGAGCCCGCCGACAATGATCCGAACGGCGAGGTTTATGAGCAGGCCGCCCGCGACGCCGCCACGCAGGATGTAGAGATCGTCCGGATACCCTCGCCGGGCGAAGTGCTGCGCGACGGGGAGATCATCCCGGCCAGCTATATGAACTTCTATATCGGCAATGCGGCGGTGGTCGTGCCGCAATATGGCGCCGCCAATGATGAAGCGGCGGTCGCGGCGATCCAGGCGCTGTTCCCGGATCGGGTTGCGGTCGGGCTCCATGCCGATGCGATCCTGACCGGCGGCGGCAGCTTTCACTGCATCAGCCAGCAGATTCCCGCCTGAGGGGTGATGTTTTCGCCCGAAACTCGCTAAGGGGCCGCGCATGACCGAACTCACCGTCGCCGCGCTCCAGCTCGCCTTCACCAACGACATGGCCGCGAACATCGCTCATGTCTCGGACCTCGTGCGCGAGGCCGCCGGCAAGGGCGCACAGGTAATCCTGCCGCCCGAATTGTTCGAGGGCGAATATTTCTGCCGCGTCGAGGATGAGGGGCTGTTCGCCAATGCGAAACCGGTCGGTGAGCATCAGGCGGTCCTGGCGATGCGAAAGCTCGCCGCCGAGCTTGGCGTCTATATCCCGACCAGCTTCTTCGAGGCCGACGGGCCGCACCATTACAACAGCCTCGCCATGATCGGTCCCGATGGCGCAGTGATGGGCGTCTATCGCAAGAGCCATATCCCGGACGGCCCGGGCTATGAGGAGAAATTCTATTTCCGCCCCGGCAATACCGGCTTCAAGGTGTGGCCGGGGCCGTCGGCGACGCTCGGTGTGGGCGTGTGCTGGGACCAATGGTATCCCGAAACGGCGCGGGCGATGATGCTGATGGGCGCGGAAATCCTGTTCTACCCGACCGCGATCGGCAGCGAGCCGCATGACGCCGATCTCGACACCTCGCGACTGTGGCGCCGCGCGATGATCGGCCATGCCGTCTCGAACGTGGTGCCGGTGGTGGCGGCCAACCGGATCGGCACCGAGCACGGCCAGCATTTCTACGGCCACAGCTTCATCACCGATGAACGCGGTGACCTGATCGCCGAATTCGGTGCTGACGAAACCGGCGCGCTGGTTGCGACGCTCGATCTCGACCGGGTGAAACGCCACCGCGCCGCCTTCGGCTTCTTTCGCGATCGCCGGCCGGAGCTGTACGGGCGGCTGGTCGAGGATATCTAGCGCGGAGATCAGGGCATGAAGGTCGAAGGCGCCTGCCACTGCGGCAATATCCGTTACGAGGCCGAACTCGATCCCGAATTGGTCGGTATCTGCCACTGCACTGACTGCCAGGCGTTGAGCGGATCGGCTTATCGCGTGTCGGGACGAGTGTCCGCCGACAGCTTCGTGCTCAGCGGCGGACCGCCGACCGTCTATATCAAGACCGCCGACAGCGGCACCAAACGGGCACACGCCTTTTGCCCATTGTGCGGCTCCCCGGTTTACGCCGCAGCGCCGGAAAACCCGCCGACCTATTCGCTCCGCATCGGCGCCCTGAAGCAGCGCGCGGACCTGCCGCCGGTCAGGCAGATATGGTGCGGCTCGGCCCTGCCCTGGTCCATGGAGATTAGCGGGATTCCCCGGATGGAGCCCCGATAGCTGGCTGTTATCGGATAGATTTTTTTGCTGGCTGTTATGTTGGAATTTTTGCCGGAATTTCATGTGATATTACAGCATCCTATGCTTAAGCTGGCTGTTATCGAATAACAGCCAGCTATCAGCCAGCAAAACAGCCAGCTCAGCCGGAGGAACAGCCAAGGTAACAGCCAGCGCCCGGGCAGGAACAGCCAGCCCGGCAAATTATAGCATCGACACTGCGAAAGAGCGGAGAGCATTTGCGACAGGCATCCTTCGATGCCCGTCGCGCGGCGGTCTGCAATAGTATCGCTACGGATTGAATCACGTTGTGGCGCGCCGACATCCTCGCGGACCACGGCCGGGCGGTTACAGCCATCGTCCTGAGCACGCCGAGGATCGGCTTCGCTGACGGTTCAGCCGGGAGTGGCGGAAAGCTGACCCGCCGCTTTCAATCAGGAGTCGTATGAAAGTGACGGCTTTTACCCGCTGTCGCGGCGCTATTTCATGTTGCACTATTCGAAATTGGGTTCTCGACGGGCCATCGGCCTGCCTGATAGCGGAGGAGGGACAACGGTGAAACCTAAGGCAATAATTGCTGCGCTAGCCGTCATATTATCAGTTTCTCTGGCCATCACTCCGGCGGTAGCTCGGCAGACTGTCGAAAAAGCTGCTTCGGTATTGGTCAAAGACGCGCGCATACAGTCGGCTCCGGGCGTTGTGCTTGCGGCTACCCTACGGGTGCCAGCCAAAAAGAGTCCCCACCCTGTGCTCATTATCCAATCCGGGTCAGGCCCCAGCAAGCGTGGTGGCTATGTTCCGTTGGAGCATCGGCTAAACGACATTGGAATCGCAACGATCGAGTTCGACAAACGGGGCGTGGGTCAATCAACGGGTGCGCTGACTGATACCATGCAGGATATGGAGGCCGATATCTCGGCAACCATAGCCTGGCTTCGAAAGAGGCCCGACATCGATGGCTCTCGTATAGCGCTGCTGGGCCATAGCCAGGGCGCGGCCGCAGTGCCCATCGTTGCTGATCGCGACGGACATATCGCCGCCATCGTCTTTCTCGCCGGGCCCGTCGGGCAGCGCGGAACCATGTTTCTGGAAGGCATGCGCAGACAGCTTGTCGAGGGTGGCCGTGCCCCGGACCTTGCCGATCGGGTCACCGTCGCCACTGGACGGTGGATGGAGGAGCGGAGCCAAGGGGAACACGCCAATGAGATCCTGCAGGCTCGAAATACCGTAGTCGCTGAGTTCATGCACGCGGGCTTCGGCCAGGAAGACGCAGAATCGGCCACAAAGGTTCTCGACACGCCGCAAGTGCTTTCGATGTACCAGGTGGCCCCCGGCACCGCACTGGCTCACCTCCAAATACCGGTGCTTGCCATCTTCGGCGCGCGGGACGAGATCATCGGACCTCAATCGGACGCCGCGGCGGCCGCCATGGCTGAAAATCCCAAAGCCCTGGTGCTTGAAATACCCGGAGCGAACCACGGCTTTGGCCATCGTCCCCTTGATGCTCCCGCGCGCGAAAGTCCCGGCGGCGGCCCCTGGTTATCCCTGCTTCCGAAGGCACTGATCGCGGACTGGCTGAAAGAATGGCTGATCGATCCGCCGCAGGTTGACCGCTGGGAGGTAAATTGAGTCTAGTTTGCGAGATGGCGCCATAGGATCAACACAAGGTTGCTACTGCGCGAGCTCATGAAAAATTCAACGACGCGGCGCGCCGACATCCTCGCGGACTATCACTGGTCGGCTGCACCCATCGACTGTCCTGAGCACGCCCAGGATCAGCTTCGCCGGCGGCTCGGCCGTGAGCGGATGGACGGTCGGGGGTGCGGCCGGCTCACCGGTGTAGGACATTCTCGCATTCTGGCAGATCGGCTTTGCCACAGGTGAGACGGCGGGTTTGGGGGCCGGCGCGGCGGCGATTGCGGCAAGGGCGAGAATCGCAACGATACGCATGGGGACGCTCCTCGATGAGGTGGTTTTCATAGCATTGATGCCTTGAGAAATCGACCCACGACCTCGTTGCTCTGAACCTCGCGATGCGCGCGCCGGCATCCCGTTTTTCCCCTTCCCCAGCGAAGAGTTCCGGGTCGGATCGTCCCCCGGACGATCCGACCCGGAACTCTTCGCTGGGGAAGGAAGGAAGTGTGGTGCGTATCCTCCGACGGACCAGATTTGACGCTCGATGCTTCAGCTCAGCGCAGTTCCAGCGCCCGGGCGAAGACAGCGTCGAACATATCGTCGGTCAGCCGGCCGGTATTCTGGTTGTAGCGCGAGCAGTGATAGCTATCGATCAGGATGCGGCCATCGGGCATGCGGTGCTCGGCGAGATGCGCGAAGCGGCATTTGGGCAGCCTGCCGCCCAGCATCTTCACCGCCGATTGATGCGCGATCTGGCCGAGCGCGACGAATATCCGGGCATTGGGCAGCGCCGCGACCTGGTTTTCAAGGAAGGCGCGGCAGGTGCGGATTTCCTCCGGCGCCGGCTTGTTCTGCGGCGGGAGGCATTTGACCGCGTTGAGGACCATCACGCCCTCCATTTGCAGCGAATCGTCGGCACGCCCCTCGAAGGCGCCCGTCGCCAGCCCGCATTTGCCGAGCGCGCGGAACAGCAAGCTCCCCGAGCCGTCGCCGGTGAACGGCCGGCCAGTGCGGTTGGCGCCATGCTTGCCCGGTGCGAGGCCAATGATCGCGAGCCAGGCCTGGGGATCGCCAAAAACCGGGACCGGCGCGTTCCACCAATCGGGGTGCTCGATCCGCACCTCTTCCCTAAGGGCTGCGAGGCGCGGGCAGAGCGGGCAATCACGGGATGGCTCGGTATCGGGGATCGGGCTTGGGGCAAACATCGCGACACGCTAACGCACGTCCCGATGCCAGCTGCAACCTACGCCATCGCGATCGGATCGAATCGCCCGGGCCGCCATGGCCGGCCCGAAGCGGAGGTGCGCGCGGCGATCGCAGGGCTGGGCGGGATCATCGCGGTGTCGCGAATATTCGCCACGCCGCCGCTCGGGCCTTCCTCGCGGCGCTACGCCAATGCGGTGGCGATCCTCGAATCGACCGAATCGCCGCCCGCGCTGCTGGCCCGGCTGAAAAATATCGAACGCGCCTTTGGCCGCCGCGCCGGCCGCCGGTGGGGCGCGCGGGTGATCGATCTCGATATCATCCTCTGGTCGGGCGGGGTGCATGTCGACACGGCGCTGGGGACGGGGCTGACGATACCGCACCCGTCCTTCCGGGCGCGCCGCTTCGTCCTCGATCCGCTCGAGGCGCTGGTGCCGCGCTGGCGCGATCCGGTGACCGGCTTGACCGTCCGTCAGCTCGCGGCACGCGTTCGCGCGGTTGACCAGCGCCCATACCGCTCGTAACGCGCGTCCCTTGGTCGGGCTCGTAGCTCAGTCGGTAGAGCAACGGACTTTTAATCTGTAGGTCCCGGGTTCGAATCCCGGCGAGCCCACCAACCTGATTGGGTGACCCCTCGCGGGTCGCCGACGCGATGCGGAGGCCCGGTGAAGCGCAGCATCCTGGTTCTCGCGCTCGGCATCGGCCTCGCTCTGTCCGGCTGCAAGAACAAGGGCTCCGCGCCTGCCGTTTCGCGCTGCGCTGATCTCGCGACAGCGCCGATGGTCCATATTCCGGGCGGCAGCTTCACCATGGGCGACGATCCGCAATATCCTGAGGAAGGTCCGCCGCATGCCGTGACGGTGGCGCCCTTCTGGATCGATGCGCACGAGCTGACCAACGCCGAGTTCGCCGCTTTCGTGAAGGCGACGGGCTATCGAACGATGGCGGAGCGGCTGCCGCCGAAGCTGCCGGGCGCACCGCCCGAAATGCTGATCCCGGGATCGGCCGTCTTCACCGTGCCGACACATGACGATCCGCGCTGGTGGCGCTGGGTGGTGGGCGCGCAGTGGCGCCACCCCTCCGGCCCGAAGGAATCGATTATCGGCCATGAGCACGAGCCCGTGGTCCAGATCGCCTATGAGGATGCCGAGGCCTATGCGCGCTGGGCGGGCAAGGCGCTGCCGACCGAGGCGCAATGGGAATATGCCGCCCGCGCCGGGAAAAAGGCGCTGCCCGAGCCGCTCGACAGCGAGGGCCGGCCGCAGGCGAATTACTATCAGGGGGTGTTCCCTGCCCGCGATCTGGGGCTTGACGGCTATAGGGGTCGCGCGCCTGTCGGCTGTTTCAAGCCCAACGACTTCGGGCTGTACGACATGATCGGCAATGTCTGGGAATGGACCAGCGACCCCGGCGGACCCGAGGGCGACCATATCATCAAGGGCGGATCCTATCTGTGCGCCGGCAATTATTGCGCGCGCTATCGCCCCGCCGCCCGCCAGTTCCAGGAGCGCGGGCTCGGCACCGATCATATCGGCGTACGGTTTGTGAGTCCGGAGGCAGTGCCGCCGCGACATTGACCGACACGGCATGTTATGACACTATCAGTGCCAATATATAAAGGCCGGGGAGGGTGACATGCTGGTGCTCAGGACGCCGGACGATCGGTTCGCGGCGCTCGCCGATTACCCCTTCGCGCCGCATTATCTGACCGTCATCGATGAGGACGGGACCGACCTGCGCATCCATTATATCGACGAGGGACCCCGCAACGCAGCCCCGATCCTGCTGCTGCATGGCGAGCCGAGCTGGTCCTATCTCTACCGCAACTTCGTGCCCGCGCTGGTCGCCAGGGGGCACAGAGTGATTGCGCCGGACCTGATCGGCTTCGGCAAATCCGACAAGCCCGCCGTCCGCGACGACTATAGCTATGAGCGCCATGTCCGCTGGATGCGCGACTGGCTGATCGCGCTCGACCTCACCAATATCACCCTGTTCTGCCAGGATTGGGGCGGGCTGATCGGCCTCAGGCTGGTTGCGGCCTTCGCCGATCGCTTCGCCCGCCTGGTGATCGCCAATACCGGGCTGCCTGTGGGCACGGGCTTTTCGGAAGGCTTCAATGCGTGGCTCGCCTTCAGCCAGAATGTGCCGCACTTTCCGGCCGGCGCGATCGTCAATGGTGGCGTCATCCGTGATCTGACGCCAGCCGAGATCGCCGCTTATGACGCCCCCTTCCCCGACGAAAGCTACAAGGAGGGGGCGCGGCAATTCCCAACCCTGGTGCCGGTGACGCCGGACCATGCCTCGGTCGCCGAGAACAAGGCGGCCTGGGCAGTGCTCGAGCGTTTCGACAGGCCGGTCCTGACCGCCTTTTCCGATGGCGATCCGATCACGCGCGGCGGCGAGAAAGCGTTCATCGAACGTGTCCCCGGCGCGCGCGGGCAGCCGCATGCCATCCTCGCGGGTGCGGGCCATTTCCTTCAGGAGGACAGGCCCGAAGAGCTTTGCGCGCTGATCCATGATTTCGTCCGCGCCTGACGAGGAGTGCAGTTATGAATTTTACCAACGCCGTCTTTCCCGGCCCTGCCCAGATCGCGGCTTTCTTCGGGGGCGCCGAGGACGGGCCGTTCGTGATGATCAACCTGCTCAAGTTCAAAGAGCGCGCCGAATATGCCGATGGTTCGGAGCCCGAGCTGAGCGGCCGTGACGCCTATCGCCGCTACGGCGCGGCGGTTCAGGCCTGCCTCGCCTCGGTCGGTGCGCGCTCGCTCTATGCAGGCGACGTAACCGAGCTGATGCTCGGCGAGGTCGACGAACTGTGGGACATGGTCGCGCTCGCCGAATATCCCACGCGCGCGGCGATGATGGCGATGGTTTCGTCGCCCGAATATCGGGCGATCGAGAAGCACCGCATTGCCGGACTCGCCGGTCAGCTCAACATCCGGACGAAGGCGCTGGGCGGATGACGCTCGGCTATGATCTCTACTGGTCGTTCCGCTCGCCTTATTCCTATCTGGTGACGCCGCGGCTGGTCGAGCTCGAGCGCGATCATGACGTCGCGGCCAATGTGCGCGTGGTGTATCCGATCGCCGTCCGTCAGCCGGATTTCTTCGCGAACAATGATCCGCTCTGGCTGAGCTATTTCATGCGCGACATCGGGCGCAGCGCCGATTTTGTCGGCCTGCCGTTCCGCTGGGCCTCGCCCGATCCGGTGGAAATGGACTTCGCGACGCGCAGCTATCCGGCGAAACAGCCCTATATCCACCGCCTCACCCATCTCGGCGTCGCCGCGACCGAGCGCGGGCGGGGCCTTGCCTTTCTCGACGAAGTGAGCCGGGTGATCTGGGGCGGGGAAGTGACGGATTGGCATCTCGGCGACCATCTCGCCCGCGCCGCCGAGCGTGCGGGACTCGACCTTGCCGAGATGGACGCGGCGGTTGCGGCTGACGCCGCGCATTATGCCGCGACCGTCGAGGCCAATCAGGCGGCGCAGCGCCTCGGCGGCCATTACGGCGTGCCGCTGATGGTGTTCGAGGGCGAGCCCTTTTTCGGGCAGGACCGGTTCGACCAGCTCAAATGGCGGATGGACCAGCGAGGGCTGGTGCGGTGGTAGCCCGGACCTACCTTCCGTCATGCCGCCCCCTCCCGCGCGGCGGATGATGCCCGGAGATAATGGCATTATCAATGCCGAAATCTTGCAAAGCCCGATGGCGCTGTTAGGCTGCCGCAAAACGAGATCGGGAAGTGGCGGTCATGCTGAAGGCGACGCGTGTGCTCATCGCGCTGGTGGGGCTGTTCAACCTGGCGATCGGGCTTGGTTTCCTGATCGACCCGGCACGGCTGGGCGCCGCGTTCTTCCTCTCGCCAGATGGCATTCAGGGTCTGGCGACGATGCGCGCCGATTTCACCGCCTTCTTCGTGACCGGGGGCACCTTCGCGCTGTTGGGCGCGGTGCGCGGCCGGCCCGAATTGTTCGCGGTGCCGCTGGCCCTGCTCGGCATCGCGCTGTTGGCGCGGTTCGTGAGCCTGGCGGTGGACGGCGTCTCGCCGAGCGCGTTCAAGCCGATGGCCGCCGAGGGGGTGATGATCGCGATCCTGCTCGCGGGCAGCCGCTCGCTTCGCGCGCATCGCTAGAGGACCCTCGATGAAGATCTGGCTCAAGATCCTGCTCGGCGCGCTTGCGCTCGTCCTCATCGGGGGCTTCCTCGCCAAGGATTATGTGCTGCTGCATCTCGCCGGCTGGCTCGGACCCCATGTGTACCCCAATCACGCGGTCGCGTGGCAGAAAGGCCCGGATAAGCCGCGTGTTCCGGCCGACAAGCGTCCGCCCAACATCGTCCTGATCGTCGCCGACGATCTCGGCTATAACGATATCAGCTTCAATGATGGCGGCGTCGCGGGCGGCCTGCTCAGGACGCCGAATATCGATGCGATCGGCCATGACGGGGTGAGTTTTCCCGATGGCTATGCCGGCAACGCGACCTGCGCCCCCTCGCGCGCCGCGCTGATGACGGGGCGCTACCCGACCCGCTTCGGCTTCGAATTCACCCCGACCGACACCCGTTTCGCGCGGACGATCGCCGGCTTTCCGAGCGACTGGGAGCATAAGACGATCCTTGACGAGGATGCCGCCGAGCATGACCCGCCGCCCGACGACAAGGGCGTGCCCTCGAGCGAGCTGACCATCGCCGAGCTGCTGCGCACCAAGGGCTATCACACCGTGCATCTCGGCAAATGGCATCTCGGCGGCGCCAAGGGCATGCGGCCCGAGCAACAGGGCTTCGACGAAAGCCTCGGCTTCATCATCGGCGGGCAGATGTACCTGCCCGAGCACGACCCGAACGCGGAAAATTCGAAGCAGGACTTTGACCCGATCGACAAATATATCTGGGCGAACCTGCCGTTCAGCGTCCAGTATAATGGCGGCGCGAATTTCCGCCCGGCACGCTACATGACGGATTATCTGACCGACCAGGCGATCGACACGATCAGGGCCAATCGCAACCGGCCCTTCTTCCTCTACCTTGCCTATAATGCACCGCACACGCCGCTCCAGGCGCTGAAGGCGGATTATGACGCCCTGCCCCGGATCGCCGACCACCGCACCCGCGTCTATGCCGCGATGATCCGCGCGCTCGACCGCGGGGTCGGACGGGTGATGGCCGAGCTCAAGGCGCAGGGCCTCGACGAGAACACGCTGGTGATCTTCACCAGCGACAATGGCGGCGCGCATTATATCGGCCTGCCCGATATCAACCGGCCCTATCGCGGCTGGAAAGCGACCTTTTTCGAGGGCGGGATGAAAGTGCCCTTCTTCATGCGCTGGCCGGCGCGGATCAGGCCCGAAACCAGGGTGAGCGGTCCGGTGAGCCATTTCGACATCTTCGCCACCGCCGGCAAGGCGGCCGGCGTGCCGATGCCCGGCGACCGCGCGATCGATGGCGTCGACCTGATGCCCTTTGTCGCGGGCAAACAGGCGGGGGCGCCGCACCAGATCCTGTTCTGGCGGAGCGGCGGCTACAAGGTGGTGCGCGATGGCGACTGGAAGCTGCAGGTGCTCGGCCGAATTCCCGGGATCCCGCCCCGGCCGCCACTGCTCTACGACCTGAAGACCGACCCGACCGAGCGACATGACGTTGCGGCGAGCCAGCCGGCCATCGTCGCGCAGCTGAGCGATTTGCTCGCCCGGCATGACGCCGAGAGCGTCAAACCGTCATGGCCGAGCTTGATCCAGTCGCCGATCGCGATAGACCGGCCGCTGGGCACGAAACCGCGCGGGAACGAAACCTATATCTATTGGTGGAACTAGGTGAGCGAGCAGACCCGCCGCTCCACCGACGGACGCAGACGGCGATCCGAAACCAGCCGCGACAAGATTGTCGAGGCGATGCTGGCGATCGTCGCCGAGGGGCAGATCACGCCAAGCGCCGAGCAGGTGGCGCTGCGTGCCCAAGTCGGACTGCGCAGCGTCTTCCGGCATTTCAAGGACATGGAGAGCCTCTATGCCGAGATGACGGCGCGGCTTTCGCTGCAATATCAGCAATGGCTGGCGCCGTTCACCGCGCCCGACTGGCGCGGGCAACTGGCCGAGATGCTCGAACGGCGCGTTTCGACCTATGAGAAACTGATGCCATTCAAACGCGCCGGCGACGCCCATCGCCACGGATCCGCGACGCTTCAGGCCGGACATGCCCGCACGCTCGCCATGATGCGCGCGCGGCTGAAAGCGCTGCTGCCCGAAGAGGTCAGCGGGGATGAGCTCAGGTTCGAGACGCTCGATCTGCTGTTGAGCTTCGAGACCTGGCAAAGGCTGCGCGTCGAACAAAATCTCTCCGCGCGAAAGGCACGCGCACTCCTCAAGGCGCAGGTCGATCGACTTACCGCCTGATCGGCGGCTACAGGCGCGGGATGGAACGCTTCGCCCCGACCCGATCCCCGGTGACCGTCGCGGTCGCGCTGCTGGTCGTGGCGCTGGCACTGCGTGGCTGGGATTTCGGCAATCCGGTGATCCATGTCGACGAGCAATATTATCTGCTGGTGGGCGACCGGATGCTGCACGGCGCCCTGCCTTATGTCGATATCTGGGATCGCAAGCCGATCGGGTTGTTCGCGATCTTCGCCGCGATCCGGATGCTGCCGGGCGACGGCATCATTGCCTATCAGATCGTCGCCCTTCTGTTCGCAGCCGCCACCGCCTGGCTGGTGCAATGCGGCGCGCGTCGGATCGGCGCGACGCCGGTTGCCGCGTTCGCGGCGGGCGCCGCCTATCTGATCTGGCTGCCGCTGCTGAGCGGACGTGCCGGCCAGTCGCCGGTGTTCTTCAACCTGTTCATGACAGCGGCCGCGGTGCTGACCCTGCGCCTGCCCGAAATGGCCACGCGGCGGGCGATATCGGCGATCATCGCCAATGGCGCGGCGGCCTGCCTGCTGGCCGGACTGGCGATCCAGACCAAATATACGCCGGCGATCGAGGGCGCCTTCTTCGGCCTCGCGCACCTCTGGTATCTGCGCCGAGCGGGCGGTCGCTGGGCGCTGGTTGCGAGTGCTGCCCTGCTATGGATGATGCTCGGCCTTGCCCCGACGATCATCCCGGTCCTGCTCTACGCGATGCGCGGCCCGGCTGTGTTCCAGGCCTTCTGGTTCGCGAACTTCGCGTCCTTCCTGCTGCGATCCAACTATGCCTATCCCCCTGATCTGATCGCACGCCGGCTGCTCGGCATCTCGGCGCAACTCCTGCCCTTTGCGATCTGTGCGGTGCTGACCTGGCGTATGCGGCCGCGCAGCGAAGAAACCGGCCTCGCCTTTGCGTGGCTGATCGCGGCTGTCGCGGGGTTCGCGGTACTCGGCACCTATTTCGACCATTATGCACTGCCGCTCGTCGCTCCGCTGGCGATTACGGCCGCCCCGACCTTCGGGCGCGTGCGGCGAGCGATGATCGCCACACTCGGCGCGGGCGCGCTTCTGTTCACGATCGAGGCGCTGATCCGGCCGAGCGATACGGACGGTGCCTATGCTGTCGCGCATGTCGTCGAAGCGAACAGCGGCGGCGAATGCCCCTATGTGTTCATCGGCGATTCGATCACTTACCACCTCGCCCATGCCTGCCTGCCGACCGCCTATGCCTTTCCCTCGACGCTCGCTTATGCGCCCGAGCAGGGCGCGGCGGGGATCGACGCGGCGGCCGAGGTGCGCCGCATCATGGCAAAACGCCCGCCGGTGATCGTGACCGGGAGCCGCCCGCTCGCGGCATGGAATGAGGAGAGCCTGGCCATCGTCAGTGCAGCCCTCGCCGTTGACTATCGGCCGGTGTTCAGTGCGCCCCGGAGTGACTATCGCACGGTCGTCTATCTGCGCCGCGACCTGCCTTTCCGGCACTGACCCCGGCGGCGCGCAGCCACTCCCTAACAAAATCTTTCAATCCGTCGGTTTTTTGGTGTGGCTGCTCCGCATCGGCATCGTCTTGGTAACGGAGGGGGAGTGATCGCCCATGGCGTTTACCGGTGTGTCGCGGGGTTTTGCCGCGGCAAGTCAGGATATCGAGCCGCACCTGAAGCGCGGATCGCAAGGCGGCGCGCACGGCGTGCTCGATGTGCTCGTATGGCTGGGGGGCCGAGCATCCTTCCTGATCGCTGGTTTCACTCCCTCTCCACGTAACGCTCTTTTTCCCGGGCGCTTCTCGCTTTCGACCATGATCAATTCCGGACCGTCGCATGTTGCTTGATATTGGGGCCCTCCATGCCTGGCATTCGCCCTGGCAGCCGTCAGAGACCGAGTCCGATCCCCGCCCGGAATGCGCCTGGACGATCCTGCTACCCTTCTTCAATGAGCGGCTCTTTCTGGCCGGGACGCTGGCGAGCCTGGCCGTGCAGGATCAGCCGCTGCGGCTGATCCTCATCGACAATGCCTCGACTGATGGAAGCGGCGAGTTCGCGATGGCGGAGTGCCGGCGCCTCGGCCTGCATTTCACCCTCATCCGCGAGCCGCGCCCGGGCAAGGTCCATGCCCTGGCGGCCGGCCTCGATCTGGTCCGCACCGCCTTTGTCGCGACCTGCGATGCCGACACCTGGTATCCGGCCGATTATCTCTCCCAGGCCGGCAAGCTGCTCGAAGCGAAGGGCAGTGCCGCCGCCGGCGCCTATTTCATCCGCAAGGGCGCGCCGCGCCGGCAACAGATCGCCAAGGCATGGCATATCATGATCGTCGCCAGCCTGTTGCCGCACCAATGCCATAGCGGCGGTGCCGGCCAGGTGTTCCGCACCGCAAGCCTGCGCCGTAGCGGTGGCTTCGATCCCGCGCGCTGGAACTATGTTCTCGAAGACCATGAGATCATGCACCGCGTGGTGAAGACCGGATCGCTTCAATACGGCCCCGGCTTCTGGTGCATGCCCTCCAACCGCGACCGCGACCGCGACTCGATCCGCTGGACGCTCGCCGAACGGCTTCTCTACCACGCCGCACCGACGCAGTGGCGCGACCGGTTCTTCTATGAGTTCCTCGGACCTCGGCTCAGGGCACGCCGCCTGACGAGCGAGCGCATGCGCGAAAGACAATTTCAGAATGCAGATCCAGACAGCCGCATTGAAGGCCAGAATAGCGGAATTCCCGACGATGCCACACCTTATCCTCTGCGCGGATGATTTCGGGCTTTCGCCGGAAATCAGCAGGGTCATCGCAGAACTGGCAGCCGAAGGCAGGATCAATGCGATCAGCTGCATGGCGGTCTGCGCGGGCTGGGCCGAGGACAGCGCGCTGCTGCGGGGGCTCCCGGATACGATCCAGATCGGCCTCCATCTCGTGCTTACCGGTGAGCCGCCGTTGACGGCGATGCCCCGGCTCGCCCCGGACGGTCGCCTTCCCGCAATCAATCAACTCGCCCGCAGTGCAATCGCGAAGCGGCTTCCGCTCGACGAGATCAGGTCCGAGATCAGCGCCCAGTTCGATCGTTTCATCGAACAGCATGGTCGCGCGCCGGCTTTTGTCGATGGCCATCAGCATGCGCATGTGCTGCCGGGCATCCGGGAAATCATGCTGGCCGAGACCGCCCGCCGCGCGCCCGGTGCCTGGGTGCGCAATTGCAGGGAGAGCTTTGCGGCGATGATGTCGCGGCCGTTCCGCGGCAAGGCACTGGCGAACGCCCTGCATTCACGCGGGCTGAAGCGAGCGGCGGCGCTGCACGGACTTCGCTGCAATGACAGTTTTGGCGGCCATTATGATTTTGCGAGCGACTATGCCGCATTGTTTCCGCGCTTCCTGACGAAACCCGGGGCGGTCCATCTGGTGATGTCCCATCCCGGCGCGGGCGATCTGGCCGGCGATATGATCGCGGCGGGACGCAAACGCGAAGCTGCGGCATTGCGCGCCATGGAGATGCGCGACATTGCTGCGGAACATGGCCTGGAATTCCTCTCCTGAGTCGCCGCGACGCGACGGAAATGCCGATAGTCCCGGGCTCTTCCCACCGTTGACGGGTTGCGCCGTGCAATGACCGAGAGCGGGCTGAAAGCCGTGTTCCTCGAGGAACGGCCGATGCTGATGCGGCTTCTGGTCGCAAGGCTCGGCAGCCGCGAAGAGGCCGAGGATGCGCTTCAGGACATGTGGATCAAGCTCGATCAACTGGTCGCCAAGCCGGTCGCGCAACCTGCTGCCTATCTCTACCGAATGGCCGCCAATCTTGCCGCCGACCGGCGGATCTCGGCGGCACGTGGCAATGCGCGCGACACCGCATGGCTCGACAGCCAGCCGCTCGCGGACGATCTTCCCGATATCGAACGGACGCTGATCGCGCGCGAAAGACTTGCGCAGATCGAAGCCGCGCTGGCCGCGATGCCCGAGCGAATGGCGTCGGCATTCCGCATGTTCCGGATCGATGAGGTGCCGCAAAAGCATATCTCGGAACAGCTTGGCATCAGCGTCAGTGGCGTCGAAAAGCTTCTTCAGCGGGCTTATCGTCAAATTCACGATGCTGGTTCGACAAGGAGTGAGGATTTCGCGGTGCAGCATCGTCTAGCAGGTGAAGAGGATTAGCATCGTGACCGGCATCGGGGGCGACATCGTCGATCAGGCCATCGGCTGGCACATCCGCCAGCACGAGATGAGTGCGCTTGACTGGCATAATTTCATCGCCTGGCTGGAAGCCGACCCGGCGCATGCCCTTGCGTTCGACCGGATCAGCCTCGATCAGACTTTGCTGTCGGCGCAGCCGGTCGTCGTCCGGAGAACCGCGCCCGTGGCGGCCAATGATATCGCCGAAACACCGGTGCCGACACGACGTCGCTGGATGTGGACGGTCGGCGGCACGGCCGTCGCGGCCGGGCTCGTCGCCCTGCTGATGCCGGTCGCACTGGCGCCAGCGAGCGAACCCTATTGGCTGAATACCAAGCCGGGGCAGCGGCAGGACGTGGTGCTTGCGGACGGCACGCGGATCGAGGTGAGCGGCGGCAGCCGGCTCCAGCTCGATCGCCGCAATCCGCGCCTTGCCAGCCTCGAGGCGGGCGAAGCGACCTTCCATGTCCGTCATGACGAGCGCGACCCCTTCACGCTGCATTCCGGCGGCCTGGCCGTGCGTGATATGGGAACTGTCTTCAATGTCGCCCGTGAGGGCGCAAGGCTCGACGTTCAGGTGGCCGAAGGGGCCGTGCTGTTCCAGCCCGATCGTGAAGCCGTGAAGCTGACGCCGGGGCTCGCCTTGTCGGCACGGGAGGATCTTGGTCGTGTCACGCTGACGCATGTCGCGGTCGAGACGATCGGCGGCTGGCGGAGCGGACAGATTGCCTTTGCAGGTGAGCCGCTGGCGCATGTCGCCGACACGATCCGCCGGCTCTATGGCACGAATCTGATCCTGGACCCGGGCTTGTCGGTAAGGCCCTTTACCGGCATGGTCCGCCTGACCGGCGTGGCGGAGCGGGATGTCCCGCACCTCGCTGCGCTGGTCGGGGCAGGGTGGCGACGCGATGGCGAGCGGTGGACTCTCTCGCCGAAAGAGGGCGACGCGCGCTAACATCTTCGTAGCGCTGCTATTGTCGTGCCTGCCTGTTGCGGCCCGCGCAACCGACTCCCCGATTGCGATTGCGCCGACCACGCTCGATGCGGCGCTGACCGCTCTCGCCCGCCAGAGCGGTTCCGACATCATCAGCACCGAACCGGGACTCAGGCAAATCCGAGTCAAAGGCATTGCCGGCCGCATGCCGGTGCGAAAGGCACTCGAACGGCTGCTCGCTGGCACTGGCTACCGCTTCATTGTCATCGATGCCAACAGCTACCGCATCGTGCGCGCGCCCCTGCAGCAAGCCGCCACGGCCCGGCACCGCCCCGCGCCAGCGCCCGTCGAGCCCGATCAGCCCGACATCGTCGTCACCGCCAGCAAACAGGCAGTCGCATTGCTGCGCTTCCCGGGCAGTCTGGTCGTCAGTGGCGGAGCGGCCGAGCGCTCGCCGGCAAACAAGCCGCTCGACATGGACGATGTGGCGCGTGAGACCCCCATACTCCAGAATACCGAGTTCGGGGCGGGCCGGAACAAGATCTTCATCCGCGGCATCGCCGACAGCAGCTTCAACGGCTCGACCCAATCGACCGCGAGCATCTATTTCGGCGATGTGCAGCTCGGCTATTCGGGGCCCGAGCCGAGCCTCAACCTTTACGACATATCGCGGGTCGAGGTGATGGAAGGGCCGCAGGGCACGCTGTACGGCGCCGGCGCGATCGGCGGCATCATCCGGCTGACCCCCAATCCAGTCAATCTGGCAAAATCCGAAGGCTCGGTCGCGGCCGGCGTCACCGCGACCAATGGCGGCGCACTCGGCGGCGATCTGAGCGGCATGCTCAACGTGCCGCTGCTGAAAGACAGGATCGGCGTGCGGATGGTCGGGTATCGCGTCCGCGATGGCGGCTATATCGATGATTCCCTGCGCCGGCTCTCGAACATCAACAACACCGACACGGTGGGCGGGCGACTTTCGGTCGGGATCGATGCCGGCGACGGCTGGAGCGTCGACACCGGTGGGCTGTTCCAGCGGATCGATGCGGCGGATGCGCAATATGCCGAAGTCCGCGTCGGGCCGCTCAGCCGGCGCTCTATCCTCGCCGAGCCTTTCCATAACCAGGTCGCGCTCGGCCGTGCCGTGGTCCGCAAGAAATGGGACAATGCGCTTGAACTGGTTTCCGCGACGGGCCTTGTCAGCACCCGGGCCAGCGACGTCTATGACGCATCGCGCGCGCTGGGCAGTTACGGCCCGACCGTCTATGAGAATAACGTTGCCAGCCTGCTGCTGACCCACGAAACCAGGCTGGCCCGAACCATATCGGGCGGCATCTCCTGGGTGGCGGGCATTGCCTTGCTCTATGATCGCGACGCGCAGACCCGGTCCTTCGGTTCGCCGGGAGACCCTGCCGACATCATCGGCGTCACCAATATCACCAAGAGTATTTCGGCCTTCGCTGAAGGCACTTTCCCACTTTCGCCGAGCTTTTCGATCACGATCGGCGGGCGCGCGACGACGGCGCGCACGGATGGCGAGCCCTCTACCACGCCGCGCGCCGAGGATTTCGTGCGCGGGCGATCGACGAAGCGCTTCGATCCGACCATAGCCATTTCCTGGCTGATCGCGCCGCGGCTCGCAGCATTCGCGCGCTTCCAGTCGGGCTATCGGACCGGCGGTATCGCGGTCGCACGCGGCGTCGGGCGGGTCGCCGATTTCCAATCGGACTCGATCAGGGTCGGCGAGTTGGGCTTGCGGATGCAGCGAAGTGGGCCGACCGGACTCGCCATGTCCACCAGCGCCTCCTTCGCCCATTGGAGCAACATCCAGGCCGATCTCTTCAACCGACGCGGTCAGCCCCTTACCGCCAATATCGGGAATGCGAACATCTTCGCGCTTGAAGGCACCGGCGACTGGGTCCCGATTCGCGGGCTCCATGCCACTTTCGCCTTCCTCTATACGTACAACCGGCTCGACGGCCCGCTTGCCCAATTGTCAGTCCTGGCAAATCGGCGCTTGCCGGAAACCCCGGCCTTTGCCGGCAATGTCGGCCTGTCCTATCAATGGGCGGGCGGCGGAGAGAACAGCTTCAGCGTCGGCGGATCCGTACGCTATGTCGGGCGCTCAGTGCTCGGGCCCGGCGATTTCCTCGACATCAGCCAGGGTCGCTATGCAGTGGCCGACCTCAATGGCAGCTGGAAATGGCGTAATATCGATGTTTCGCTGACAATCGACAATCTGACCAACCAGTCGGACAATCGCTTCTCGCTCGGCAACCCGACCATCCTCGGGACCCGGGACCAGACCACGCCGCTTCGCCCGAGGAACATTCGCGCCGGGGTCGCGATCTCCTGGTGATGCGGGGCGGCAAAAGATTCGCCCCCCGAACGGCGCGCTTCGAGCCGGCCCTGATCTGACCTCCTCTTTTCGATCCGGCTTGCCCACGATATCAGCGCATCGGGTCGATTTGCGGAGTGGAGAAAGATGGACGAGTTGCGAGACGAGGCCGCGCCACTGGCGACGAATCCGCGCTATTCGCGGGTGGCGATGCTGCTCCACTGGCTGATCGCGGCCTGCTTCGCCTTCCAGATCGGCCTTGGCTTGCGGATGGATGCGCCGCGCGGCCCGCAGACCTTCGCCGTCTATCAGCTCCACAAGTCGATCGGCATCACGATCCTGCTGCTGACCCTCATACGCCTCGCCTGGCGGCTGACCAGGCCGGCACCGGCCTTTCCATCGACGATGAGCGCGCTTGAAAAGCGGCTCGCGACCATCGTCCATGCCGGCTTCTACGTCTTGCTGATCGGGCTGCCGCTGACCGGCTGGCTGATCGTCTCTTCGAGCAAGACGGGAGTCCCGACCTTCCTCTATGGCATGCTGCCCTGGCCGCATGTGCCCGGTATCCCGGGGCTGGCGCCATCGGCGAAGGCGTTCGTCAACGACCTGGCGGGCCTTGGCCACGAGTCCCTGGTCTATATCGCCTATCTGCTGCTCTTTTTGCACATCGCCGGCGCCCTCAAGCATCAATTCTACGAGCGCGGCGGCGATCTTGCACGGATGCTGCCGGCGCCACGCCGGATGCTCGGCGTGGCCGCTATGGCGGCGATTGCGGCGTTGGCCCTGCTGGTCGCAGCCGGCAACCAGCTTCACCTCGCACCGATCGCGCTTGCCGGAGCGCCTTCAGCGCCGGCGCAAAAGCCAGCGATTACTGCACCTTTGCCGGCAACGCCGACCGCGACCCCGATAGCCACGCCGACGCCGGAAGCCACGCCAACGCCCGAAGCGACGCAGGCAGCGGTGGCGGACACCTGGATTGTCCGTCAGTCAGCCTCTTCGCTGGGCTTCCATACTGCCTGGTCGCAGGGCCCGGTCAATGGTCGGTTCGGGAAGTGGAAAGCGGCGATCCTGTTCGGCCCCGAGGCACTCGACACTTCCTCGGTCAACGTCACCATCGACATGGCCTCCGCCACCACTGGCGTTTCCGATACCGAGAGCGCCCTGCCGGGCACCGACTGGTTCTCGGTCGCGGCGCATCCGACCGCGACCTTCAAGGCAAGCCGGTTCCGCCACCTTTCCGGCAATCGTTACGAGGCGTCCGGCACGCTCAATCTGCGCGGCGTATCGCGGCCGCTCAAACTGCCCTTCACGCTCAGCATCGCCGGCGATGTCGCCACTATGACGGGAACGGCGACGATCGACCGGACCGTGTTCGGCGTGGGCCAGGGCGAATGGGCGGCGACGACCGACGTTCCCGCAAACGTCACGGTGACGGTGGCGATCAAGGCCGACCGCAAATCCTGAAGAGGGATCATCGCGGCGTGAAATCCTCGACCAGATCATAGCGGTCGCCGGGGAAGATCTGACGGACGAAGGTGACGGGCACGCCGCTGCGCCAGGTCCATCGCTCGATCTGGAGGCAGGGGTCGCCCTCCCTGATGCGGAGCACACGCGCGACCATGGCCGACGCGGCGGCCGCGCTGATCCGGTGCCGCGCATCAGTCCAGGGCACGTGGCCAAGCAACCAGGTGCCCGGCGCCTCGACCGAAAAATCGGCATTCTCTGCCTTGGGCACCGTTCCGACGTTGATCCACCGCGCCTCCACGCCGAATGGAAGCGGGCCCGAATGATGGACGCCTTCCAGTGCCATCCATCGACCGCGGGATCTCGTTTCAGCCTCCTGTGGTGCGAAAGAGGAGTTTCGTGAGGCGAGCTGCCAGCGATAGGCCTCCCCGCGCGCCGCGATCAGGGCGCCGATATCGGGAACGCCGATGATCGCTGAATGGATGCGCGGATGCGCCACGAACGAGCCCGCGCGGCGCCGCCGCTCGATCAGGCCTTCGCGGGCGAGCCGGCTCAGCGCCTTGTTCACGGTCGCGCGGGCGCAGCCATATTCGACGACGAGCTGATGCTCAAACGGGACGCGCGTGCCGGGCGGCCATTCGCCCGAGCGGATGCGCGCCTCGATATCGCCCCGGATTCGCGCCTCGATCGTCATACGTCGAGCAGCCGGGACAAGGTCGCGGCGAAGCGCCGCCCGATCTCGTCCCCGCGCCTGTGCCGCCCGCCTTCCACCATCTTGATCCCCCGCCGCCAGACACAGTCTATTCCCGAGCGCGAGGCGAATATCCAGCTGTCGAGCAGCGCGTCGCCCTTGCGGCCAACCAGACTCGGGTCGCGCACATCCAGCGAGACGATGTCGGCTGAACAACCCGGCGCGATGCCGGCCTCGACACCGAGCGCCCGCGCCCCGCCCCGGAGCGCGCCGACGAACAGGTTTGCCCCTACCGACGGCCGCTCGGGCCGGCCGAGCACGCAGCGCGCCCGGCCGTGCAGGCGCTGGCCATATTCGAGCAGGCGCAGTTCCTCGGCGGCATTGATCCGGACATTCGAGTCGCTGCCGATCCCGAAGCTGCCGCCCTCTTCCAGATAGGCTGCGGCCGGGAAGATGCCGTCGCCGAGATTCGCCTCGGTGATTGGGCAAAGCCCCGCCGTCGCACCAGTCCGCGCCAGTGCGATCCGCTCGGCCTCGGTCATGTGTGTCGCGTGAACGAGGCACCAGCGCGGGTCCA